>LNAP01011775.1_pt1 | contig 14006 bp, 15 predicted proteins | sample 602601 | NCBI WGS metagenome assembly LNAP01 (sample SAMN02440304, study PRJNA202911) | soil metagenome | biome: Subtropical and temperate rainforests or woodlands; isolation source: soil samples (1 kg each in a 20% v/v slurry with milli Q water) were... ...
CTATCAGAAGAACTTCGCCAACGTGGTCAAGAGCAGCGAAGAGGCCAGCAGCCTGGTTCGCGTGAACACGGCTGCTGATGATCCGGTTGGCGCTTCGCGCTTGCTGCAGTTGGGGCAGCAGGCTTCGATGCTTGATCAGTACAAGGCCAACACCAACACGATCAAGGCAACCCTTGGTACGGCCGAGGCGGTGATGAACAGCATTGGTAATGTGCTGCAGCGTGCCAAGGAACTGGCGATCGGCGCCGGCAGCGGCGGCTATACCGATTCGGACCGCAAGGCTAATGCGGCCGAGTTGGGACAGATTGAAGAGCAGTTGCTGAACTTGATGAACACCAAGGACGAAAATGGCAAGTACCTCTTCGCGGGCTCCAAAGGGGACACGGCTCCGTTTTCGCGTAACTCCGACGGCACGTACAGCTACAACGGAGACCAGACCACTCTGAGTCTGCCTGTTGGCGACAACATGTCGATGGCTACCAACAGCACCGGTTGGGAAGTTTTTCAGCAGGCAATCAACACGAGCCGTAGTCAGACGAGCCTGACGGCTCCGGCAGTGGATGATGGCCGAGTGGTGTTGTCCAATGGGCAAGTGACTTCCGGCGTGAGTTACGACAGCAAGTTCCGCAGCGGCGAGCCTTACACCGTCGAGTTTCTGAGCAGCACGCAACTGAAGATAACCGATGCCGGTGGTAACGATGTGACCGCCGAAGCCAGCCAGAACGGTGTGTTCAGTTCACAGGACGCAAATTCACAATCGATCAGTTTCCGTGGTGTTGATCTGCGTCTGAACATCAACCTGCAAGCTGGTGATACCGATCCGGACGCGGCGATCGCCGGGCACAGCTTTACCTTGGCCGCCAAATCCGACACTTTTAACACCACCCGTTCTCCGGGTAACCCTTCTACAGCGCAGATCATCGGCAGCTCTGTCAGCGATTCGACGGGTTACAACAAAAGTTTCCCGGCGGGGGGGGCGATTCTCAAGTTCACCAGCAACAGCGATTACGAACTCTATGCTGCGCCGATCACGGCCGACAGCAAGCCAGTGTCCAAAGGCAGCATTGCCGGCTCGACCGCCACGGCTTCGGGCGTCGACTTCACGCTCAGCGGCGCGCCTCAGGCGGGCGATCAATTCGTCGTTGCGGTCAACAATCATCAGACACAGAACGTTCTGGATACCATCAGCCAGTTACGTACCGCGCTTGAATCCCCGCTGGACGGCGATCCCGTCGCGTCGCAGCGGTATAGCGCTGCACTGGATTCGGGTATTTCCAACCTCACCAGCGGTTCCGAGCAGTTGGCGAGTGCCGTTAGCTCCGTGGGCGGGCGCGGTTCTGCGCTCGACATTCAAAGCGAAGCCAACGACAGTTTTTCCTTGGCCAATAAACAGACCCAATCGGTGATTCGCGACTCAGATCCGGCAGAAGTGATGACCCGCCTGACCATGCAGCAAACCATGCTGCAAGCGTCGCAATTGGCATTCAGCAAGATCGCGCAGCTGGGCCTGTTCAATAAAATTTGAATGTGGGGTGTACTGCATAAGGTGTTCTGAAACAGCCGCCGACCAGAAGAAAGTGTTCGGCGACTTCGCCTGAAATTTACTTGCAGGGCGATACCCTGCACCACAGAGCTTTCGCCGTGTTCTCAATCCCGCCTGATAAGTGAGCGGTTCGTTTACCCCTGGCTGAGCAGTACAAAGGATTCACGGCATGTTCAACGGCAAATCAATTTTCATCTCCGGCGGCACCGGTTCGTTCGGGCGCAATTTCATCCGCCGCCTGCTGGAGCAGTATCAGCCGAAGCGGGTGGTGGTGTTCTCGCGTGACGAGCTCAAGCAGTACGAGATGCAACAGACGTTCAACGCGCCATGCATGCGTTACTTCCTCGGTGATGTGCGCGATGCCGAGCGTTTGCGTCAGGCCATGCGCGGCATCGATTTCGTGGTGCATGCCGCCGCCCTGAAACAGGTGCCGGCAGCGGAATACAACCCCACCGAATGCATCCGCACCAACGTCAACGGCGCGGAAAACATCATCGCCGCGGCCATCGATAACGGCGTGAAAAAAGTCGTTGCGTTGTCCACCGACAAAGCCGCCAGCCCGATCAACCTGTATGGCGCGACCAAGTTGCTGTCGGATAAGTTGTTCGTCGCCGCGAACAATATTGCCGGGGACCAGAACACGCGTTTTTCGGTGGTGCGTTACGGCAACGTGGCCGGGTCGCGGGGGTCGGTGGTGCCGTTTTTCAGCAAGCTGATTGCCGACGGCGCGACAGAGTTGCCGATCACCGATGAGCGCATGACACGCTTCTGGATCACCCTCGATCACGGCGTGCAGTTTGTGCTCGACAGCTTTGCCCGCATGCACGGTGGTGAAGTATTCGTGCCGAAGATCCCGTCTATCCGCGTCGTCGATCTGGCATTGGGCATGGCTGGACATTTGCCGCACAAGAACGTCGGTATTCGTCCGGGCGAAAAGCTCCATGAACTGATGGTGCCGCTGGATGACGCGCGCATGACTCTGGAATTCGACGATCACTACACGATTCAACCGTCGATCCGTTTCACCAGCGTCGACGTGGATTTCGCCGTGGACAACATGGGCGAGCGGGGCTGGCCTGTGAGTGAAGATTTCGAATACCGTTCCGACACCAATCCGCAGTTCCTGTCGGTCGGGCAGATCGCTGATCTGCACGCGGAGCTGTCGGCATGATTCCCTACGGTCGGCAGAGCCTCGATCAGACGGACATCGATGCGGTGGTCGCCGTGTTGCAGTCCGAATGGCTCACTCAAGGGCCGACCATCGAGCGCTTCGAGCAGGCCATGGCCGAGCGTTGCCAGGCTGACTTTGCGGTGGCGGTGTGCAATGCCACCGCCGCGCTGCACATCGCTTGCCTGGCGGCGGGACTTGGACCGGGCGATCGTTTGTGGACGACGCCGAACACTTTTCTGGCCTCGGCAAACTGCGGCCGTTACTGCGGCGCTGACGTCGACTTCGTGGATATCGATCCGCTGACCTGGAACCTCGACGCCTACACCCTGGCGTCGAAGCTTGAGGCCGCGGAGCGCGACGGCACGCTGCCAAAGGTGCTGGTGGCCGTGGCGTTTTCCGGTCAAAGCTGCGACATGCGCATGATCGCCGAGTTGGCCGAACGCTATGGCTTTACGGTGATCGAGGATGCGTCCCACGCGGTCGGCGCATCCTATGCCGGGCGTCCGGTGGGCTGCGGCGAATTTGCGGCGATGACGGTATTCAGTTTTCACCCGGTGAAGATCATCACCAGTGCCGAGGGCGGCATGGTCCTGACTAACCACCCGGAACTGGCCGAACGCTTGCAGCGCTTGCGCAGCCACGGCATGACCCGCGATCCACAGCAGATGACCGAATCCAGTCACGGTCCCTGGTACTACCAGCAAGTGGAATTGGGCTTCAAGATCTGCAAGCGGCGCTCGGTCTGTCACAACTGAATAAGCTCGATGACTTCATCGAGCGTCGTCGTGAGCTGGCGGCGCGTTATGACCGATTGTTGGCGTACTTGCCGCTGACCTTGCCTGGCGCGCAGCCCGAGGCCGAGTCGGCGTGGCATCTGTACGTGGTGCGGTTGCAACCTGATCGGATCAACCTCAGCCATCGACAGGTGTTCGAAGGCTTGCGAGCGGCCGGGGTCGGTGTAAACCTGCACTACATTCCGGTGCATTTGCAGCCGTACTATCGCGACCTGGGGTTTGCCGAAGGTGACTTCCCCCAGGCTGAACGTTATTACGCCGAAGCCATCAGCCTGCCGCTGTTTCCTTTGCTGAGCGATGAACAGCAGGACTTCGTGGTCGAGCAACTGCGGCGTCTGATGCTTGAGACGTAGAAACGCTTGAGCGTCATTGCAATTATTCCGGCCCGCGGTGTCAGCCATGGAATCCTGAATACTTTTTTGTTAACCAACACAACTGGAGTGGCTTTGTGAAAGGGCAGCACGCAGCACGGGAAACAGAAGCGCAAAGCGTTCGGCCACCGGTTCTGAGCATCGCCGGGCGTCGCATCGGTCCCGCCGAGCCTCCTTACATCGTTGCCGAGATGTCCGGGAACCACAACGGTGACATCAACCGTGCCTTTCGCATTATTGAAGCCGCCAAGTTGGCTGGCGCTGATGCGGTCAAGATTCAGACGTATCGCGCCGACACCATCACCATCGATCACTGCGGGGCAGAATTCATGGTGAGCGGGGGTCTCTGGGATGGCCGCCGCCTCTATGAGCTTTATGAAGAAGCACACACGCCGTGGGAGTGGCACGAAGCTATATTTGAGCATGGCCGCAAGGTCGGGATTACGGTGTTTTCATCGCCTTTTGACGCAACGGCCGTGGATTTCCTCGAGTCTCTTGGCGCACCAGCCTACAAGATTGCATCGCCTGAATTGATCGACCTGCCCCTCATTCGCAAGGTGGCTCGCACTGGCAAGCCGATCGTGATGTCCACTGGCATGGCAACCCTTGAGGAAATCGGTGAAGCGGTAGAGGCCGCGCGTGGGGCCGGGGCCACAGAGATTGTGGTGCTTCACTGCACGGCCGCTTATCCAGCGCCGCCAGAGGAGGCGAATCTGGCGACGATCGCCGAGATCGCCCGGCGATTCGACGTCGTGGCCGGGCTCTCCGACCATACGCTCGGCACGGTGGTGTCTGCCATTTCTGTAGGGCTGGGTGCGTGTTTCATTGAAAAACATTTCACCCTTGCTCGCGCAGAAGGAGGGGTCGATAGCGCCTTCTCGCTGGAGCCCGCAGAACTGGCCGAACTCGTGGCGACGGCGCGCATCGCCCATGTGGCTGTCGGCGCTCCGGCGTTCGAGCCCACACGGTCGGAAGAGATTGTCCTGAAAAATCGCCGTTCACTCTACGTCGTGGCGCCCGTCGCCAAGGGCGAGATGTTGACCGAGGCGAACGTGCGCTCCATCCGTCCTGGTAACGGGCTCAAACCCAAATTTCTTGACGTCGTGCTCGGGCGCATGGCTGTGCGCGAGCTTGCCTTTGGCGAGCCACTGGACGCCTCGATGATCGAAGGAGGGATTGATCCATGACCGGCACGCCTACCACCGTCGCGATCATTCCTGCCCGAGGTGGCAGTAAGCGAATCCCTCGTAAGAACATACGCCTGTTTCGTGGGCGTCCCATGCTCGCCTGGTCGATTGAGGCGGCACTCGCATCCGGCGCTTTCGACACGGTCATGGTCAGTACCGATGATGCAGAGATTGCAGATGCTGCGTGCGCCTTTGGCGCCGAAGTGCCCTTTCTGCGTTCGGCAGCAGCCGCGGATGATCACGCCACAACGTCCCAGGTTCTGCTTGAGGTGCTGGATCAGTACGCCAAGGTCGGCGTGCAGTTTGATCTCGCCTGCTGCCTCTACCCGACGGCGCCTTTCGTAAGGCCCCGGGACCTCAGTGATGGACGCGCGCAGCTGCTGGGAAGCCGGTTCGACGTCATCATGCCCGTCGCTGCTTTTTCTTATCCGATCTGGCGGTCGCTGCAACGTGAGGACGATGGTTGCATTGCCCTCAACTTCCCGGAAAACCTCAACGCCAGGTCCCAGGACCTTCCGGTCGCCTATCACGATGCCGGTCAGTGGTACTGGTTCCGCACCGAAGCGTTTGTCCGAGATCACGTGCTGATGGGGGCGAACACCGGCTCGATCATTTTGCCCGCGATGCAGGTGCAGGACATTGATACCGAGGAAGACTGGGCGCTTGCCGAGTTGAAACATGAAAGGATGTTTGGATGAGTGACCCACGTCTACGCCGGCACGAGTTCGGTTTTCTGGAGGTAGTGGATCGCCCCACGCCAGAGGCTTTGAGTGAATATTATGCGCAGACTTATTTTCAGACCGCGGCCAGTAGCAGTTTTCGAAAATCCTACTCTGCCGAGGAACTCGAGGTCATAGAGCTACGCATCGCGCAAAGGGCTGGCCAGGTGCGCATGCTCTTGACCGACGATCAGCCTGGTAGCCTTCTTGATGTTGGCTGCGGTGAAGGCTTCGTGCTCAAGTTCTTCGAGCAGCTCGGGTGGCAGGTTCAAGGAATAGACTACAGCCGCGCAGGCGTGGAACAGGTCAATCCGGAGTATGTCGACCACGTCGAGCAAGGTGATGTCTTCGAACTGCTGGAGGCCCGGATCGCGTCTGAAAAACAATACGATCTGGTCTGGCTAGGCAACGTGCTCGAGCACGTTTTGGACCCAGTAAGCCTGCTGCAATCGTTGCGCCGATTAGTGGCTCCAGACGGACTTCTTGTGGTCACTGTTCCGAACGACGGCACGGCCTATCACGAAGAACTTTACACCGCGGGAGCGATACCTGACCGGTTCTGGGTCGCCATGCCTGATCACCTGTCGTACTTCACAGCTGACAGCTTGCGCCGAACGGCTGAGGCAACGCAGTGGGATTGTCTCGCGATTCAGGGCGATTTTCCGATCGACCTTTTTCTCGCACATGAAGGATCGAACTACGTCGCCGATCGCTCCCAAGGCCCGACAGCCCACCGGGCCAGGCTTATGCTCGAGCGGTTGATCGGGCAGGCAGGCATCGAAGCATCCAACCGCTTTTACGCTGCACTCGTTGATGTGGGGTTCGGTCGCAACCTGACCGCGTTCTTTAGACCGAAACCCTGAGGAGACACTCCATGACAGACAAAACCATACGAACAATGGTCGGCTCGACACAGTCCGAGACTGAGCGCAAACAGATGCTTGTCGATCGACTTCGCGCCTCACGGATTCCCGACCGCGAGCTGTTGGACAACATCGGTCTCTACCTCACGCGACAGACGCTGTCGCGGATCAACTTCATGCAGATGCTCTACCAGAAGATCGTGCCCGTTCACGGGGTCATCATGGAGTTTGGTGTGCGGTGGGGGCAGAACATGGCGTTGTTTTCCACGTTGCGGGGAATACACGAACCCTTCAATTACAACCGCAAGATCATCGGCTTCGATACCTTTGAGGGTTTTCCTGCGGTCGCGCCCCAGGATGGTGGCGGCGTACAGCCGGGTGACTACGGCGTTGTGGAGAACTGGAAGGAAGAACTCGAGGGAATCCTCGACTTTCACGCGCAAAACGCGCCCATTCCACACAAGAAAAAGCACGAACTGGTCACGGGTGATGCCACGATATCGCTTCCTCGGTATCTCAAGGATCATCCCGAAACCATCGTGGCGCTGGCCTATTTTGACTTCGATATCTACAAGCCGACCCACGATTGTCTCGAGGCGATCCTGCCGTACCTCACCAAGGGCAGCATTCTGGCGTTTGACGAGCTCAATACACCGGAGTTTCCGGGTGAAACCATCGCCGTGCGTGAAGTGCTGGGGTTGTCTCGTTACGCCATACGACGAGACCCTTCCAACCCGCTCACCTCTTACCTGGTGATCGAATGAGTACGGATGCCGTTCAATACCGGGTGATGCCGACCCCGAAGCTGTCGGACGGGGTGATTGAGGTGCGGGCTGTGCAACCGGCCGATATCGAGGCGATACGGCAATGGCGAAATGCGCAGATGGATGTGCTTCGCCAAACGGCTCCGATATCACCTGAACAGCAGGAGCGTTATTTCGCTGAGCATGTCTGGCCGCAGACCACGAATCCAGAGCCTTCGCAGGTTTTGGTCGCGCTGGAACGTGCATGTGTCTTAATCGGGTACGGTGGCTTGGTGCACATTTCTTGGCCAAACCGCAGGGCAGAGGTTTCATTTTTGCTCACCCCTGATCTCGAAAAAAAATCAGACGAACTCATCGCCCTTTTTTCACGTTTCCTCGACTTGATGAAACAACTGGCCTTTGACGATCTTGGACTGCGACGCCTCTGCACCGAAACATTCGCGCACCGTACTCGCCACATCGCGACCCTTGAGGCTTCGGGTTTTCGCTGCGAGGGGCGCTTGCGCGAGCACGTGTTAATTGAGGGCAAACCCACGGACTCGCTTGCCCACGGTTTGCTTGCTTTTGAATGGAAAAATGGTCAGTGAACGACAGTCAGATTCACTTCAAAGGCACGGCTTGCAACGTGCTCGTGACTTCCGCCTCGCGTAAGGCACCCCTGGTGTGCGCGATGCAAGAAGCGGTCAGGCGGATATATCCCGATGCTCGCGTGATCGCTGGCGATCTCGATCATGAAGCGCCAGCACGCTATGTGGCTGACGGGTTCTGGCAGATGCCGCGTGTTACCGACGCCGAGCTGCCAGCGCTGATTCAAGGGTGTCGCGAACGGGGGGTCGCGGTGGTTTTCCCCACCCGCGATGGCGAGTTGCTCTTTTGGGCACGCCACCGCGCAACGCTAGCCGAAGCGGGAATTTCAGTCGTCGTCTCTAACCCCGAAGCCGTCAAACGCTGCCTCGACAAGCTCGCTTTTGCTCACTTCGGCAAAGGGATCGGGCTCCCGATCATCGATGCGGCAATGACACTCGAGGCCGTCGGAGTCGGCCCTTATGTGGTGAAAGAGCGTTACGGTGCCGGCGCCCGGGCGATCGGGCTAGATTTGTCACGTGATGCCGCTCGCTATCACGCGAAAAATCTGGACGCACCGATCTATCAGCCATTTGTGCCGGGGCCGGAAATCAGTATCGACGGCTGGATCGATCGCAGCGGCGCGGTGGTGGGCGTGGTATTGCGCAGACGCGACCGTGTGGTCGCTGGCGAGTCGCAGATCACCACCACTTTTCGCAGTGAAGCGCTTGAACGTGAAGCGGTTCGCGCACTGGAGGCGCTGGACTTGCGCGGCCCCGTGGTGATGCAGGCGATCGTCATTAACGACACGATGCGCATCGTTGAATGCAATCCCCGGTTTGGCGGTGCCTCCACAATCGCCATTGCGGCTGGGCTGGATGTCCTTTACTGGAGCCTCATCGAGGCTTTCGGGCTGGGGCTGCCACCGGTTTTCAAGCGTATTGCAGGTGAGGTAAGACAGGTTCGTCTGCCCGTTGATCTGGTGTTGCATGATCCTGATTTTTGACCTTGACGATACACTCTATGACGAGAGCAGTTTCGTTACCAGCGGGCTCGGCGCCGTGGCCCGTCACGGTGAAGATACCTATGGATGGAACGCCGGGCGTTCACTGGCTTTTATGCTGGACGTGCTTGAACGCGAGGGACGAGGGCGGGTTTTTGACCGATGGCTGGCGTCGCATGAACAGTTGTCGAAAGCGCGCGTGGCCGATTGCGTGAACATTTACCGGCATCATCGCCCGAGCCTGGAACTGTTCCCCGCTGCCAGAGTCGTGCTCGACCGATACCGTGGGCTAGTGCCGCTCTATCTCGTCACCGATGGACACAAGATCGTGCAGAAGAACAAAGTAGATGCACTGGGGCTGTTTGCGGAGTTTCGACGAGTCCTTATCACCCATCGTTTTGGTATCCGCCATGCCAAGCCTTCCCCTCACTGCTTTGAGCTTATTCGCCAGGCGGAAGGCTGTAGCTGGGCCGACATGGTCTACGTCGGTGACAACCCGTCCAAGGATTTCGTGAGCCTCAAACCGCTGGGCGCATTGACTGTCCGGGTGAAGACAGGCGGGCATCGCAACGTCGTGGCGCGCCCGGGCTACGATGCGCAAATATCCATCCCGAGCCTTGACGCGTTACCTGAGGTGCTGGCCGCTCACTTTCAGCCGTCACGCAGCAGCTTAACGGCCTGATTCGGCAAAATAGCGTGACCTGCGAGTCATAACGCGCATCTTCACTGTATTGTATTAATCGGGGAGGTGGCGCCTGGTGCCTGTTTGGACCGGTGATAGCCTTTTATTCTTCCCGTCTGTCGTTCCTTCGGGGCGACATTTTTCTCTGTTTGTCGGCGCCCCTCGATTCCTTGCGAGCGGTGGTATTGGGCTGTTTATTATTGGGAAGCCGTAATGATTGGCATAAAGAGCATTGCGAGCTACGTTGGACAATTACGCACAAGGTGCAAAATTCGAAAAGGATGAAGAGTTCATCCTGGGCAAGATCGGTTCGGCCTTCCTGCCGCGTAAAGACGCCGGGCAGGAAACCTCGGACCTGTGTGTCGAAGCGGTCAACGCGCTGTTCGCCAACAATCCCGATTTGAACCGTGAATCCATCGACGTGCTGATCGTCGTCACTCAAAACGGCGACGAAGAAGGCCTGCCTCACACGGCGGCCATCGTTCAGGACAAACTGGGCCTGCCGACAACCGTCGCCGCGTTCGATATTTCCCTGGGCTGCTCCGGCTATGTCTACGGCATCTATGCGATCAAGGGTTTCATGGAAGCCGCCGGCCTCAAGAATGGTCTGTTGGTGACTGCCGATCCGTACTCGAAGATCGTCGATCCGGAAGACCGCAACACCACCATGCTCTTTGGTGATGCGGCTACCGCCACCTGGATGGGCGAAGACGCGCCATGGCAGTTGGGCAAGGCCAAGTTCGGCACCGACGGTTCCGGCGCACCGCACCTGAAGGTCACCGATGGCGTGTTCTACATGAATGGCCGTCAGGTGTTCAACTTCGCACTGCTCAAAGTCCCGGCGCATTTGCATGAGCTGCTGGGTGACTCAGGCCTGACGGCCGACGATATCGATGCCTTTTGTATTCACCAGGGCAGTGCGGCGATTGTCGACGCGGTGGCACGACGCTTTGAAGGCGAGCCCGAGAAGTTCATCAAGGACATGGTCGAGACCGGTAACACCGTTTCATCGAGCATTCCGTTGCTGCTGGAAAAACATGTATTGGACTCCGACTGGAAACGCGTTGCGTTGAGCGGCTTCGGCGTTGGTCTGTCATGGGGGTCGGCGATTATCTATCGCCCTTGATTCCAGGCTCTTTAATCAACGAAAGCCAGGCACAAAAAAAGCGTTCAAGGTGTAACCTTGAGCGCTATTTTTTTGCCCGAATGAAAAGCGAGGCTCCATGAGCGAGTTCTTTGAGCTCAACGTCGACGTCATACAGCGCCGCTGGCCGGTGCTGGCTGCGCGCTTGTTGGTTGAGAACACAAGCCTGTTGCAGGCCGATCTGGTGGAAGGTCTGGGCTCGACGTTGAGCATCAACGGCATCCAGCTGACCAGTCGTCATGACCGCACCAGGCTGACAGCCTGCCGATCGACAGCCCGGTGGTGCATGTCTACGGCACCGGGCTTGGTGATCTGCAAGTGGAATTGCTGGAGCGCTTCGGGCTTGAACGCTTGTATGTGCACATCCTCAACGGCGCGGTGTTTGCGCTGGTGCTGCAACTGCTGGACCAGCAGCAGTGGCTCAGCGATCCGCGGGTCGTGCTGATGTACGCTGGCGATCTGGCGGAAATCCAGTTACCGTTTTTCGCCTTGCCGTCGGAGTTGGTGCAGGCCGATGACTTCAATGCCAAGATCCGCGATCGCCTGATCAGCGAAACCCACCTGACGTTCAATAACCGTGAGTTCGACCCTCAGGCTCCAGACATCGTCGAGCGTTTGCAGGCGAGCCTGGCGCTGGTGCAGGCCGATGGCGATGTGGCGGAGTTGTTCGGTTCCTGCGCCGGGCAGGAAGTATTCGTCATTGCCACTGGCCCGAGCCTTGAGTTGCACTTCGATCGCTTGCGGGCGATCGGCGAGCAGGCGGTGCGACCGTTGTTCATTTGTGTCGATACCGCCTACCTGCCGCTGTTCAATCATGGTATTCACACCGACGTGGTGGTCAGCATCGATCAGCGTATTTCGTCCCTGCATCTACCGCCTGAAGGCACATCTGCGATAACGCTGGCGTACATGCCTATGGTCGATCCTTTGGTTCTGAGTGCCTGGCAGGGGCCGCGTTATACCGGTTACTCCGCCAGCCTGATCTATCAACAGTTGCGTCAGCAATGGCCCAAGGGTGAGCTGTATGGGGGGGGGAGCGTGATTCACCCGGCTGTGGATCTTGCGGTAAAAATGGGCGCAACGCAGATCACCCTGTTTGGCGCCGACTTCGCTTTTCCCCGCGACAAGACCCATGCCGGCTGGAGCGACGGCGACCTCGGCCCGCAATTGGGGGAGGCCAAACACTGGGTGCTCGATGGGCATGGCCAGCGGATCAAGACGCAGCTCAACTTCCGCAGTTATCTGTGTGAGCTGGAGCGTTATATCGCGGGTCATCCACAGGTGCGTTTCTATAACAGCAGTCGGGCAGGGGCGATGATTGCCGGCACGGCTTTTCACCCGGAGTTGGCGTTATGAGTGCGCTTGAGTCGTTTGTGATCGACGCGCAGCACTGTGCGGCATTGTTCCGTCTTGGGCGTGATGTGGAGGCCGGGCTGGCGATGATCGAACTGATCGGTGCGCTCCAGCCGTCCTTCGATCTGGCGCCGCCGGCTGCTCAGCAGCAGTGGGTGGGCTTGCTCGGTCCGATGCTCGAATGTCAGGAGTCACAGAACTGGCTTGCCCTGGCGGACTACCTGGAATACGAACTGGTCCAGTTGTTGAACGACAGTCTGTCTATTTAAGCAATGTCGCTTCTGCCGGTGCAGGCGAGCCCTCGCTATCGCGCCATCGGCATTTCCCTGACGTCATTTTTTCGCTGTTCAAGTGCTACCAAACCTTTGATTTACAGGGGGGTGGCAACGTGATGGCAAATATTTTTGAAAATCCCCTAAAGCAACCTGCATTCCCGACGATAACTATTACGAAGGTTCTCTAGGCCATACCCGGCGGTTGCCAGGGCCGGAAGCCGCAGTACCCAACTTTAACAGTAAACACCAACGTCACGTCGTTGAACGTCCAGAAAAACCTGAACAAAGCTTCCGACGCTCTGTCGACGTCGATGACTCGCCTGTCTTCCGGCCTGAAAATCAACAGCGCCAAAGACGACGCTGCCGGCCTGCAAATCGCTACCCGTATGACCTCGCAGATCCGTGGTCAGACCATGGCTATCAAAAACGCCAACGACGGTATCTCGATCGCTCAGACCGCTGAAGGCGCGATGCAGGAACAGACCAACATTCTGCAGCGTATGCGTGAATTGGCTGTACAGTCCCGTAACAGCAGTAACAGCTCTGCCGACCGTCTCGCTCTTAACACTGAGTTTGGTCAGATGTCCGATGAGATGACACGTATCGCCAATAGCACCCAGCTTAACGGTAAGAATCTGCTTAACACGGCAGCCACCATGACGTTCCAGGTGGGTTCGAACACCGGTACCGAAAACCAGATCGACATTTCCCTTGGTGATCTTCAAGCAACCACGCTGGGTGTTGATAAAGGCTCAATCGCTATCTCCGGCGATGACGCTACTAATAAGACCAATTTCGAAGCCGCCGTTGATGCAATCGACGCTGCACTGACAACTATCAACAGCAACCGTGCTGACCTCGGTGCTGCACAAAACCGTCTGACCAGCACCATCTCCAACCTGCAGAACATCAACGAAAACGCCAGTGCTGCACTGGGTCGCGTACANNGAAACTGCACAGCTGACCAAGCAACAAACTCTGCAACAAGCTTCCACCGCAGTTCTGGCTCAAGCCAACCAACTGCCTTCCGCTGTTCTGAAACTGCTTCAGTAATAGCTGAGTGAGTTTTGGCGGGGGAGTGCGCACGTCGCGCTCTCTCGCTTTTTAGTTTAAGAGGTGATGGACATGGATATGAGCGTCAAGCTGAACTTGTCTTATCCTGCGCACGAGCAGGCAACAAAGACTGTTGCCGATAAGCCGGCGCACAAGCCTCTAGCGGAAACTGCGCTAGCGGTTGCCGTCAAGGATGAAAACAAAAGTGCCCAGACCGAGCAGGAACAACTGAAGATGGCCGTTCAGGAAATTGAAAAGTTCGTTCAGTCGGTCAAGCGTAATCTGGAGTTCTCGATAGACGAGCCTTCAGGCAAAGTTGTGGTAAAAGTGATTGCCAGTGACTCCGGTGAGGTGGTCCGTCAGATCCCCAACGAAGAAGTCCTGAAACTGGCCAATAATTTGAATGATGCAAGCAGCCTGTTGTTCAGTGCAAAAGTCTGACAGCTGGCACTAAATTTGTTGCTATGTTCTTTTGGGCGTTGTAGTGGTCAAAAGACCGGCGAGACACTGAAGGGAGATC
>LNAP01001032.1_pt2 | contig 14004 bp, 16 predicted proteins | sample 602601 | NCBI WGS metagenome assembly LNAP01 (sample SAMN02440304, study PRJNA202911) | soil metagenome | biome: Subtropical and temperate rainforests or woodlands; isolation source: soil samples (1 kg each in a 20% v/v slurry with milli Q water) were... ...
TGTTGTTTCTTCATTGGGGAAAGGCATCGCCTCGGCTTCATTGGCGGCTATCCTGGAGGCGCGGGGCCTGAAGGTCACCATGCTGAAACTGGACCCTTATATCAACGTCGATCCGGGCACCATGAGCCCGTTCCAGCACGGTGAAGTATTCGTCACGCACGACGGCGCTGAAACCGACCTCGACCTTGGCCACTACGAGCGGTTTATCCGCACCACCATGACCAAGGGCAATAACTTCACCACCGGCCGCGTCTACGAGGACGTGCTGCGCAAAGAGCGCCGTGGTGATTACCTGGGTGCGACCATCCAGGTCATTCCGCACATCACCGACGAAATCAAACGCCGCATCATTAAAGGTGCAGGCGATGCCGACGTGGCTATGGTGGAAATCGGCGGTACCGTTGGCGACATCGAGTCGCAACCGTTCCTCGAAGCCATTCGCCAACTGCGCGTGGAAGTGGGTGCCAAGCGCGCCATGCTGATGCACCTGACCCTGGTGCCGTACATTGCCACCGCTGGCGAAACCAAGACCAAGCCGACCCAGCACTCGGTTAAAGAGCTGCGTTCGATCGGTCTGCAACCTGACGTGCTGATCTGCCGTTCCGACCACCCGATTGATATTTCTTCGCGGCGTAAAATCGCCCTCTTCACCAACGTGGAAGAGCGCGCGGTTATCGGCCTGGAAGACGTCGACACCATCTACAAAATTCCTTCCGTGTTGCACGCCCAAGGCCTGGACGATTTCGTCGTTGAACGCTTTGGTCTGGAGTGTGGCGGTGCCGACCTGTCCGAGTGGGAGCGGGTTGTCGACGCCAAGCTGAACCCGGAAAAAGAAGTCACCATCGCCATGGTCGGTAAGTACATGGAATTGCTGGATGCGTACAAATCGCTGATCGAAGCGATGAGCCACGCCGGCATCCAGAACCGCACCAAGGTCAATCTGCGTTATATCGATTCCGAAGATATCGAGGGGCAAGGCACTGGTCTGCTGGAAGGTGTTGACGCCATTCTGGTTCCTGGCGGCTTTGGTCTGCGCGGCGTGGAAGGCAAGATCACCACCGTGCAATACGCCCGCGAAAACAAAATTCCGTACCTGGGTATTTGCCTCGGTATGCAAGTCGCGGTTATCGAGTTCGCCCGTAATGTACTGGGCTGGACCGATGCCAACTCCACCGAGTTCGACAAAGTCAGCGGTCACCCGGTGGTGGGTCTGATCACTGAGTGGGAAGACGCTGAAGGCGGCGTGGAAATTCGCACCGAAGCCTCGGACCTGGGCGGCACCATGCGCTTGGGCGCGCAAGACTGCCACCTGATCGAAGGCTCGAAAGTATTCGACTGCTACGCCAAAGAAACCATCGTTGAGCGTCACCGTCACCGCTACGAAGTGAACAACAACCTGCTGCCGCAATTGCAGGAAGCTGGCCTGAAAATCACCGGTCGCTCCGCCGACGGCGCGCTGGTTGAAGTGGTTGAAGCGCCGGATCATCCGTGGTTTGTCGCGTGCCAGTTCCACCCTGAGTTCACCTCCACCCCGCGCGATGGTCACCCATTGTTCAGTGGTTTCGTTAACGCCGCACTGGCGCAGAAAGCGAGAAAGGCATGACCCAGAAAGTCATCAAGGTTGGCAATATCGATATCGCCAACGACAAACCTTTTGTGCTCTTCGGGGGGATCAACGTTCTTGAGTCTCGCGACCTGGCGCTGAAAACCTGTGAAGAGTACGTGCGGGTTACCGAGAAACTCGGCATCCCTTACGTGTTCAAAGCCAGCTTCGACAAAGCCAACCGCTCTTCCGTGACCTCTTTCCGTGGCCCAGGCCTGGAAGAGGGCATGAAGATTTTCGAAGAAATCAAAAAGACTTTTGGCGTGCCGGTAATCACCGATGTGCACGAGCCTGAGCAAGCGGCGTCCGTAGCAGCAGTGTGCGACATCATTCAGCTGCCGGCCTTTTTGTCGCGCCAGACTGACCTGGTGGTAGCCATGGCCAAGACCGGCGCTGTGATCAATATCAAAAAAGCCCAGTTTCTTGCTCCACAAGAGATGAAACATATCCTGGCTAAATGCGTCGAAGCCGGGAATGACCAGTTGATCCTCTGCGAGCGCGGTTCAAGCTTTGGCTACAACAACCTCGTGGTCGACATGCTCGGCTTTGGCATCATGAAGTCGTTCGAGTACCCGGTGTTCTTTGACGTGACCCATGCCCTGCAAATGCCGGGCGGGCGTTCCGACTCCGCTGGCGGCCGTCGTGCTCAGGTGACCGACCTGGCCAAGGCCGGCATGAGTCAGGGCCTGGCGGGTTTGTTCCTCGAAGCCCACCCGGACCCGGACAACGCCAAGTGCGATGGTCCTTGCGCCCTACGCCTGGACAAGCTGGAGCCGTTCCTGGCTCAGCTCAAAGCGCTGGATGACTTGGTCAAGAGCTTCGCGCCGATTGAGACTGCCTAAGCGCAGCAACTTTCGGTAAAGTGCCGCTCGGGCGAGCTCTGACCCGTGAGTCAGAGAGTCGTCGAGCCGGCATGTCTGGTCTCAGATAGCCTGCATCAACCTCTCTGCAGCGCCGTTTTCGTCATATTTTGGAGTGTTATCAACAATGGCAAAGATCGTCGACATCAAAGGTCGTGAAGTTCTCGACTCCCGTGGCAACCCGACCGTTGAAGCGGACGTCATTCTCGACAACGGTATCGTCGGCAGCGCATGCGCACCGTCGGGCGCCTCCACCGGTTCGCGCGAAGCGCTGGAACTGCGTGATGGCGACAAGAGCCGTTACCTGGGCAAAGGCGTATTGAAAGCTGTTGCTAACATCAATGGCCCGATCCGCTCCCTGCTGCTGGGCAAAGACCCGGTAGACCAGAAAGCCCTCGACCACGCAATGATTGCCCTGGACGCCACCGAAAACAAAGCGACCCTGGGCGCCAACGCCATTCTCGCCGTGTCTCTGGCTGCTGCCAAAGCTGCCGCGCAAGACCAAGACCTGCCGCTTTACGCGCACATCGCCAACCTCAACGGCACCCCAGGCGTTTACTCCATGCCAGTGCCGATGATGAACATCATCAACGGTGGCGAGCACGCCGATAACAACGTCGACATCCAAGAGTTCATGGTGCAGCCAGTCGGCGCCAAAACCTTCGCCGACGGCCTGCGCATGGGCACCGAAATTTTCCACCACCTCAAAGCCGTGCTGAAAGCCCGTGGCCTCAGCACTTCGGTTGGCGACGAAGGTGGCTTCGCGCCAAACCTGGCCTCCAACGAAGACGCTCTGGCGGCTATCGCTGAAGCCGTTGCCAATGCTGGCTACAAACTGGGCACCGATGTGACCCTGGCTCTGGACTGCGCTTCCAGCGAGTTCTTCGAAGGTGGCAAGTACGACCTGGCTGGTGAAGGCAAAGTATTCGACGCCGCTGGTTTCGCCGACTACCTGGCGGGCCTGACCGAGCGTTACCCGATCATCTCCATCGAAGACGGCATGGACGAGTCGGACTGGGATGGCTGGAAAGTGCTGACCGACAAAATCGGCACCAAGGTTCAATTGGTAGGCGACGACCTGTTCGTCACCAATACTAAGATCCTCAAAGAAGGCATCGACAAGTCGATCGCCAACTCCATCCTGATCAAGTTCAACCAGATCGGCACCCTGACCGAAACCCTGGAAGCCATCCAGATGGCCAAGGCTGCTGGTTACACTGCCGTGATCTCGCACCGTTCGGGCGAAACCGAAGACAGCACCATCGCCGACCTGGCGGTGGGTACTGCCGCCGGCCAGATCAAAACCGGTTCGCTGTGCCGTTCCGACCGCGTGTCCAAGTACAACCAACTGCTGCGTATCGAAGAGCAATTGGGTGCGAAAGCACCGTACCGTGGTCGTGCCGAGTTCCGCGGCTAAGCCGGGAATGGTAAAAGGGCAGCGCAAGCTGCCCTTTTTATATGAGAAGCCCCAATTTACATGCGTAGCCCTTACTGGTTATTCGTCGTTCTGATCCTTGTGCTGGCAGGCCTGCAGTACCGCCTATGGGTGGGCGAGGGCAGCTTTGCGCAGGTCACCGACTTGCAGCGGCAAATTGCTGAACAGAAGGGTGAAAACGAGAACCTGCTGGAACGTAATCGTATCCTCGAAGCCGAAGTTTCGGAGCTGAAAAAGGGTATGGAAACCGTTGAAGAGCGTGCCCGGCATGAGCTAGGCATGGTTAAAGAGGGCGAAACCCTCTACCAGTTAAACGAATGACCTCTCCCGTTTTGCCGCACTTCTGGGCATTGATCCCAGCCGCAGGCGTCGGCGCGCGCATGCTCGCCGACCGGCCCAAGCAGTACCTGCAACTGGCCGGCAAAACCATTCTTGAACATACCCTCGACTGCTTTCTCGACCACCCGCAATTGCGCGGCTTGGTGGTCAGCTTGTCGGTGGACGATGCCTATTGGCCGACGTTGCCCTACGCCAGCAACGAGCGCATCCAGCGAGCTGAGGGTGGCGCTGAACGCGCTGATTCGGTACTCAACGGCTTGCTGCGTTTAGCCGAGCTAGGCGCCGGTGAAAACGATTGGGTGCTGGTGCATGACGCTGCGCGGCCCAATCTGTCGCGCTATGACCTTGATTTGTTGCTCGCTGAGCTGGCCAGTGACCCCGTCGGCGGGCTACTGGCTGTGCCTGCCCGCGACACTCTTAAACGCGCTGGCGCCGATGGCCGGGTGCAGGAAACGGTGGACCGCTCGGTGATCTGGCAGGCCTACACGCCGCAGATGTTTCGCCTTGGGCAACTGCATCGAGTGTTAGCGGATGCATTAGTGTCTGGCGTGCCCATTACCGATGAAGCCTCGGCCATTGAATGGGCAGGAGAGGCGCCGCGCTTGATTGAAGGGCGAGCGGATAACCTGAAGGTTACCCGGCCGGAAGACCTGGAATGGTTGCGGCTGCGTTGGGCGCATAAAAGCTAAAAGGCCCCTCTCCCCAACCCTCTCCCGTAAACGGGAGAGGGGGCTGATCGATGTTTCACGGCAGATCGCGTTTAAACTCCCCTCGCCCGCTTGCGGGAGAGGGGCTGGGGGAGAGGGGCCTTTTCTATCCCAAATACGCTAACCCCGCCTTCAAATGATCCACCAACTGCCTCACCTTCGGCGACAAATGCCGTTGCTGCGGATACAGCGCCCACACCGCCGTATTCGGCGCCTGATGCTTTTCCAGCAGCGACACCAGCGCCCCATTCTTTATATGTTCCTGCACGTAATAGTCCGGAAGCTGGCACAGGCCCAACCCTCGCAACGCCGCATCCAACACCGCCTGGCCGCTGTTGCAGCGCCAGTTGCCGTTGACGCGCTGCGACAGCTCGCGTCCTTCTTGTTGAAAACTCCAGCTATCGCTGCTGCCGATCAGGCAATTGTGCTGGCTCAACTCCGACACGCTATGGGGCCGCCCGTAGCGCTGTAGATAGTCTGGCGCGGCGCACACATACATGCGCCGGGGCGCCAGGCGCGTGGCAACCAGTCGCGAATCCTGCAAACGCCCCAGACGAATCGCTAAGTCGAGCCCATCCTGGACGATATCCAGCTGCCGATTGCTCAGCTCAATATCCACCTTCAACTGCGGATAGCGACTCATAAACTCGGTTACCAGCGGCACGATAAAGCGTTCGCCATAGGCCACTGCGCAAGTCATGCGCAGCAAACCCTTGGGCTCGCTGCTAAGGTCGCCAATAGCGCGCAGGGCTTCTTCGCGGCCGTCTTGCAGGCGTTGGCAATGTTGCAAAAAGGTTTGCCCGGCTTCGGTCAGTGCCACCCGCCGGGTGCTGCGGTAGAACAGTCGGGTTTGCAGGCTTTCCTCCAGCCGCGCGATCTGCCGGCTGACTTGCGACGACGATACGCCCAAACGCTCCGCCGCTGCGGTGAACTGCCCGCATTCGGCTACCGCGACAAACTCATCCAGCCCATCCCAACTGCTCATGCTCACTCCTCTTGCAGGTGCTAAGGCGAGGATTATCCCTCAATGGCAATAATGTTTTGCCATTTGCTGGATTATTTCCATAAATGCCCTTGGACTACACTTTGCGCCACTGTTTACCCGCTGGAGAGCGACCATGATCAAATCCCGTGCTGCCGTAGCCTTTGCCCCAAACGAACCGCTGAAAATCGTTGAAGTGGATGTGGAAGCGCCGAAGGCAGGCGAAGTGCTGGTGCGCATTGTCGCTACCGGCGTTTGCCATACCGATGCTTACACCTTGTCCGGTGCCGACTCCGAAGGCGTGTTCCCATCGATTCTTGGCCACGAAGGCGGCGGTGTTGTTGAGGCGATTGGCGAGGGCGTGACCTCGGTAAAGGTTGGTGACCATGTAATTCCGCTGTATACCGCCGAATGCCGCGAGTGCAAATTCTGCAAATCCGGCAAAACCAACCTGTGCAGCTCGGTACGCGCCACCCAAGGCAAAGGCTTGATGCCCGACGGCACCAGCCGTTTCTCCTACCAGGGCCAGCCGATTTACCACTACATGGGCTGCTCGACCTTCTCCGAATACACCGTTCTTCCGGAAGTTTCTTTGGCGGTGATTCCCAAAGAAGCGCCGCTGGAAAAAGTCTGCCTGCTCGGCTGTGGCGTCACTACCGGTATCGGCGCGGTACTCAACACGGCGAAAGTGGAAGAGGGCGCCACCGTCGCTATCTTCGGTCTGGGCGGCATCGGCTTGGCGGCAATCATTGGCGCGAAAATGGCCAAGGCCTCGCGCATTATCGCCATCGACATCAACCCGGCCAAATTCGACGTGGCCCGCGAACTGGGTGCGACCGATTTCGTTAACCCGAAAGACTACGACAAGCCGATTCAAGACGTGATCATCGAGCTCACCGACGGCGGCGTGGATTACAGCTTCGAGTGCGTCGGCAATGTGCAGCTGATGCGCGCTGCGCTGGAGTGCGCCCATAAAGGTTGGGGCGAGTCGGTGATTATTGGTGTGGCGGGCGCGGGTCAGGAAATCAGCACCCGGCCGTTCCAGTTGGTGACCGGTCGCGTTTGGCGCGGTTCGGCATTCGGCGGCGTTAAAGGCCGTACCGAGCTGCCGAGCTATGTGGAAAAAGCGCAAACAGGTGAAATCCCGCTGGATACCTTTATCACCCACACCATGGGCCTGGAGCAGATCAACGAAGCGTTCGATCTGATGCATGAAGGCAAAAGCATCCGCACCGTTATTCACTATTAAACGATCACTCGGAAATCGCTTGGTACGCGCAGCACACCCTACAAATCAGGTCGCGCTTGTAGGGTGTGCTGTGCGCACCAGATTTCCACGGAGCAGCTGATGACCCTTGAAATCGTATCCAGCAATAAAAGCTTTGGCGGCTGGCACAAGCGCTACCGCCATCGCTCCACCAGCCTGAATTGCGACATGGTGTTCGCCGTCTACCTGCCTCCGCAGGCTGAGCAAGGCGCCAAGTTGCCGGTGCTGTATTGGCTGAGCGGCCTGACCTGCACCGACGAAAACTTTATGCAGAAAGCCGGTGCCCAGCGTTTGGCTGCCGAGCTTGGTTTGATCATCGTCGCGCCGGACACCAGCCCCCGCGGCGAGGGCGTTCCGGATGACGCGGCGGGCGCGTATGACTTCGGCCTTGGCGCCGGCTTTTACGTCAACGCCACCCAGGAACCCTGGGCCCGCCATTACCGGATGTACGACTACGTGGTGCAGGAGTTGCCCGCGCTAATCGAAGCCAACTTTCCGGTTTCGGCCAAGCGCGGTATTAGCGGCCACTCCATGGGCGGTCACGGTGCGTTGATTTGCGCGCTGAAAAATCCTGGGCGTTACCAGTCGGTATCGGCCTTTGCACCGATCACTAATCCGCTTAACTGCCCGTGGGGCGAGAAAGCCCTAGGTAACTACTTGGGTGAAGACCGCTCGCGCTGGCGCGAGTGGGATGCCAGCGTGTTGATCGCCGAGGCCACGGAAAAACTGCCGCTGCTGATCGACCAGGGCGACCGCGACGACTTCCTTGAAGGGCAGTTGAAGCCGCAGGTGTTGGAGGCGGCGGCGAAGGCGGCCGGGCATCCACTGACGTTGCGGCTGCAGCCTGGCTACGACCACAGCTACTACTTTATCGCCAGTTTTATTGATGACCATCTGCGTCATCACGCAACCGCGTTAAATAGCTAAGGCGCGCAGCCGGGCGCCTTGGCGTCAAAGCGGTTAGAATCTGGCCCTGACTTTTCAGGGCCTTATTTTTTCATGAGCAGCTCCATGCGTATCGGCCACGGCTACGATGTCCACCGTTTCGGCGAGGGCGATTTCATTACCCTTGGCGGCGTACAAATTCCCCATAAGTTCGGCCTGATTGCCCATTCCGATGGCGACGTGTTGCTGCACGCCTTGAGCGATGCCTTGCTTGGCGCAGTAGCGTTGGGCGATATCGGCAAACACTTTCCCGACACCGACCCCACCTTTAAAGGCGCCGATAGCCGTGTGCTGCTGCGCCATGTGTTCGGCCTGATCAAGGCCAAGGGCTGGCAGGTTGGCAATGTCGACGCCACCATCGTCGCCCAGGCGCCAAAAATGGCCCCGCACATAGAAAGCATGCGCGCTGCCATTGCTGCCGACCTTGAGGTGCAGTTGGATCAGGTCAACGTCAAAGCCACCACCGAGGAAAAACTCGGTTTCACCGGCCGTGAAGAAGGTATTGCCGTGCACGCCGTCGCGCTGTTGGTTGCCCAATGAACGAATTCGAATTGCTTGGCCCGCTGGCTTACGGCGAGGTGGCTGGCCGTGCGGTGTTAAAAGCCACGGCGGAAGATTTCCAGGTGGATGAAGTGCTGGATATTCCCCTGGCCGGCGAAGGTGAACACCTGTGGTTGTGGGTGGAAAAGCGGGGCCTGAACACCGAAGACGCCGCGCGGCGTTTGGCCAAGGCCGCCGGCGTGCCGTTAAAGATGATCAGCTATGCCGGTTTGAAAGATCGCCAAGCGCTGACCCGACAGTGGTTCAGTCTGCACTTGCCAGGCAAGGCCGATCCGGATTTCTCTGCTGCCGTAAGCGACAGCCTGATCATCGTCAAAACCGCTCGGCACAAACGTAAGCTGCAACGCGGCGCCCACTCAGCCAATGGTTTCACCTTGCGCCTGACTCAATTGCAGGGCGACCGCGCTGCGTTGGACGCGCGTTTGGAACAGCTCAAAGTCCACGGCGTACCCAACTACTTCGGTACCCAACGTTTTGCCTACCAGGGCGGTAACGTGGTGCAGGCGCGGGATTTCGCCAGTCGTAAAGAACTGCCCGATGCGCGCAATGTGCGCTCGCGGTTGCTCTCGGCGGCGCGCAGCTATCTATTCAATCAGGTACTCGCCGCGCGAGTGGCCGACGGCAGTTGGCAGCGTGCGCAGGTTGGCGACTTGCTGGCGTTTACCGACAGCCGCAGTTTTTTCCCGGCCGGTGAGGCTGAGTGCAGTGACCCGCGCCTGGCCATTCTCGACTTGCACCCCACCGGGCCGCTATGGGGCGAAGGCCCATCGCCGGCTGCTGGCCTGGCCCACGAAATCGAACAAGGCGTGGCGCAAAAGGAGTCGGCGTTGTGCGACTGGCTAGTCGCAGCGGGCATGGCTCACGAACGGCGAATCCTGCGCCTCCCCATCGGCGGTTTGACGTGGCATTATCCCGAGCCTGACATTCTGCCTCCCGGCTGGATGCTTCGCCACCGTAGTGGTGCGTGAAATCGTCGAGCTGTTGCCGGTAGGGCAGACGGACAACTCATGCGTATTCTGATTTCAAACGACGATGGGGTGACTGCACCCGGCCTCGCCGCGCTGCATGGCGCGCTGGCGGATTACGCCGAGTGCGTGGTGATTGCCCCCGACCAGGACAAGAGCGGCGCCGGCAGCTCGCTGACCCTCGATCGTCCGCTGCACCCGACTACCCTCAGTAACGGTTTTATCAGCGTCAACGGCACCCCTACCGATTGCGTGCACCTGGGCCTCAATGGCCTGCTGCCCGAGCTGCCGGATATGGTGGTGTCGGGCATCAATCTGGGCGCCAACTTAGGTGACGACGTGCTGTATTCCGGCACCGTGGCCGCCGCCCTTGAAGGGCGGTTTATCGACGCACCGGCATTCGCCTTCTCGCTGACCTCGCGCCAGGTGGACAACCTGCCGACCGCCGCGCATATCGCTCGCCGGCTGGTCGAGGCGCACGCTCGCCTGAATCTGCCGCCGCGCACCGTCCTCAATGTGAATATTCCCAACCTGCCACTCGAGCAGATTCGCGGCATTCAACTGACCCGTCTGGGCCATCGCTCGCGAGCGGCGGCGCCGGTAAAAGTGGTCAACCCGCGCGGCAAGGAAGGCTACTGGATCTCGGTAGTGGGCGAAGCTGAAGACGGCGGCCCGGGTACTGACTTTCACGCAGTCATGCAGGGTTATGTGTCGATTACGCCGCTACAGCTGGACCGCACCTTCCATGCCGGCCTGCCGGATCTCGAGCCTTGGCTGGAGGGGTTGCTCTAATGTCGCGCGGGCAAGACGATCTGCAACACCGCGGCATAGGCATGACCTCGCAGCGCACCCGTGAGCGGCTGATTCAACGTCTGTACGAAGAAGGGCTGTCCAACGCCCGCGTACTGGAAGTAATCCGCCGCACACCCCGTCATCTATTTGTCGATGAAGCCTTCATGAAGACACCGCGCTGCCTATCGGCCATAACCAGACCATCTCCCAGCCTTATATGGTTGGGCGCATGACTGAGCTGTTGTTGGCGGCCGGCCCGGTGGACAAGGTGCTGGAAATTGGCACCGGCTCTGGCTACCAGACCGCCGTGCTGACGCAATTGGTTGAGCGCGTGTTCTCTGTGGAGCGCATCCAAGTCTTACAGGAGCGTGCGAAAGAACGATTGCAGGCACTCAATCTGCGCAACGTGGTCTTTCGTTGGGGCGATGGCTGGGAAGGCTGGCCGGCATTGGCGCCTTATAACGGCATTATCGTCACGGCGGCTGCCGCACAAGTGCCCCAGGCGCTGCTGGACCAGTTGGCACCTGGCGGGCGCCTGGTGATTCCGGTTGGCGCTGGCGATGTTCAGCAATTGATGTTGATTGTCCGCGAGGAAAACGGCTTCTCCCGCCATGTACTCGACGCTGTGCGCTTTGTGCCGCTGCTCAATGGGCCTGTGGCCTGAGACGTTCGCGTCGGGGCCCGTCAGCGAACGCGGCAGCCCAACTAAAGGTTGGTTTTTGCGTTACCAGATTTTTCAACAATCACCGGATAGGGAGAGGCGGGTGAGTCTCACAGCCATTCAGCAGTGGATTTGCAGCCCAGGCGCCAAGCGTCTGGTGAGTGGCGCGGTCCTTGGTGTGTTACTGGCCGGTTGCAGCAGCACCCCACCCGGCGGCGTGCGAGTCGTCGACCGTACCACCGGCGGCAGCACCACCAGCGTGGCCACCCCACAACGGCCGGCGACCACCACCGGCCAGTACCGCGTGCAGCGCAGTGACACCCTGTATTCCATCGCCTTTCGGTTCGGTTGGGACTGGCGCGCTCTGGCGGCGAGCAACAATATTCCCGCGCCTTACACCATTAAAGTTGGTCAGGTAATCCGCTTTGATGGTGGTCGCCCAGCAACCCTGGTTAAGGCGCCGGCTTCTTCGCCAAACAGTAGCAATACGGGTAATAAACCACCGCTGGTCGTGGTGCCCACCAACACGGTTCCGGTCATTGCCAGACCCGCTCAGCCACCAATGGTAACGACGCCTGCGACTACTCCTGTGCAGTCTGTGAGTCGTTCCGCTACAGGTTGGGCATGGCCGACAGGCGGCGCTCTAATCGGCAAATTCTCCTCAAACGGTAGTTTGAATAAAGGAATTGATATAGCCGGGGAATTGGGCCAGCCTGTTCTCGCAGCGTCGGATGGTTCTGTTGTGTACGCCGGAAGTGGATTACGGGGCTACGGCGAATTAGTGATCATCAAACACAGCGACACTTACGTAAGCGCTTACGGTCACAACCGCAAGCTGTTGGTACGGGAGGGGCAGCAAGTCAAGGTTGGGCAGACGATTGCCGAAATGGGCTCCACCGGCACCGATCGGGTGAAACTCCACTTTGAGATTCGCCGACAGGGCAAGCCTGTAGATCCGCTGCAATTTTTGCCTGCTCGCTGATACGTTGTCAGCCCGTTCCAGCCACGTAGGCCGGACGGGCTCAGGGGTTGCCAAGGAATAGGGCGATGCCGGAGCTTATGTCGAACTCAGCAAGGGATAAGAACAATGGCACTCAACAAAGAAGCGCCGGAGTTTGACTTGGATGATGACGTGCTTCTGATGGAGCCCGGCAACGTGCTCGATGATGAGTCGGAAGTTCCGACCAAGCGCACGAAAGCCAAGCACTCCACTGCGGTCAAGCAACATAAGTACATCGACTACACCCGGGCGCTAGACGCCACTCAGCTTTACCTCAACGAAATCGGTTTCTCTCCTCTGCTCACTCCTGAAGAAGAAGTTCATTTTGCGCGTCTGGCGCAAAAGGGCGACCCTGCGGGCCGTAAGCGCATGATCGAGAGCAACCTGCGCTTGGTGGTGAAAATCGCCCGTCGCTACGTTAACCGAGGGTTATCGCTGCTGGACCTGATTGAAGAGGGCAACCTCGGCTTGATTCGGGCGGTGGAGAAATTCGATCCGGAACGCGGTTTCCGTTTTTCCACCTACGCCACTTGGTGGATTCGGCAGACCATCGAACGCGCGATCATGAACCAGACGCGCACCATTCGTTTACCTATTCATGTGGTCAAGGAACTGAACGTCTACCTGCGCGCTGCGCGGGAGCTGACGCAGAAACTTGACCATGAACCCTCGGCTGAAGAAATCGCCAATCTGCTGGAAAAGCCGGTCGGCGAGGTCAAGCGCATGCTTGGTCTTAACGAGCGGGTTTCCTCGGTGGATGTTTCCCTCGGCCCGGATTCCGACAAAACCCTACTCGACACCCTCACCGATGACCGTCCGACCGATCCCTGCGAATTATTGCAGGATGACGATTTGTCGCAGAGCATTGATCAGTGGCTGTCGGAACTCACCGACAAGCAACGGGAAGTGGTTGTCAGGCGTTTCGGCTTGCGCGGCCATGAGAGCTGTACGCTGGAGGAGGTGGGCCAGGAGATCGGTCTTACCCGTGAGCGCGTGCGGCAAATCCAGGTAGAGGCGCTAAAACGCCTGCGGGAAATTCTGGAGAAAAATGGCCTGTCTAGCGACTCGCTGTTCCAATAACGGATGTTTGCTTCGCGTATAGAAAACCCGGCCTCGGCCGGGTTTTTTGTAAGGCTGATCTTACAAGTTTGAGCCGTGTAAGACATTGCTTACAAAGCGTGTAAGCGATACGAGGAATGATTGGCCGGTGTAAGACGTTTATTACAGTTGGTATTTTTATAAGTGATTGAATTTAAACAGATAAATGTTTTTTGGCATTGGCGGTTGATGTTTTCTTAGGCGATTTCGCGACTTGAACGGCCTCTGGATATCGCTAATATCACCCCTGTGCTTACGGACTAGCACGGGCTGACAGGGAATTCGGCCAGGAACATCGAAGGACACGATTCATCAGGACGATGAGCAGGAAATAGAGGGACTAGGGACGAAAGAGTGGGCGGGTCATACCGCCCCTTTTTTTTGCCTGCCGAAAGGCGGGCACAACAAAAGGCCCGCAGTGCGGGCCTTTTGTCTTTACACGGTTTAGATCGACTTTTTGCGGGTCAACCGCGTTGGGCTTCACTTCGTTCAACCCAACCTACGACGGCCTCTTCGGGCTTCTGTCGCTCTGGTGCTTAACGCTCCAGCATTTCCAGCTTGTTCTTCTTGCCATCCCACTCTTCAGCGTCTGGCAGAGCGTCTTTGCGCTCGGTAATGTTCGGCCAGACTTCTGCAAGGTCAGTGTTCAAGGCAATGAACTCCTGCATGTCTTCTGGCACTTCATCTTCGGAGAAGATGGCTTGGGCCGGGCATTCTGGCTCGCACAGGGCGCAGTCAATGCACTCGTCCGGGTGGATCACCAAAAAGTTCGGGCCTTCGTAAAAGCAG
>LNAP01003939.1_pt1 | contig 13997 bp, 10 predicted proteins | sample 602601 | NCBI WGS metagenome assembly LNAP01 (sample SAMN02440304, study PRJNA202911) | soil metagenome | biome: Subtropical and temperate rainforests or woodlands; isolation source: soil samples (1 kg each in a 20% v/v slurry with milli Q water) were... ...
AAAGATTGCTGACTTTGGTTTGTCCGCCGTGGTGGGTTTGAATACCAACAAGGATTCCATGAAGATGGAAAAAGAAATGAAAAGTTTTCGCAAGTTAAAGGACATGTGGGGCACGAAAGAGTACTTTGCACCGGAGGTGTACAAGAAAGCGTATGGTCCTCAGGTGGACGTGTGGTCCCTGGGCTGCGTGCTGTATGAGCTCCTTACCGGTGTGGCCGCATTCCCCGAGCGCGAAAGACCTATTTCTTTGTTCGATCGTTACATGCTTAACGGAGGCAAGAAGATGCGCCGCACGTACCAAACGCGGCCGCAGTGGCAGCAGCTGTCTGCCGAGGCACAAGACTTGATCAACAAGATGTTGAAGATCAGTCCCACGAAACGCTTCAGCCTGCAGGAATGTTTGGACCATCCGTTCATCCGCAACGTTCTTCCGGAAGCCACCGTGCGCCACACGGGGGCCAAGAGTGTGTTTGTCGCTGGAAAGACCGAAACTGTGCGCAGTTTAGTGCTGGAAGGAGCGCGTGCTGCGGCTGTGAAGAACGCAGAAGTGAAAGTGCGTCGTCTGAAACTATTAGCCGAACAGATTGAGAAAGAGCAACACCGTCAATAGAAGAGCCTTCTCGACAATTTTGTAGTTATGTAATATATATATATATTGTATTTTTAGTGAGATTATATTGGTAAATAAAGTGTATCGAACAACAACCTGACTTGGTTTGACTCGTGCGCGCAGTTTGATGCAAGAAAAAAGAAGTTCACAAAGAAACATTTTGATAAGATAAAAAGTGAATTCTTCGAATTTGAGAGTGCAAAACGCGTCGATAAGTGATCATCAATGATCTTGCTGTCGCACGTTTCAGAATGCAGAAGATGGGAGGCAACACTGCTGCCGATGCACAAAATAGTTCCGTTGAGAAAACGGATTGTACGTACAATTCACCTCCCACCCTGCTGAAAAGGGGTGGCACCGCCCTACTTCGAAGGTAGCTGTAGGCCCTACTGCAAAGGGTGCGCTGACGCAGGAGGCAATCGCAGCAAGCCAAACAGATTCTCATTACTTATTTCACACAGTAGGGAGACAGGATTTGAAACATGGGAGCCAATCACTCTATCATTCAGGTGAGAGTCTGAACAGGCCTGAATATCAAAACGCTGCTTACTGTAACCTTTCCAAACTGTAAATCATCTCTCCAGTTCAACGGACAACGTCAGGGAAGCAGTTCCAAGCACTGTATTCTACCGGTTGTGGTAGCCTCTGGGAAAGTGCACTACAGCGCATCTTTCACCACTGAAGACTCAGGAAGGATTTCCAAGTCATCGTCCACCGATGGCTTCAAGGCCACAGACAATTCTTCGGCTGATGCAGAGATGCTCGCCAGTCTTCACTCCACATACCATATCGGATCCATGATAGGTCAGGGCTCTTCTGCGCAAGTATTCAATGTCCAGCACAGGGTTACTGGGGACACATTTGCTTGCAAGGTAGTCCGGAGGGCTGGCATGAACAATGAGCGTACGATGAGCACCGAGACCGAGATTATGATGCGTCTGAAGCACGAGAACATCACTCAGTTGCATGAATTGTACGAGACTTCGAATTCTCAGTGGTTCATCATGGAGCTCGCAAACGCTGGTACCTTGCAGACCGCTCTGGCACAGGAAGTGAACTATACTGAAGAACTCGTTGCAGGTCTTTTTAAGCAAGTTCTCAGCGGTGTGAAGCACCTTCACGACATGGGTATTGTTCACAGAGACATAAAAATGGAGAATATATTGTGTTCTTTGGTGGTAAGCTCAAATACATTATTTCATTTTCTCGCATGTATACTGACCAGTATTTTCTACACCTCCATTCACAGAACAACAGTGATGGCAAAAAGGAATACAAGACAAAACTTGCTGACTTCGGTTTGTCAGCGGTCGTTGGTCTGCACACTTACCAAGATTCAGTGAAGCTGAACAAGGAGAAAAAGAGCTACAACCGGTTACGCGACGTGTGGGGCACCAAGGAATATCTCGCTCCGGAGGTGTACAAGAAAGCGTACGGCCCCCAGGTGGACGTGTGGTCATTGGGTTGCGTGTTGTACGAGTTACTCACCGGCCTGGTTGCGTTTCCCCAGCGGGAGCATTTCATTTCCACGATCGAAAAGTACATGCTGAATGGAGGCAAGGATATTCGTCGGGCCTACCAGCTGCGCCCGCAGTTTCAAGAGCTCTCCGCCGAGGCGCAAGATTTGATCAATCATATGTTGAAGCTGAATCCGAAGCAGCGATATAGCATCCAGGAGTGTCTGCGCCACCCGTTCATTGCTGCGCGCAGTGCACGGCCAGTGGCGACCCGCAGCCCAACAGACAGCTCCTTTAGAAAAGTAAATGCGCTCTCTCCCAGCTCGGTTGCCGACAAGTACCCTTTATCCCTGCGAGTTGGGCAAAGTAGCGATGGCAATTATGTCCTGGTGCAGGCGCGCAATGCGGCCATTAAAGCCGCCGAGGCGAAAGCACAATTTTTGGAGAGTTTGGCACAAAACGGTGGTAGATCTCAACCTCGCACAGAGTACCAATAGCTGCGCGCGCAAAACATTTATATTTTACTGTATTATTTCGTATCTTAGTAATTATGTATATTAAAAACAACGACTTAGTGATCATATTCATACTCGTGCGCAATGCAAAAAGAGCGGTTTCCACGCACAGCAGTACGTACAATTTGTCCCTGGAAAGGGTTGTAGGATCTCTTCAAGCCGCATCCGCGAAAGCTTCGATGCTGGATCCGATCCATTCTTCTTGAAGCAAGCAAGACAGGACACCTTTGTACTTACCGAACTAACAACTCAAAATGGCTAACAAGAAAGTGGAAAAGAAGCCTGACAGAGTAAGCTCATTTGCAGACAGCTTAAATATTTCTCTCTCCCTGGCTAACTTCAATCTCTTTCGTTGCAGGGTCTTTCGTTCCCTACCGACAGCAAGGGTGAGAGAAGTACCACCATTGCTGGCAAAAATGTTATTGCTGCTGCTATTCGCGGATCTAAGGCTCCTGGTGCCGAGGAGCTGGCCGTGAAGTGCGAACGCGAAAAGAACTGGCGCTTCATGTACAATAAGCACTACATGAACATGGTCAAGGTCTCTGCCTACTCCCCCGAGGCTGCGCAGGGAGTAGCTAAAGCTGGTATCGACTATATGCACAAGAACTTTGAGTTCGTTGACCTTAAGGATGGCTCCGTATCATCCTTTGCGGACTACATCAAGAAGACCTTCTCTCCTTTTGAGACGGGAACTATCGTCGGCAACAAGGCTAAAGAATCCAAGCCTCTGTTGGCGGTGCCCTACAAAGGAGAAATCTTGCGTGGCGAGGCTCTCAAGAAGCAGCTCACGAAGTGGGCCAAGTACGGCACCCTCGAGAGCGACGCCGCTGCTTCCATCAGCAAGCTCGCCGATGGTCCCCTTGATCTCACCGGCCAGCACTTCGTTCTCATCGGTGCTGGCTCTGCCATGGGTCCTTTCATCAAGCTGCTCGAGCATGGTGCTACCGTGGTGGCGATTGATATCCCCGGTGCATGGGGAGCTGGTCCGGCAAAGATGTGGGAGCGTCTGATCACCACTGCGCGCAACTCGTCCGGAACCATCATTTTCCCCCTTGCCAAGCCCCAGGATTCCTATGCTTCCGATGCGGACATGTTTGCTGGCTGTGGTTGCAACCTCACCGAGCAGCCGGGAGAGATTGCTGCGTGGTTGAAGATCGTGGCCCCCAAGAAGCGCCTGGCGATCGGCAACTACACCTACCTGGACGGTGACCTGCACGTGAAGCTTTCCCTCGCGGCGGACGCGGTCATCAGCGAGGTGTGCAAGGCCCGCCCGGACACTGCGATTGCCTTCCTGTGCACCCCTACGGACATCCACTTCGTGCCCGACGAGGCGCACAACGCCGCGCTGCAGCACCATGGTTTCCACATTGGCAAGCCGATTGAGATCCTGATCAACCTCCTGACCCTGGGCACCCGCCTGGTTAAGAACGCCCTGCCTCCGATCACCACCGCAGACGGCAGCAAGGTGAAGCTCATCGATGGTCTGAGTGTCGCACAGGGCCCGAACTACGCCCTGGCGAAGCGCCTGCAACACTGGCGTGCCATCGTCGCGTACGACAACAACCACACGGTGTCCTCCAACATCGCGCCGTCCACATCTACGCTCTCGGTGGTGAGCAACAAGTCCTTCGGCTGGGCCTATGCGGGTATGCCTTACTTCAAGCCCTACGAGATTTTCGTACAGGACACTACCAATGCGCTCATGGCTGCGGTGCTCATCTCCGACGTCACCGACAAGACCAGCGTGGTAAGACTCGAAAACACAAAGCCCTGTGTTTATCTTTGTACTTTTTACTAACAATACGATATCTTATATCATACCATTCTTCTTCTTATTTCTAGGCGAACCCTGCGAACCGCGCGGCCAAGGGCATCAAGAATGCGTTGGAGCTGTTCAAGTTCAACTCTGTGCACGGCGGTCTGTGGCGCGCCGCGTACAAAGTAGACTCCATCGGCGAGGTTTCTGCTCTGATTTACTTCATCGGCGGTCCTAAGGCATTTTTGCCTGTGGCCTACGCCATTCTGGGTCTGATTGCTTTCCTCGTGGCTAAGTTCCTGTTGAAAGTGATTTAAGAGGTTCAAGATGTGTCTTGATTAACCACCAGTCGGTTTGAATATGTTTAGTTAAAGAAGTTCTCTTATATCGCACGATGCTGAAAACAAAGTCAAATAAAAAATGAATCAATTTCTTCTTTTTTGCAAATGAACATACATGCAAACTGTTTTAAGCTATATCTACATCTAACGCCAGTCGATTCCAGTCTCTGGGGAATCAATACAAGGTGGAGGGCTACCGCAGCTGAAATCCGCATATTGTTTGTTGGCTTTGTGCCCCACCGTGGCACGCAGCTCGTCAATGACGCGACAGTAGTTGCTGCGATGCGTGCACACAAACGCACTACAACGAATGTGGGCGTCAATGTTGAGAATCATGGTAAAATACTCCCACTCGTTGTGTACAAATGCGTTCTTTTTGCGCGCGGCCTCCTGCTGCTCGGCGTTGAGCCCGGTGGAGACCTGATGACGGTCAAACAAGTTTGAATACTTGATTTGCCAGTTGCTTTTCTGACCCCAGGCAATGGCGCTATCGAGCACTTTCGGGTCCTCGCTTCCGATAAACATGATGGGATTCTTCTCCGCAGCGCCAGCAGAGTCCTTCAAGCCGCCCCAGAGCTGCTTGGCCATCTCGAAGAACACACTCTCGTCGTCAATCAGCTTCATTTCAAGGTGCTTGTCACCGCGGCGCACGTAGACACTTACGCACTGCTGGGTCTCTTTGTCAAAGACCATCTCCTTGTCCTGACGATGTTTCATGATTAGCTGTCTGGTGGGCTCGTTCGGACGCATCAAATATGCGACGGTGAGACTTCTCCACCAATACTTGCGCTTCGCATCGTGGAAAGGGCTGCAGTCTAACATAGGTCTCAACGGAGCTGGAATGTCGTCTTGGAGTTCGGGAGACAAATGAACGATCATCGTGCGCTCGGTGCGGGTCTGCGTTTTTAGTTCGTTGAAAGGGATGTTCAGTCCCTGTGTGCGTAAAGTCTGTAGAGTGGTGCCCTTCAGGGCGTCATCTAAGGTGCAGGAAGACCATGGTTCAAAGTAACATTCCAAGTTCATCTTCTTTTGCTTTCGGCAATAGTCGATGTCCACTTGGAATCTGTTGTTGCTGTTCATCTTATCCATAAGAGAAGAGTCTCCGTTCGTCGCAAGCATGATATAAACACGATTCATACTCATCGCTAGCGCCAAACCAGCACCAATAACGTGAAACTCGGAACCAAAGCCGGACTCGAATCCACCACCAATTAAAAACTGTGCTTTACTGCAGTCTTCAGGATGCTGATTCTTCCAGATTGCTTTCATTCCTTCCTCAAACCCATACATCGTTTCGCCCTCACTGATATCCCTTCGACTGACTACATCAGGCCATAGCTTCCACTTTTCAATCATTTCGGGGGCAATGGCTTTGGTGTGTCGCTTAAATTCACTTTTCCACTCTTCGGTACTATTCTTACTGCATCGATTATACTGCTTGTGCGCATCATACGCATGCCAATAAGCGCTAGTCGTGGCAAGCAGCAACGATACCTTTACAATAAACAAGGCAAGCATGACTTAGTCCGGCAAAATGAACCATTCATAATCGGACCAAAAATTCCGTTGTGTGCCCAAACTGTATGACCGGTAATATAAAACCCGCTATATCCATAAAGGTGATGAACTGAGAGCAACAGTGGGGGAGAAACTTAACAAGCAATATGCTGATTTTGCTGTGAAAAGAAAGCGACCGAATGAAACAAAACAAATAAATTAAATGTCAACAACTGTACGTAAAATAAAGACCTCTATTCTAAGCTCTAACATCAGAATTTCACGTGGGTTTACCATCCGATTCCCGTCAACTGCGAATCAATACAGGGAATAGGCTGGCCGCCATGACATGAAAAATCAGCATATTGCTTGTTTAATTTCTCGCCCACTGTTGCTCTAAGTTCATCAATAAGTCTACAATAATTGCTCCGCTGGGTACATACAAACGCGCGACAGCGCAAGTGTCCATCGAGTGTCAAAATCATGTTGAAATACTCCCACTCGTTGTGCATAAATTCCCCCTTTTTGTGTGCGATTTCCTGTTCGGTTGCATTTAATCGCGTAGATACCTGCTTCCGGTCGAACAAATTCGAAAATTTGATGTCAAAATGGTGTGCAAGGCCCCACGCCAGCGCGGTGTCCATTGCAGCTGGATCCTCGCTGCCTAAAAACATCACTCCTTTGCTTTGTGTGGACGAGGTAGTGTTTTTGAGGTTCGTCCACAATTTCTGCGCAGTGTCGTAGAATACTTTCTCGTCGTCAATCACTTTCATCTCCAAGTGCTTGTCCCCACGTCGGATGTGCACGCTCACACACTGCTGGGTCTCTTTGTCGAACGCCATCTCCTTGTCCTGACGGTGCTGCATGATTAACTGTCGGGTGGGCTCGTTCGGACGCATCAGATAAGACACCGACACTGCGCGCCACCAGTATTTGTACTGGTCGGGTCGCATAGGGCTGCAGTTTACAACCTGTTGCAGCTTCGGAGGTATTTCGTCCACAAGCTCGGATGCCAGGTGGACCACCAGCGTCTTCTCTGTTCTGTTCTTGTGCCCTTTCAGCTCATTGAACGGTAGAACCAACTTCGCTTGCCGAAGAGTCTGTAACGTAGTTCCTTTCAATGCGTCATGAAGAGTGCAGGAGGACCAAGGTTCGTAGTAACAATCTAAATTCAGCTTTGTTTGGTTGCGACAAAACTCGTTGTCTACGTGGAACTTGTTGCTGGAATGCATCTTATCCATAAGCGATGAATCGCCTCTATCGGCGAGCATTATATACACACGATTCATGCTCATTGCAAGTGCCAATCCGGCACCAATTACATGCATTTCAGACCCAAATCCTGACTCAAAGCCTCCTGATATCAAGAACTTGGCCTTGGAGCAATCAGTTGGATGCTGGTTAATCCATATCTCTTCCATACCCGTCATGAATCCATATAATGTTTCCCCATCAATAACGTCACGTTGACTCACGATCCCAGGCCACAATTTCCAATTTTCCTTCTCTTGGTCGGAAAGCTTTGCAGTATACGAGGCTTGCTCAACATCGCTTGCTGTGCATTCAGTCATATTTTTACTGTTGCTGTATGCGTGCCACAGGGAGAACGCGCGGCATAAGCTTAAGCTAACAATCACTACACGTACAAATTGCCTCATATTACCACAACTCTGGAACACAGTGTATGCATTTCCAGATTTCAGGTTGCTATACGTCGCAAAATACTTGATATTATTATTTATTATGGGTTCAGTTGGTCAAAAAGTGGGATTTTATAAGTTTTTGCACACAAAGTGGTGGGTTTTACTCTGTGTAGTGTCATACAGCTGGATGCGGTGTGCTGACCAAGATGAAGAACTTAGTTCAGCGTATACACCTGTCAGCTGCATCAACATGGTTCAGTTCTCAGAAACAAACATTGCTGCCTTGACGCTGTCCTGTGCGACGCTGTCTCTTATTTGCTGCTCTGTAGTTGCATTATCCATTCGGTGGGATCCTCGTGGTGCGAAATCGTATCATCTCATTCTGGTTCAAAGTTTGCTTCGAGCTGACATCGGACTCTCACTGTGTATCATCTTGTATTTTTCTTTGCAATACTATGTCAGTGGGCATAGTTTGGATTTGGTATGTCGTGGATATATACCGTTCGTAGTATATTTCTTTCTCGTTTCGTCTGGATGGACAGTGATGCTTGCATTGCGTTTCCGTAGCAGTCAAAACGTCGCAGCGCAATTTAACAAGCCCCCTATACCGATGTGGGCAGTATGGGCTATTCCTTTGTTGCCAGCTATTGCCATATTAATTGTATCTTATACTGTGCACGACGTAGCGTATGCTCGGAGCAACAGCAACGAAACGAATCAATCGTGCCAGTTTGACCACTCTTCTGCGGCGGGGATCCTCGTGGACATTGTGTGCTTTCAAGCGCCGCTCATTGTGATCACCTTCGCCAACATATACATGTATGCGCGGGGTTTGTCGTCTTTGCACAATGCACCTCACTCGGTGATTGCCAGGCAAATGAAACGTGCCGGGGGCTACCTGGCAGTGCTTTTAATAGTCTGGTTTCCGAATATTGGGTACAATCTACTGGTAACATGTGACAGTACCGATGAACAGTACGATAACTTCTTGGTATTGACGATAATTCTACAAGCCTCCCAGGTAAAAGCACACTTTTTCTTCCCTCACCCACATTCTACCACTCATATCGACAACAGAAAGATTTCTCACAACTACTTTATTACAAAACACAACATCTTCACTAGGGCTTTCTTAACACGTGTGTGTATGTGTATTCCAATCGCACCATGATGAAGTGGCTGCGGTCGAATCTTATCTGCGTACGCTTTACCCGGCCTCGTTTTCTATCCACCAACAGCACCGCAGCACGTGGGATCAGTATTGACCGACACGTGGAGAATGGTTGGCGTGGTGAAAAGAAAGGAGAAGGAGGGGAAGGTGGGTGATTAACCGTGTTGGTTGTGTTATATAGTACACGTTTGAGGTTGTACCTCCTGAGTCTAGCATGGCCTGCGCTTGCTGTGTCCTATGCTTCATTCGTTTATATATTCCATACGATTTATTCTACGTCTATTTTTCTCCTACTTGCAGAGCACAAGCGGTCTGGCAGCGAACTGGGCGCCATCCATGAAGGGGATGAAAATGTAAACGAAGGTGAGGAGGATGAAGATTTTTATGACGACACTCAGTGGTTGACCAGCCCAAAGGCTAGCTTCAGGTAACATGTTGAATTAATGGTTGTTTTTTTAGGGTGCATGTTTTTGTTTTGCATCTTTTTTATACTATTTTTGTACCCTAGGCTTTGTCATCAATGTTCAATGTCTTTAGCCTCGTCAAAAGTGTGTGTCCACCAGAACTATTCCTATTTCGTTTGTTCTACGCAACATATCTCAACATTACCATTTCTTCTCTACTCTTCTTTTTCTCTCACTCTTTTTCACAGTGGTGACACCGCGCGCGCCTCCCGCACCACCGACATTGAAGATCCGAACCAGGTGCTCAATGTGCTCGTGCAGACCCGGCCCGATAGCAGCTCGCTCAATTCCGACAATTCCCACAGTTCCAAGTCCGCCAACAGCTTGTTGTCCACAGGCACGCGAAAGAGTATCTTGATCCCCGAAAAGAGTGTGAAGAACATTGATGCCAAGAGCAAACGCAACAGTGCGCATTATTACCCCGACGTGGACAGCGAAAAGTTTGTGCGGTTCGGCAGGTATGTAAAAACTGAAAAAAAGAAAGCTTTTTTCTGTCTAACTTGTGTTGTTTTAACAGCATTGGGGTGTGATGTTGTAATCCAATTGCGGTACATTTTCACATCCTCCGGAATTCAAGTTGTTATTAATTCTCGACAGTGTGCATTATTAATTTATTTTTATTCTCCGCAGGACGGAAACACGCACGATTTCGGAGCGCACTTCTTCCACGAGAGGTTCTGAATTGGAGCAAAAACTTGCTAATTACTTATAGCTAATGTTTCAAAGAGTTATATTGTTATATGACGTTGTATATTTATATCTACAGGGTTGTATGTGTTGAAAAGTTTTATACATTTGTTGCTCGTGTAAACCTGAAACATAAGAAGTTTCATAAGATTGTTCAATACGAGTTCATTTAGGCAAAAAAAAATGAGGAAAGGGGGAACCGAAAACGGCCATATTTGGTTCAGACATTATTTCCCAAATAACTTGTCACAGCACGTGATTAAAGACCATGAAATGTGTCCAGTTTATTGAAATGTTCGTTTCGTTTGCTGCTGCCGTTTGGTGTGTCCCTCAAAGGTCAAAAAAGAAGAGAGTCGAGGCACTCCCGCCGACAATTCTATCTTAGATAGTTTGACGCTCGTAAATTATTGTTTTGCTTGCTCCAGATATTTTCTGGTTGCCTCGCATCATATCTGTTAATACTGAGGGTTTAAGAAACCTCTGGTAATTATCAGCGAGCAACAGGCTCAAGTTTTAAGGAAATCAGAACAATTCGAATCCTCCCCGCAAACACGCCACAATGGAGTCCGTCGAGAACATGCAAGACTTTAACATCCCTTCTATCGATAATGAAGGTCAAACGTCCGTAGAAGAAGCGATCCCATTGTCTGTTGACGAGAATGTGGAACCATCGGAAGAAAACAAATCGGAATCCGCCCCAGTTGCTCAGGAAACGGACAACGAAGCCTTGTCTTCTCTTCTCATGCTTTCAAAGTCCAACGCAGATCAAGGTTCGAAGACATTCGGCAGCGAGGTAAGTTTACTCGTGTAAAGCACGTTTAAGCTCATGTTCATAATTCTTTCGTTTTCTTTTGTGGTGCAGTCGAGCGTGGAGAATGATGCAAGCAAGGTCGCTGAAGCCCCAAAAGTCATTCAAAAGCGCGCGCTCCCTTCTACCGAAAGAGCAGTACGAGGTGATAGTCAGCCACTGTCCAAGTCAGTGAGAATGGAAGACCTGAGAAAGTTCTTTCATTTGCCGATTGTCGAAGTTGCGAGGCAGCTCGGGACGTGCACTACCGCCTTGAAAAAAATCTGCCGCAAGAACAAAATCAACAAATGGCCGTACCGCCAGATCCGCAGCATCACCAAGAGTATCCAGTCCCTGGAGATGGCCAGTCTCAACGACACCCTTCCGGAAGAATTGCGCATCCAGTACAGGCAGCAGATCGTGACCCTGCAGAACGCCATCGACGAGCTGATTAAGGACCCGAACGGTGTGATCCAATTGGTGAACATGGGGCTCTCCGAGGAGGCCCTGCAGCACCTGCGGGAGTCGAATGCCGCCTCGATGATGCTCGGCGGCGGTGACGATGATGACTTTGACGGGCCCTCAGACGCTGTGTCACAGAGTCTCGACGAGCGGCTCGCCAGCGCGGCGGGTGCGTCTGTCCTCGCTGCCTCCTCGAGCAGCAGCAAGTCGCTCTATGCGAGCCTCGCAGGCGCTACCAGTAGTAGCAGTACCAACAACGGCGGAGCGCACGGGGTGCTGAACCTGCTGCAGTGGCCCAAGCCCAGCGCGGACGTGCAGCAGATCATGCAGGCCGCCGCGCAGCTCACCACGCACGCGGTGGACCCCACTACCGCGCGGCGCTCGTCGCAGAAGGCCAAACGCAAAGCCACTGAAGCCGGCCTGGACGGCACCAGTAGCAGCAGTCTGACCGCCAATCTGACCAATGCGGAAGATAGCCACCTGGTCGGGACCAATGCCTCTCCCCGCGAAGATATACCCGGAGGTGAGAAACATCCATTGTTGGATGGAAGTGTGCTCGATTTGAACCTACTCGAAGGCGGCAATTTGCGCCACAAGAAAGTCGAAATTGGGGACACGTTAGCAGAGTGTAATTTCGTGCTGGAGTCGCAGAAGATGGTGTTCACGGGACCTGTGCTGCTGGCCCCACTGCAGCGAAAGAAACTGAAGCCGAACATCACACGAAAAGTCGTACCGCTGATGGAGCCCGACATCGGTAGCAACTTTGGGATTGAGTTTATTCCGCAGTTCATTTTGAACATTCTGCACAATGCGATTGGCAGCGGCGGTGGGATGAGTGAGAGCCACAGACAAATGTTGTTGCAGCAGCAGCAGCAACAACAACAGGCACAGAATCAGCACCATTCCCAACAACAAGCCGAGTCGAGCACCAGTAGTAGCCACTACACTCAACCTACCCATCCTTCTGATCATATCAACACTACGAATAACAATTCCACCACCCAGAGCGGCGAGCACGAAAGTAGCGGTGTTTCCACCCAGCCCTACGCGGGAGGAGAAGCAAGCTACAGCAACAACAGTAGCAGCAGCGACCTCGCGCAGGGTTACGCGTATCAAAGCAATACCACCGAAACCGCTAGTCAGGACACTGCAGCTTCCTATGCAAACCCTTCTTCACACAACTATTCCACCACCACCGACAGCGCTCCTGTCACCACAAGCACACAGGCGCTGGAGCCTGCTGCCTCTCAAGCCGCCGCGCACCTTGTGTCGCTAAATAATACTGTATAGAAGTGATAGTTTTTTCGAAATAATGTGCCTATCCTCCCTACCTTACCATTTCTTGTGTTCTCCTATGTCTTGTCGAGAATCTAATATTGTTGCAATATTTCTTGTTTGTTGTTTTGTTCGTTGGCAAACCTCAGTACCGATCCGTCGATTGCTTGAAAAGGGGTGCTGGCTGGGACCAGTTGAAATTTCAGGAATTTGTGCGTGTTTTTGTTGCAAACCTTGTGGTAATCTTATTAATGTGAAAAATAATGCTGTAGTCGGACTCGCACCTGCATTTCTTTTCTATTCTAGCCGAAAAGTGACAACTCTGGAACTCACAGAAGAAATATTTTTGAACTCCACAATCTTTTGCAGACTTACAAAATTAAAACAAGAAGAACTGTTTCAACGACTCATTCAACTTTTCCCTACCTTTTCGTTCCCTTCAACTCACACGAAGAAAAAACTAAATAAAAACTAACTTGGCCGCGCTAATTTCCCACACTTTCCAGGTTATCGTACCCCTGCTTAGTTAATTGTGATGACAGACTTGGACCAGTAATCACTTTGCACTTTCTCCGCATAGCCCGCGTGAAAACCGTTCTGGTTCGCAATCTCGGTGCGGTTCTTCCGGGTGGAAATCACCGCCGTAAACGCACTCGTAAACAGCTGCAATTTCACGTGCGCGAGGTCCGTCAGCGACGGGGCGTAACCGTACGCGAAGATGATCACCGCGCCACCGTTGGCCACCAGCGAACGAGAGTCTTTGTCGTACCCGTCGCCGGCGCCCATGATGAGGTAATCTTTGCCTTCTTTCAACTCCACCTCGTTGATCTGCACGTAGTGTGGGGTGTTGTTGATCACCAGACAGGCCGCGCAGCGGGAAGGGTTAAACACGACATGGTGCAGGCCGCGCCACTCACACACCAGCCGCCACACCGAGTCATCCAGCAACATGTTGTACTTGTCGGCGCCGCCAGACTCCGTCAGCATGCTCAACGAGATTCCCGACAGGCGTGCCTGGATTTGCTGGAAGATCTGCACCTCCGAGCCGAACTCCGGAGAGTACTCCCGCAGATTGACCGAGCCAAACCGGTAGCCCGCACCGAGCGCCGAGGGTGTCTTGGGTGTCTTGGCGGGGGTTAGTGGGTCCACGACGCGCATCGATTGCACACGAGAAGAGGAGCCCTCACTACCGAAGCTGTTCGTATTGGTCTCCAGTAACTCCTCCAAGGGCGTCACGGCCGCGGGATTGCCCATGCGGTACGCAAATCTCGCCATCATGGAGTACAGACGGATTGCCGCAGTGCGGGAGGCACACAGGACCAGCTCCGAATC
>LNAP01003940.1_pt1 | contig 13997 bp, 10 predicted proteins | sample 602601 | NCBI WGS metagenome assembly LNAP01 (sample SAMN02440304, study PRJNA202911) | soil metagenome | biome: Subtropical and temperate rainforests or woodlands; isolation source: soil samples (1 kg each in a 20% v/v slurry with milli Q water) were... ...
GGGGAAGGGCACACCTATCCCGGCGCCACGGTGCCGTTCGGCATGGTCCAGCTCAGTCCGGACACCCGCATCCAGCCGCGCGAAAAAGCCTACGGCTGGGCTGCCGGGTACCGCTATGACGACAGCAGCATCGTCGGCTTCTCGCACACCCATTTCTCCGGCAGCGGCCATTCGGACCTGGGCGACGTGCTGGTGATGCCGTTCACCGGTGATCCCGGACTGGAGCGCGGCGACCCCGACACGCCCAAAAGTGGCTATGCCTCGCGCTTCCACCACGACAACGAGAAGGCCGAGCCCGGTTACTACGCGGTAACGCTGGACGACTACAAGGTGCGTGCCGAGCTCACTGCCAGCGCCCGCACCGGCGTGCACCGCTACACCTATCCGAAGGGCGAGAAGGCGCGGGTGCTGCTCGACCTGCGCACCAGCCTGTATGACTACCCGGGCAAGATCCTGTGGTCACGGCTGCGCCTGCAGCCCGATGGCACGGTCACCGGCTTCCGCGAAACCCGCGGCTGGGCCCCGGGTCGGCAGCTGTATTTCGCGATGCGTTTCTCGCGCCCGCTGACCGGCCACGCGTTGCACAACACCGAAACCGACATTGCCTACAAGGGCTTCCCACCGCCGGGCCAGAACGATCCCACCCAGCGCCCGCAGATCGAAGGGCGGCAACTGGTTGGGACGTTCGATTTCGGCACGCTGGATGCGCCGCTGGTGGTCACCGTGGCCATCTCGTCGGTGAGCGAGCAGGGCGCGATCGCCAACCTGGACGCCGAAGCGAAAGACCAGAACTTCGACCGCGTGCGCGCCGAGGCGAAGCAGCAGTGGACCCAGGCGTTGTCCGCCGTGGACATCGAGGCCCCCGAGCATGACCGCCGCAGCGCCTACACCGCGCTGTACCACAGCATGCTGGGGCCGACCCTGTTCATGGATGCCGATGGCCAGTACCGCGGTTCGGACAATGCCGTGCACCGCGCCGAGGGCTACACCCACTACTCCACGTTCTCGCTGTGGGACACCTACCGTGCGTTGCATCCGTTGCTGACCCTGGTGCAGCCGGAAAAGCGCAACAGCGACTTCATCAATTCGCTGATCGCCCACCAGCAGCACAGTGCGTACGGCATGCTGCCGGTGTGGGCGTTCCACGGCCAGGAAACATGGTGCATGATCGGCTACCACGCCGTGCCGGTGATCGCCGATGCCTACCTCAAGGGTATCCGCGGTTTCGATGCGGACAAGGCGCTGGATGCGATGGTGGCCACCGCCAACTACGGCCCGTATGACGGCATCGCGCAGTACCGTGAACTGGGCTGGGTGCCGATCGACGAAGAGGGCGAGGCGGCCAGCAAGACGCTGGAGTACGCCTTCGACGACTGGACCATCGCGCGCATGGCCGAGGCCATGGGCCGCAAGGACGTGCAGGCCACCTTCGATGGCCGCGCCGGCAACTGGCGCCACGCGTTCGACGCAGAGACCGGCTTCATGCGCGCGCGCAAGCGTGACGGCAGCTTCCGCACCCCGTTCGATCCGTCGGCCACTGGCTACGGCACCGACTACACCGAAGGCAATGCCTGGCAGTATTCGTGGTACGTGCCGCAGGACGTGGCCGGGCTGGCCGCCGCACACGGGGGCAGCGACAAGCTGCTGGCCCGCCTGGACCAGGTGTTCGAGGCCAAGGTCGATCCGTCGATCTTCGAGCATATGGAAGACATCACCGGCCTGATCGGCTGGTACGCGCACGGCAACGAACCCAGTCACCACGTCGCCTACCTGTACGCCCATGCCGGCCAGCCGTGGCGCACCCAGGCGCGCCTGAAGCAGATCATGGACACCCAGTACGCCGACCGTCCCGATGGCCTGGCCGGGAATGACGACCTGGGCCAGATGTCGGCCTGGTACGTGTTCACCGCGCTGGGCTTCTATCCAGTGGCACCGGGCAGCGGTGAGTACATCATCGGCCGCCCGTTCCTGCCCAAGGCAACGTTGAACCTGCCCAACGGCAAGCGCTTCAGCATCGTCACCGAGGGGATGGGCAAGGGCCATCAGTACGTGGGCTCGGTTACCCTCAACGGGCAGCCCCTGCAGCGCACCTTCCTGCGCCATGCCGAAATCCTGGCCGGCGGCGAACTGCGCTTCACCCTGCAGGCCGAGCCGAACAAGGCGTGGCCGGGGGAGGGCGCGCAGGCGCCGTACTCGATGTCGCGTTGAGCCTTGGGGGACACCCAGTGCAGCCCTTGCGAGGCAACGGCTGTACAGGTTCGGAGGTGCCCGGGGCAGGCCAAAATGGGATTTATGTCCAATTTGGCCAAAAGGCGTATGATGGCCCCATATCCCGCGCTGGAGCCTGTCATGACCCTGCCCCTGGACCTGCCCGGCCTTGAAAAGGCCACTGCATCGTCGGTAAAGACCCGTGGTTGGCCAAGCCTGATGCGCACCGTGCGCGAGAAGCAGGCCCTGGTGATCACCAACCACAACCACCCCGAAGCGGTGATCGTGGACATCAAGGCCTACCAGGAGCTGCTGGCCAAGGCCGCCGAGGCCGACAGCGATGAGCGCGGCGGCGAGCTGGAACGACTGCGCGCGCAGTTCGACGTGCAGCTGGCCAGCCTCAACCGCGACGGCGGGCTGGGCAAGGTGCTGGGCCAGCCGATCCGGCGCGGCAGGATCACCCCCGGCAAGTCGCTCTGACCGATGGGGCAGATTCTGGTGCTTGCCGGCGTCAATGGCGCCGGCAAGAGTTCGCTGCTGGGAACCTGGCTGGAGGCCGACGGCTTGACCTGGTTCAACCCGGATTCCTTCACCCGCGCCCTGGTCCAGGCGGGCTGGGCGGCCGAAGAGGCCAACTCCGCCGCCTGGCACGAAGGCGCACGGCGGCTGCGCACCGCCATGGCCGAGGGCAGCGATTTCACCTTTGAGACCACCCTGGGCGGCAACACCATCGCGCGGCTGCTGCGCGAGGCGTGCGAAACCCACGACGTGGCGATCTGGTTCTGTGGTCTGGACAGCGTGCAGCTGCATATCGACCGGGTGGCCGCGCGCGTGGCCAAAGGGGGGCACGATATTCCCCAGGACAAGATCCACGCCCGCTACGACGCATCACGTGAAAACCTGTTGGCGCTGCTGCCCCATCTGGCCGAACTGCAAGTCTACGACAACAGTGCTCCGCTGGACGCACAGGGCTGCGCCAACCCGCTGCCGCTGCTGCACCTGGACCGCAAGGGTCTGCACTACCCGGAATCGGTGGCGCAGTTGCTGCACACCCCGGACTGGGCCAAACCGATCGTGATGCGGGCGATGGAGCTGCACGCCAGCGCGCCCTGACCGCTGCGCAGGGCGTGCGCTGCACACATCGCGAACACATTCGTATGCGCGGTCCTTACACCTGGCCGCCTACGGTGGAGCTGGGTGCACTGGCACCCGTTTTTCCACAGGAGTTCACCATGCAGCAGCAGATCCCGGAAGGCACCTTGATTGTCGTCGCAGACGGCGGCTCGGCCCGTGTGTTCACCAACATCGGCAGTGGCCATACGCTGCAGCTCAAGCAGCAGGACGCCCTGAAGCTGCAGGACATCAGCGCGCAGGGTGTTTCGGGGCAGGGTCCGTCCGGTTCGATGCCGCAGGACACCAGCATCGCGCAGATGAACGAAGCCACCTTCGCCAAGCAGCTGGCCGGACAGTTGAACGAGGACGCCCTCAACAACCGCTATGCGCACCTGGTGCTGATCGCCGACCCGCAGACCCTGGGGCGTATCCGCCCGCAGCTGCACAAGGAAGTCCAGGCCCGGTTGCTGACCGATATTGCCAAGGACCTCACCAACGCGCCGCTTGAAGACATCCAGCGGGCGCTTGAGTCATCGCGATGAGCTACACGCGCGCCTATGCCGCGCAGGAACCCAGCCGCGCCGCTGTGGATGCGGCGCCCGGCTGGCAACTGCTGGAATTCGGCGCGCCGTGGTGCCCACACTGCAGTGCCGCGCAGGCGCCTCTGAAGGACTGGCTGGAGGGGAGGGACAGCATCTCCCACCTCAAGATCGAAGACGGCAAGGGGCGGCCGCTGGGCCGCTCTTTCCAGGTGCGGCTGTGGCCGACGCTGGTAGTGCTGCATGACGGGCAGGAAGTGGCGCGCGTTGTACGCCCGCGCGCGGATGCGGATCTGGCAGCATTGGTGGCGGCCACGCCGACGACCTGACGCGCAGGCTGCGGTGGCTTGGCCCTTTGGTGGGTCAGGCCGTCGCCGGGGCTGCTCTGCAATGGCCCAGCAAGCCCTGCATGCGCTGGCGGTAAACCTCCTGGTCCATTGCGTCGCTGTGTTTCGGGATCCAGTACGCCTGCCCACGACTGTGTAGCGCGGCGCAAGCCACGACCAGGAACGCATCGGTCTCCCGTACATGCACCACGTCGCTCCAGCGCAGCGCCGCAGGTGGTTGGCCTGCCCGCGACACCTGCATGCCTTGGGCATCGAACTCCACGTAGTAGTCGCCCTGCAGTCGCTTGAAGCGAGTTTCCAGGGTCAGCCGGGCGAGGGCGCGGCTGAGCGGGCGAACGCGTACCGTACTGTCCGTCTGCTGTTGCGCCATCGTACCGCGCAGACGCGCGGCGAACGGGCGCGCAAATCGCCACGCAGGCACCAGCAGCAACGCCGCCAGAGCCAGCGTGATCCACGTTTCAGGCGTAGCGCCACGATGGATCAGCAACCAGCCAGCGCCGCACACCGGCAGCAGCATCAGCATCGGTGTGACCGCACGCTGCTGGACAGCGCCGAGCCGCTCGGCCAAGGCATCGTCCCGGCGCATCTCGCGCTCCAGTGCCGCATCCACCCAGTGGCGGGTGTGCGCGGCGGTAATGGTGTAGCGCAGTTCGCCGCATGCCTCGCTCACCGGGCGCGGGTCCTGGGCAGAAATGCCGTGGCCAGGCCCAGCAGCGGCAGGTACGAGGTGAAGTGGTAGATCCACACGATGCCATGCACGTCGGCCAGTTTGCCCAGCCCGGCGGCGCCGAGGCCGCCGATGCCGAACATCAGGCCAAACATCAGGCCCGACACCATGCCCACGCGGCCCGGTACGGCTTCCTGCGCGTAGACCACCAAGGCCGCGAATGCCGAGGACATCACCAGGCCGATGGCCACGGCCAGCACCGCGGTGCCCATCAGGTTGGCGTAGGGCAGGGCAAGCGCGAACGGGGCCACGCCCAGGAAGGAAATCCAGATCACCGCCTTTCGCCCGATCCGGTCGCCCACCGGGCCGCCGATGAAGGTGCCCAGCGCGATGGAGGCCAGGAAGATGAAGAGGTACATCTGGCTCTGCTGCACGCTCAGATGGAAGCGCTCGATCAGGTAGAAGGTGAAGTAGTTGGTGAAAGACGCGATGTAGACGAACTTGGCGAACATCAGCACCGCGATCACCGCGATGGCCTGGACCACCTTGCCACGTGCCAGGCCGACCCCGGTGTTGCGCGCCAGGCTGCTCATCTTTGCCTGCCCGTGGCGGATGGTCCACCCGGTGAGCAGGAACAGCACACCTACGGCCAGCGCGGCGGCCAGCATGAACCAGGCAATCGAACGCTGCCCATACGGAATCACCACCGCGGCCGCCAGCAGCGGCCCGATCGCCGAGCCGGTGTTGCCGCCCACCTGGAAGGTGGACTGCGCGGTGCCGAAACGCCCGCCGGAGGCCATCCGCGCTACGCGCGAGGCTTCCGGGTGGAAGGTGGCCGAGCCCACGCCGACCACCGCGGCGGCGGCCAGCAGCATCGGGTAGCTGCCGGCCAGGGCCATCATCGCGATGCCGATGCACGTGGCGATCATGCCGCACGGCAACAGGTAGGGCAGCGGACGTTTATCGGTGTACATCCCGATCCAGGGCTGCAGCAGCGACGCTGTGATCTGGTAGACCAGCGCGATCACACCGATCTGCCCGAAGCTGAGCTGGAACTCGCTCTTGAACATCGGGTACACCGCCGGCAGCACCGCCTGGATCATGTCGTTGAGCAGGTGTGCGAAGGCGGCCGCGCCGACGATATGCACCGCAAAGCCCTGGTTGGGCGCGGTGGCGCTGGCGGCGACGGGAAGCGGCGATTGCGCGGGGGAAGGCGAAGTCATGGACGGTATCGGAAGCGGAGTACGGTCAGCGGCACCACACGCGCGCACCCGGGCGCCGCCTGGTCCCTGGCCCGTAGGTGAGGGGTAGCCAAGGATAGGCCGGTTGCAGGGCGCCGTCCTGTGCCGGAGCGGGCGGATGGCCATGATATGGGCAGCGCGTGCGCCGGCGCGGTAGCATGCGCCGGCCTTCCGTACTGCCAACGAGATATCCCATGGCGTTCCTTTTGCCTGCACTGGCCCTGGCCGTGGCGGGCAGCACCCTCGCCGCGCCCGACCTGCTGCAGCCCGGGCTGTACGCGCTGCAGCCCGACGCGCACCTGCTGGCCACACCGGCGACCCCGGCGGCGGGAGAAACCTACCAGCAGCGCTACGAACATGCCGTTCCCACGGCGGCCCGGGTGCGCTATGCGTTCGTCTCGCGCGATCCGCAGGCGCAGCTCAACAAACTGGTGTTCGTTACCGACGCGGCCTACCGGTACGACATCAACAGCGCCAACCTGCTGTGCCCGGCGTACGCCTTCCCGGGCTGGAACGCGCATTCCGACGCGCAGCCCTACTGCCGCACCAACATTGGCGCCAACGACAGGGAAGCGGCACTGGACTGGACTGCCGCCGCGTTCTCAGTGCGTTGGGCCGACCGCAAGCAGCTGCTGGGCACGGTGCAGGTGCCGCCGCAGCGCGCCCCCACCGCGGACGAGGCCGGCGCCTGCGCCATCGCCGATGTCTGTGCGGCGGACGCCTACGGGCGCCAGATCAAGCAGTACGAGGTGGTGCACTACAGCGACCGGTTCACCCTGCAGCAGCCACGGGACTATGTGGACGTACTGCATGTGGACCGGGCGCTGCCGTTGTACGCCCAGGCCAGCGACGCGGGCCGCGTTGCGACGATGGCCGCCGGCAGCTACCTGGCCGTGCTGCAGCGTACCCCGGCGTGGTACCAGGTCGAGCAGATCGGCCAGGACGGAAGCGCCCTGCGTGGCTGGATCGACCGCGATGCGGTGTCCACCCTTACCTGGGTGGCACAGGCGGCCGCCATGCCGGGGGCCACGTTCCGCGCGGGCGTGGAGCGTGACGAAGACGGTGCCCGGCTGACTGCGATCGAGGTGCGGGACGCCGGCACCGGCCAGCGGCGCCAGGTCCTGCGCGATTTCGAGGCGGACACCATTGGCGACGGCGATGCGCTGTTGCAGGTGGTGGACGCCAACTTCGACGGTCACCCGGATCTGCTTGCACCGGGCCTGTCCGGCGGTGCGGGCCCGAACAGCACCACCAACGTGTTCCTGTTCGACCCGGCCAGCGGTGCGTTCGTGCACGACGCCACGTTGTCGGCACTGCCGCAGCTGTCGATCAATGCGCAGGATCGCAGCATCACCTCCGCATCGCGGGGCAGCTGCTGTTCGCATGCCTCGGAAACCTATCGCTACCGCGATGGCAGGCTGGAATTGGTGAGCAGTTGGGAAGAGGCCCTCTCCGCCGACGGCGCGCAGGTTGAAACCACCCGCGGCACCTTGCGCAACGGGCGCATGCAGTACCGCACCACGCGGACCCGCGCGACGCCCGACGGACTGTGACGCCGGCCTAGCCGGCGTATTCGGGAACGGCCTCGCGGGTCGATGGCGCGGCGTTCCGGCTGCGCCGCACCGCGCCGGGTGTGCGCTCCAGCAACAAGGGCGACGGCATGGCGCACGCCGGATGCATCCGGCAGAAGCCGTAGATCGCGCCGGCCAGGCCAATCATCAGGCCGGGCGTGAACGCGGCGCGGGTCAGGCCACCGACCATGCCGTGATGCTCCTCGATCGAGGAAATGACCTCGATGGCAGCGGCGTCGACGTCGTAGGGGCAGGCCGGGTCCAGTTCCGCCGCGCGCAGCAGCAGTTCGCGGGTGGACAAATCGCCATGGCAGAGCGTGTGGCTGAAGCCCCATTTGCCGGAGGCATCGGCGACGGCCCGGCGCAGTCCGCGCAGGTGCTGCTCGCTGCCGGTGCGCGCATACAGGTCGGCGTGGGCCAGGCCGATGCCGACGCTGCCGTGGCACCAGGTCGGGAAGTTTTTCTGGCCGTCCTTCAGGTGGATGTCGCGCCAGCGCCCGGTAGCGGGCTCGAACAGGGCCTCCTGGAACGCGAAGGCCGCTGCGGCCAGCTGCCGCCAGTCATCGCGCTCGGCGGCGGTGCCGGCGTCGGTTGCCGCCAGACGCGCCAGCGACCAGCCGATGCCCATGGCCCCATGGGCGAAGCCGCCGATCGGTTCGTCGAACTGCGGGCTGGGCCAGCGCGCACCATCACTGTCGACGATGGCAGCGGCCTGGACGGCGCGCGCCACACGTGCGGCCAGCGCAAGCCAGCGCGCCTCACCGGTGGCATCGGCCAGGCCGATCAAGGGCAGGATGGCGCCGCTGACGCCATCCAGTACTTCGAACTTTGGTGACGCATCAAAACTGTGCTGCTCCAGCGACGCCGCGCAGTGCCGCGCGTCGTCGAGCAGGGCCGGGCGGTCCAGCATGTCGGCCAGCGCAAGCAAGGCCCAGATCCGCGAGCCGGCACCGACGAAGCCGCCGTCCATCTCCGAGTGGTCCAGCCGCGACATGCTCGCCAGCACCTGGATCGATCCCTCCAGGGCAGGCTCCAGGCCGGCAACCGCGTCGGCACGTCCCGCCTGCACTTCCAGCCAGTAGCCGGCCAGTGCGAAGGCAATGCCGCCGAGCCCGAAGTAGTTATCCGGTCGGACGGGCTGTACCGTCCAGCCGTTGGGTGTGATCTCCGGCGTGATCCAGGTCATCGACCCATCGTCACCACGCACCGACAACCGCAGCAGGCTTTCCACCGCGGCGGCGGACAGCGTCCGACGGCGCGCGTCGAGGTCGTCCGGACGGGGATTACGTGCGGCGTAGGAGTAGCCTTCGCGCGCTTCGGCCCGGGCCAGGGCATGTTGATTCAGGTCGGTGGCCACCAGCGTGCTGCGGATCGTGACGTCTTCCAGGTCGATGCGCATGTCACGCCAGTTGGCGACCACGGTGCGGATCCGGTCGGGCGCGACCGGGGCGGCGAAGATCGGAATGTCGCCGTACCGCAGGTCGTCGATCTCGCCCATGATGGCGGCCGGTTCCGATGGCGCCGCGCGCACCACCTGCGCATTGCGCACCAGCAGGTCCATCGCGCGCGCGACGGCCTTGGGTTCGTCGTGCAGGGACGCCGGGTGCCACAGCATCCGTCCGATTTCGGCGTAGGCCATGGTGGGGCGGCGCACGTCACGCACCTGGCAGCCCTCAAAGGGCGCCAGCAACGGCATCAGCGCCCCGGAAGCGTCCAGTTCGCGCAGCCGCTGGCTGGCCTGCATGAACCCCTCGCTGATCTGGTCCCAGTACTGGGACACGTCCGGATGCAGGCTCGGATGGTTCTGTGACGTCACAAAGTCCGCATCGACCATGCCCAGGCGCGGCCCGTCTGGCGTGTCCTCGACAATCACCGGTACCCGCAGCCGCGGCTGTTCGCCGGGCAGCGCGCCCGCGGCGGAAAGGTCCACGCCGGCCATGCCAAGCCCAGCGGTGCGGAACGGCACGATGCCCGTACGCAGGACCGAATTCATCATCAGCTTCACGGCGATGTCGTACGCCTGCCCGTAGCCGGATGTTTCGATCTCGATCACCGGGGCGAACACGCTCTCGGCATCGACCACCACCGGCACTGGCCCGACCGCGATCAGGTTTTCCAGATGGATGTCGGTACCGCCGATCAGGCGCAGCACCGCCAGCCAGTGGCCGAGCCCGCGGTAGTAGGTCTGCAGCTCCTGGTCACCGTCACAGTAGCGATGCGCGGCAAATGCCGCCCAGCCGTGGCTGCCGCGATCGATCACGCGTGGCACCCGCACTCGGTCCGGCACGTCGCCGAACACGGCGCCAAGGAAGGCGTCCAGCGTGGCGTCGATGCGCAGCGAGCGCGGCTTGTACATCAGGGTGCCGCCCTCGAACACAAGGCGGGCGACGGTGCGCCCCTGTGAATGCAGGTCGCCTTTACCCAGCGAGACCGACAACAGCTCGCCGGCCGGGCGCCCGAGCAGGGCAGGGAAGTCGTCGCGGTCGGCGACGATGCGCGTTGCCAGCTCTTCGACGGCCGTGCACTGCCCGGCCAGCATCTGCTGGAACCGGGGGCGCAAGGCAGGGTAGCGCTGGTCCAGGTGGGCGCTGAAATCGGGGTGGGTGGCGAGCTGCACGAACTGTGCAAACTGCTCCGCGCTGTCGGTCGCGGTGATGGTGCCGCTGCGGACCGCTGCGTGCAGCTCCAGCAGCAACAGCCGGTTGAGTTTCAGGTGGGCATGCTCGAGCAGTGCGCTCTCGGCCTGCGCGCTGATCAGCGCGATTTCCGCGGCACTCAGGCCGGGGGCCAGGCTGTTCAGCCGCCTGGACAGTGCCTCGCGCTGGTCTGCCGTGATGTGGTTGATAATAAGAGCAAACGAATCGACTACGGTTGTGCCCGCCATTGCCTTCCCTGCGCTAGTGTCCGGATGCGGCATTGCTGGAGACGGCGCGCAGCACGGTTGGCTGCGCGCCGGTACAGGCTAGATCAGCAACACATGCAGTGATTGACCACTGACATGGTGGTGGTGCAGTTGCCGGTGCCGCCGGTCGCCATGGTCGGGGCCACCGCGGTCAGGGCAGCGTCGGTTGCCTCCTGGCCGTAGATGAAGAGCGAACCTGCCGGATTCTCGCAGCCGTCGACGCTGTCCGCGCCATTGAGCCAGCCTGCAACGACGTTGTCATTCAATTGCATTCCGCGTTCTCCTGTTGATCAACAATAAAGCGATCAAGGCGCCAGGACGAAGCTGGCGCCTCTGGGATACGGCCATTCCATGGCAAGGCGAGGACGCCCGGCAATACGGAGTGACGATGGTCAGGCCGCGTTTGTAGGGTGCACATAATTGTTTGTCAGGTCAAACTGAGAAATGGTGCTCAGAACCATTCTGTCTACGCTCATTACCGTGTAGGAAAACACCTACTCCCCGGTGCGATGCGGTGCTGCAGCAACGAAGTGGCAACGGCGGGCGAGGCGAATATCCGCCTGCTGCATGGGATCGATGGCGGAAACTACACGCCAGAAAGGTGCCGCTGCGGTGACGCATTATCTTGCGTCTGTCGGCCGCCACGCGCCTGTTGAAAAGTGAAACCCGGAACGGGTGCAGGATGCCCCGCAACCCGGTGTGCCGGGCTGCGGAGAATCACATGGCGTCATTACCAATCGGTAGGCGCGTAGTCCTTCAAGAACTGGCCCCAGACGTGCTCGCCGGTGTTGATGCCATGGATGATCGGGTCCACGATGCGCGCGGCACCGTCCACGATGTCCAGCGGCGGATGGAAGCGCTCTTCCTGCACTTTCTTGGCCGCAATGTCCGCCGGATCCTCGTCGGTCACCCAGCCGGTGTCCACGCTGTTCATGTGGATGCCGTCGTTCTGGTAATCGGCCGCCGAGGTGCGCGTCATCATGTTCAACGCGGCCTTGGCCATGTTGGTATGCGGATGCCGGGTGGTTTTGAAGTTGCGGTAGAACTGGCCCTCCATCGCCGACACGTTGACGATGTGCTTGTCGCGGCCCGGGGTGCGCAGCATCAGCGGCTTCAACCGCGCGTTGATGATGAACGGCGCGATGGCATTCACCAGCTGGGTTTCCAGCAGTTCCACCGACGGCACTTCGGCCATCAGCATGCGCCAGGAATTGCGCCCGCGCAGGTCCACCTGCTGCAGGTCCTGATCCAGGCGGCCGTCCGGGAACAGATGCTGCTGGGCGACCAGCTCATCCTCCAGCAGCGGCACCTGCGACAGCTCGGCGGCACGGGTGAGGCCGTTGGCTCCGTTGAAGCCCTGGTCCTGCACCACCGGCAGCGCGGCGGTCGACGTTGCGCCCAGCAGCTCGGCGCTGCGCAGGCCTTCGTAGTCGCCGATCAGCTTGCGCAGGGTTTCCGGGACCTCGTGCAGCGCCGCGGTTTCGCCGGCCATCATGTGCGCATAGAACTGCGGCGGGCGACGGACGGTCTGGCAGGCGTTGTTGATGATGAAGTCCAGGCGCGTGCGCGTGGCCAGCAACTCGTTGCAGAACGCTTCCACGCTGGGCGTGTGGCGCAGGTCCAGACCATAGACCTGGAGGCGGTGGCCCCACTCGGCGAAGTCCGGCTCTTCGGCGTAACGGGCGGCCGAATCACGCGGGAAGCGCGTGGTGACGATCAGCTCGGCGCCGGCACGCAGCAGCTTCAGGCCGGCCTGGTAGCCGATCTTGACCCGGCCACCGGTCAGCAGCGCAACGCGGCCGTGCAGGTCGGCGGTCTCGGTACGCTTGATGAAGTTGAGCTCGGCGCACGCCGGGCACATCTGGTCGTAGAAGTGGTGCAGCTGAGTGAACTTCTGCTTGCACACATAGCAGTGGCGCAGCTCCGGGGAGTGCACCGGTTCCGGCGTCTCGGCGGCGTTCTCGCCGTTGTGCGCGTCATGCAGCCCGGCGGCGTGCGGCGGGAAGTAGTTGGGCGTGCTGAACACCGGCTTGCGGCGCAGGGCGCGGATGCCGGTCTGCTCCAGCAGGGCCTCGGCCTTGGCCACCTTTTCCTGGTGGCGCTGCTTGGCCTGCTGCTTGAGCTTCTGCCGGCGCGCCTTCGGTTCGGGGTGGTAGACCTTGGCCACCACCTGGTGCAGACGCACGCGGTCGGCTTCGGGCAGCGTGTCGAGCACGGTGCGGTCGGCCTCGATCGCCTCCAGCAGGTCCAGCGCGGCGCGCAGGCGGTCGGTCAGAGGCAGGTCGTCGGCGTCGACGGGCGTGGCAATGGTGTTCAAGTCAGATCCGGGAGCAGCGGCGGGAAGACAGCAGTGGACGGCAGAGCGATGACCGCCTCGATGCGGGTCCATGCTGTAGCGGACCGGAAGGTCCGGCCAGCCGCCATTGTCCCCGATCCGGGGGTGTTCGCGCCAATCCGGCCCGCCGGGGCGAGGCCAGGGGCCGCCTGGCCGCGTGGTCGGACGCATGAAATGCGCTGATCAACATGGGCTGTTCAGGTCTACCCGGCCCCACGCCAGCGACGGATGACGCACGTCAGGTGCCAACTGCGCAGCGGACAAGCGCTGCGCAGCACCGAGCCGAAACCGCCGCCGTCCCCGTAGCTAGCGGTGACGCTCAGGACGCGCGTCATCCCCGGCTGCGGCTTCATGGGCACGGCGCACCGCCTCTTCGGCGGCGGCATCGGCGCACCGCGCGGCCTCGTTGGCGGCTTCGACTGCCTGCTGGGAGACCGCCATCGCCCTGCGGACGGCCTCGTCAGTGGCGGCCATCGCGGCGGCCACCAGTTCCTGGGCGATCTCCATCTGAGATTTGTGGGGCAGGTGAGCCTCGGGGGGCGAAGGAGGCGGCGTCGGAAACGACATAGGGCGGGCGCCGTCTGGGGAGGGGGAAACGGAAGGGGAAGGGGACGAGGGGCGCCTGGGTTGCACGGGCGCGGCAGTCGCCTGGCTGGCGTGGCTGGTCTGGTTGGCGGCAGTGGCTTGGCCAGCATCATCGATGCCTGAACGGCTGTATCGGGCCAGGGTGATGCTGTTGTCCTCCACCTGCACCGCCGCATGCCCGTGTTTGCCCTCTATCAGGCAGTGCATGCTGGCGCCGTCCTGGCCCAATCGACTGCTGTGGACCCGGTGGCTGCCGAGGAGCGCCTGTACGTCCCGCATCCGGCAACGTGCATACTCGGCGACCGCCTGTTCCCCCAGGTGTGCAGGCGGCAGGCCGATCGACAGCTGCTGGGCCGCCAGCGATATCCGTGCAAACCCCACCGTCCTGCCGCTCGCCAGGGTCGCGTTGATCGCCTGGTCAACCTCCTCGGGTGCGGGAAGGTGGGTCAGCTGAGCGCCGTCCAGCATCTCGAACAGGTTGGGCAACAG
>LNAP01004280.1_pt1 | contig 13997 bp, 13 predicted proteins | sample 602601 | NCBI WGS metagenome assembly LNAP01 (sample SAMN02440304, study PRJNA202911) | soil metagenome | biome: Subtropical and temperate rainforests or woodlands; isolation source: soil samples (1 kg each in a 20% v/v slurry with milli Q water) were... ...
TGGTCTCGCCCCAGCCGACCTGCCGCGCAGTGTTGTAGATCTGCCGGAAAAAGTCGTCCTGATCGCCGAGGTCGAGCACGAAGTGCGAAAAATCGACCGTCTCCCCGGCGAAATAGCGCTTCACAGCGGCGACCGCCTCATCGATCTCGACGCGAGGCGTGCCGGGTACGGCCTCCGGCACACGCCGCAGCAGATTGCGCTCGGTCGCCCCGGCGCTGTGCGTCGGCAGTTGGAAACGGGTGATGCCGGCATCGCTCCAGGCAATGCCGCAATAGCCACCCGCAGTTTCGAAGACGAGATAGTGCTGCGCTGATAGACCCATGGCATGGTCCTCGACTTTCCAACTCGCATGAAAATCGTTGGCCAAGGCGGAGAGTTCAACCCGATCTCGTTACCCGTTCACAACAGGCCCGGATGAAGGGTGCGGCTCAACAGCGTGTAGTCCGACTCCAGTACCATGATGGCGACGAAGACCAGCACCGCGCCGATCGGCAGCAGGATGGCATAGACCAGGGTCAGCCGCTCCCAGGCCATGTGCATGAAGACGGCGACGATCAGTCCCGCTTTGAGCACCATGAACAGCAGGATCAGCGAATATCTGAGATGCCCCTGCAGATGGAAATAGTCGACCAGGTAGGAGCAGGTGCTGAGCACGAACAGCCAGCCCCACACCACGAAATAAAGCCGGATCGGGTGCGACGCGCTGTCATGGGTTGCAACGTGGGTCATTTTTCTCACCACAGATAGAAGAAAGCGAAGATGAACACCCAGACCAGATCGACGAAGTGCCAATAGAGGCCCATGATCTCGACGGATTCGTAGTTCCCCTTCCGGCTGGTGAAGAAGCCGCGCCTTCCTGCATCGAAATCTCCGCGCAACACCTTGCGCGCAATGGCGATGAGGAAGATCACGCCGAAGGTGACATGCGTGCCGTGGAAACCGGTGATCATGAAGAAGCTGGAGCCGAACTGCGCGGCGCCCCACGGATTCTCCCATGGCCGGACGCCCTCTTGGATCAGCTTGGTCCATTCGAATGCCTGCATGCCGACGAAGGCGGCGCCCAGCACCGCCGTCGCCAGCAAGAGCACGGCGGTGGTGACACGGTCGCGCCGGTAGCCATAATTCACCGCCATCGCCATGGTGCCGCTGCTGCTGATCAGCACGAAAGTCATGATGGCGATCAGGAGCAGCGGGAATGACGTGCCGCCGATCTCCAGCGCGAACACCTCGCTGGGATTGGGCCAGGGCACCGTCGTCGACATGCGCGCCGTCATGTAGGAGATCAGGAAGCAGCTGAAGACAAAGGTGTCGCTCAGGAGAAAGATCCACATCATGGCCTTCCCCCAGGAGACGTTCTTGAACGCCCGCTGGTCAGACGAGAGATCGGCGGCGATGCTCGCCAAGCCGGCCGGTTGCGGGAGCGCTTTGGATGGGTCGGTCAGCGTGACTTCGGCCATTGGTCTCTCCCCTTCTCCTTAGCTCAGCACCTGGCGGCATATGGCGATGAAGTCGCCGGCCCAGCCTGCGAGAAGCGCGAACAGGACCAGCCAGACGAAGAGCAGGAAATGCCAGTAAATGGCGCACAGCTCGACGCCGAGCCGCACCTTTCCCACGTCGCGGGTTCGATGCGCCCGGATGGTGACACGCCCCAGCGCGGCAAGGCCGCCCAGCACATGCAGCCCATGCAATCCGGTGATCAGGTAGAAGAACGAGTTCGCTGGATTGGATGCGAGGACGTAGCCTGCGTCATTCAGTTCGTGCCAGGCCAGAAGCTGGCAGCCGAGGAAGGCGATGCTGAAGCCGCCACAGACCATCAGCCCGAGCCGGACGCCTTTCATGTCGGCGCGGCGGGCGCAAGCCTTGGCCCATTCAAGCGCCCCACTCCCCAGTATCAGCAGGCCGGTGTTGAACCAGAGTAGCCGTGGCACCGGCAGCGGCCACCAGTCGGCGGCCTGCAGCCGCATCGAATAGGCGCTGATGGAGAGCGCGAACAGCACGCCGGCAACCGCCAGGAAGACGCCAAGCCCGATCTTCGCCGGCGGCGGGCGTACGCCCGGCGGCTCGTCGATGACGCCGATCTCCAGCCAGGGCTTGGACATGATCCGCTGCGTCGACAGCCACCAGGCGGCGATGCCGATGACGATAGCGAGGAAGGCGATGACGATGGTCATGGCGCCCGGCTCGCGATCTCGCCGGCCAGCGGCGGCTGGTTCTGCGGGATGAAGTCCTCCGGCGCGCCGGGGACGTTGTAGTCATAGGCCCAGCGATAGACGATCGGCAGTTCCTTGCCGAAATTGCCGTGCGGCGGCGGCGTCACCGGGGTCTGCCATTCGAGCGAGCAGGCGCGCCACGGATTGCCGCCGGCCTCGCGCCCATGACGCAGGCTCCAGATCAGGTTGAACACGAAGACGAGCTGCGCCGCGCCGACCAGCAGCGCCGTCACCGTGATGAAGATGTTCAGGTCGTGCGCCGACTGCGGATAGATCGCGGTCTCGCCCATCTCGTAATAGCGCCGCGGCACGCCCATCAGCCCGAGATAGTGCATCGGAAAGAAGATCAGATAGGCGCCGAGGAAGGTGACCCAGAAATGGAACTGTCCGAGCGGCACGCTGAGCAGCCGCCCGGTCGCCTTCGGATACCAGTGATATATGGCGCCGAAGATAACCAGGATCGGTGCCACGCCCATCACCATGTGGAAATGGGCGACGACGAACATGGTATCGGACAGCGGCACGTCCACCACCACATTGCCGAGGAACAGCCCCGTCAGCCCGCCATTGACGAAGGTGACGATAAAGGCGAGCGCGAACAGCATAGGCACGGTGAGGTGGATGTCGCCGCGCCAAAGCGTCAGCACCCAATTATAGACCTTGATCGCGGTCGGTATCGCTATGATCAGGGTGGTTGTCGCGAAGAAGAACCCGAAATAGGGGTTCATGCCGCTCACATACATGTGGTGCGCCCACACCACGAAACTGAGCGCGCCGATCGCCACGATCGCCCATACCATCATCCGGTAGCCGAAGATGTTGCGCCGGGCATGGACGCTGATGAGGTCGGAGACGATGCCGAATGCCGGCAGCGCGACGATATAGACCTCGGGGTGGCCGAAGAACCAGAACAAATGCTGGAACAGGATCGGGCTGCCGCCGCCATAAGGCAGGCGCGTGCCCTGCTCGATGATCTCCGGCATGAAGAAGCTGGTGCCGAGCAGGCGGTCGAACAGCATCATCACGGCGCCGACGAACAAGGCGGGAAAGGCGAGCAGCGCCATCACGCTGGCGGTGAAGATGCCCCACACGGTGAGCGGCATGCGCATCAGCGTCATGCCGCGGGTGCGGCCCTGCAGCACGGTGACCACGTAGTTGAGGCCGCCCATGGTGAAGCCGATGATGAAGATCATCAGCGAGACGAGCATCATGATGATGCCCCAGGCGAGGCCCGGCGTACCGGCGGTAATCGACTGAGGAGGATAGAGCGTCCAGCCGGCACCGGTCGGCCCGCCCGGCACCGCGAAGCTGGCGAACAGCACCACGACCGCAAGCAGATAGAACCAGAAGCTCAGCATGTTGGCATAGGGAAACACCATGTCCCGCGCGCCGAGCATCAAGGGGATCAGGTAATTGCCGAAGCCGCCAAGGAACAGCGCGGTCAGCACATAGACCACCATCATCATGCCGTGCATGGTGATGAGCTGGTAATAGGCATCGGCGTCGATGAAGGAGAGCGCGCCGGGGAATGCCAACTGTAATCGCATCAGCCAGGACAGCACCAGTGCGACCAGACCGATCGACAGCGCGGTAACGGAATATTGTACGGCGATAATCTTCGCGTCCTGGCTGAACACATAATGCGTCACCCAGCTCTTCGGATGGTAGAGCTCGACATCTTCGACTTCGGCTGGCGGCACGCCAGCCGCGCCAAGTTGAACATCGACCATCGGCACCCTCCCTCGGCAAGGTAGCCTTGCCTATTGTTGCGCCCTGACTTCGCCCTTCTGCCTTTTCGTTCCGTCCTGCTGCGCGATCATCCGCCTCTGCTGGCCATCCAGCCAGGCGTCATAGGCAACCTGCTCCTCGACCACGACCGATCCGCGCATATAGGGATGGCCGGTGCCGCAAAGCTCCGCGCAGAGGATGTCGAACGTGCCGGTGCGTGTCGGGGTAAGCCAGAAATAGGTGCTGGAGCCCGGCAATATGTCCATCTTGGCCCGGAACTCCGGCACGTAGAAATCATGCAGCACGTCGGTGGAGCGCAGCACCACCTTGATCGGCTTGCCGATCGGCAGATGCAGATCCTCGCCCTGTAGCACGACATCGTCCCGGCCGTCGGGATCGTTCTTGTCCAGTCCGAGCGGATTGTCGTCGGCAATGCTGTCGACGCTGGTCTTGCCGAGCTGGCCATCCTTGCCCGGCAGCCGGAAGCTCCATTGCCATTGCTGGCCGACGATCTCGATCGCCGAGGCGTCCGGCGGAACGGTGATGAAATGGTTCCACACGAACAGGCCAGGCGCCAGCATCGCCGCGACCCCGAGGGCGGTGATGACGGTGAGGCCGGTTTCGAGCCTGCGGTTCTCCGGCTCGAAAGCCGCCCGATGACCCTCGCGGTGACGGAAGCGCCAGACGCAATAGGCCATAAACAGCAGCACGGCGACGAACACGACGCCGGTGATCCAGAAGGTGATGATGATGGTGTCGTCGATATATTGCCAATTCGACGCGATTGGCGTCCACCACCATGGGCTCAGGAAGTGAAACAGCACGGATCCGACGGCCACCAGAACAAGAACCAGGACGACATGCATCACATATATCCTTGACCGTCGTTCGATCCGGGACCCAGTTACTGTTCGTTCCTATTGGATGACCTTGCGATAGAGATGCCACGTGGCATGACCGAGCACCGGCATGACCACGACGAGGCCGACCAGCAGCGGAATCGCACCCAGCACCAGCCCGCCGGCGACGATGAACCCCCAAGCGAGCATAGGCACCGGATTGACCATGAAGGCGCGGACCGAAGTGCGCACCGCGACCGACACGCCGACCCGATGATCGAGCAGCAGCGGGAAGGACACGGCGCTTATGGCGAGCACCGCCACGGCGAACAGGAAACCGACCCCGACGCCGATCACGATCAGCGCCCAGCCCGGCCCGGTGGTGAAGACCGCGGTGATGAAGGCCGAGGCCGATTCCGGCAGGCCGGGCCCCAGCGTCATCCGATAGATCCCCATCGCCACGAGCAGCCAGACCAGGAAGATGCCGACCAGCAGCAAGCCGAGTTCGATGATGGCGGCAAGCGAAGGCGAACTGAACACGCTGAAGGCGTCGGCCCAAGTGACCGATTGGCCCTGCTCGCGGCGCCGGCTCATCTCATAGAGCCCGGCGGCGGCGAACGGGCCGATCAGCGCGAAGCCGGAGAGCAGCGGGAACAGCAAGGGCAGGAGGCCGTTGCCGAGCGTCGCGGCCCCGATCAACAGGCCGGCCAGCGGGTAGATCAGGCAGATGAAGATCACATCCGTCCGATAAGCGCCGAAGTCGCTCAATCCCTTTATCAGCACATCCTTGAGATCGGCGACGGTGATCCGCCGCACCTGGGGAACCACCAGGCCCGCTTCTTCCGCAGGGTAATGGAAAGCATGCTCCACAGATTTGACAGCACTGAAGGTCTGCCTGATCTGGTCGAAGCTCCATTCGACAGGATTCCGGATCGTCATCGCCATTCCTCCCGAACGCCCTGCCCGAGGAGATATCCGTCGCGGTTGGACGCGTCCAAGAAATATCGATCACGGACGTGCCGCGACTATTGAAAAGACAATATACGCCGAGCGACATCTCCTGTCAGCTTGCTTCTTTGGCGTCAGCGACAGCGGAATAGGTCAACAGTACTTATCGAGCGGCGCAGCACATCGGTCGGCCCGGCTTGATGCGGAAATCATCATCGTCGCGGCGTGTCATGACGGCAAGTTTGGCCGTGCAAACGCCTCCTGCAAGTCGAAAATACTAGATCAAAGTATAGCGTGGAAACGTCGGCTATGGCGCACGAACGTCGGAGCACACATTGCGCATGCGCACAAAAATAATAACTATCTCAGATGCTTGGATGACCGCCGTGCTCGCAGATACCTTCTGAAAAGGTGCTCAAGCCCGTTTTCCGAAATGGAAAACAACGTGCAGACAACACCTTACGGGCGCCGCCCCACGCGACAGAGGTGTCAGGATCGCAACTCGACGTCGCGCCGAAAGACCGTCCTGTAGGATAGCCGCTAACACGTCGCAGTGTTAGTTCGAGTTGTGGGCATCCACGTCTGGAACGGTCTGATAGGAGCTCGGCGAATTGAGCGTGGCGTTTGTAAAGGAAGAAAGCGCGGAGGCAGCATCGGAAACCATTCTGCCGGCGCGTCCGATCTCCGATCGGATCAATCTTGTCACGGAAGTCGGCCTCCAGATGCTGCAGGATGAGTTGGCAGGCGCTCAGCGCGCGCTCTCGGCCGCGAATACGCTGGAAGACGTCAACGAGAGGCGACGGCAGTCGGCACTCCCAATCCGCGACATCCGTTACTATTCTCAGCGCGTCGAGACAGCCCGAGTTTCGTCACCACCATCCTCAAATGACGTCGTTGCGTTCGGTCACACCGTTAGCTTCGAGCGTGATGATGGCCGCGTGCAGACCTACCGCATTGTCGGCGAGGATGAAGCTAACCCATCTCAGGCTTCAATTTCGCATGGTTCTCCCGTCGCCATCGCATTGATGGGCAAAACCGTTGGTGACGTTGTCCAGCTAGGACCGCACAGTCTCGAGATCCTATCCATCTCCCAAATAGCCGATGGCAGCAGCTAGCACGCGCTACCAATTCGGCGTGTGGCGGACGATGGCGGCAGGAATTGAACGACGCTGCTCGAAACGAGTGGCCCTGCATCAGCGCGGGACACCCTTAGATTTCGCTTAAGAGGGAGTATCGGTTTCGGTTGAGACATGCCCGGGGATGAGGGTGGAAATGTTCGACCCTGGACTTCCCTCATCCCCGGGCATGTCTCAACCGAAACCGATACACACGCTAATGAGTGAAATCTAACGGCTGCTCTGAGAGAACGAGGTTGGATAAGACTGTTGCGGGCAGCGGCCAGTGTCGCGGGGCAGCGTTCGAATCCCACCATCTCCGCCATCGGTCTACGGCCCAGAGGGGCCATTCGCTCCTGTCGGCGAAAGGATATTGAGCCGCAGTTTCACGATCACGACTGGGAGCAGATCGCCTTATTGGCGTGGGCCTTCTGACCAAATCGGCGCCAGTGAGCGGCGCCGATCTCAGTTTCGATCGATGTCCGGCAGGCCAGCCGGACGTCTGTTTTCAGGCGACCAGGAAGCCCGCGCCGACCGGGTCCTTGCGGTCGATCATCCACCGCGCGGTGCCGAGCAGTCCAGCGGTGCCCTTCACCGTCGGGCGCACGGCGCGCACGTCGTTGAGCTTGGTCTCGCCAACCAGGCAGCCTTCGAAGGTCCCGGTACCGAGGAGGCCCTCGGATCTGATCGGCTGGTTCAGGCCGATCACGCCACGTGCCTCGAACATCGCCATCATCGCGCTGGTGCCGGTGCCGCCCGGCGAGCGGTCGAGCTGGCCGGCGCTGAACACATGCACGTTCTTGTAGAGCGCGCCTTGAATAGTCGGCTCGTGCCAGAAGGTGACGAAGTTGAAATTGTTGATGTGGCCGGCGGTCGGGTGCTGGATCTTCACCTTCTCGCGGATGGCTTCACGGGCGAGGATGCCGAGGCGAGACAGTTCGGAGCCGTTTTCCGGGCCGATCTTCAGCGCGGTGCCGCGCAAGTCGATGATGCCGAAATAATTGCCGCCCCACACGATGTCGGCCTTGAGCGGGCCGACGCCCGGCAGATCGAACGCCACATCCTGCGCCGCCACATAGGCCGGCACGTTCTCGAAGCGGGTCCACAGCACCTCCTCGCCCTCGGTCGCGACCTCGGCCTGCACGAGGCCGGCGGTGGTCTCGAAGCGAATCTTGGTGACGCCGTCATCCGAGCGGCGCACGAAACCATGCGCGACCATCGCCATGGCGACGGCGATCGTGCCGTGGCCGCACATATGGGAGTACTGCGTGCCGTCGATATAGATCAGGCCGGCGTCATAGTCAGGCGAGGAGGGCGGGGTGAGGAACACACCGAACATGTCGCGATGGCCGCGCGGCTCGCGCATCAGCGCCTGGCGGACCCAATCGTAATTGGCTTCGAGGAAGGCGCGCTTCTCGATGATGGACGAGCCAGCAGGATAGGGAATGCCGCTATGGATGATGCAGAGCGGTTCGCCCTCGGTGTGGGTGTAGATGACGTCGAAACTATCCTGCTTGCGCATCGCGAAGGCTCCATTGGATTTAGGACCGACGGGGCTCGGACAACATGTCGAGCCCAATCAGCAGATCGAGAACAATGATGACGAGCGCAGCCACGACGATGGTGATCGCGGAGACCGCCGCGATGCTGGGATCGATCGTGTACTGCACGTAGTTGAACATCTTCACCGGGATGGTGTTGAGCGCGGCGGTCGTGTTGAAGATCGACAGCTCGACATTGATCCAGGAGGAGATGAAGGCGAGAAGGCCACCGGAGACGAGGCCACCGCGGATCTGCGGCAGCACGACCAGGAAGAAGGTGGCGGCCGGGGTGGCGCCGAGGTCCATCGACGCCTCTTCCAGCGCCCGCTGCTCCGGGGTCAGCAGCGGCAGCACCGAGCGCAGCACGAAGGGCATGATGATGACGACATGGCCGACGAGCAGCGCCTCGAATGAGCGCACCAGCCCGATGGCCGAGCCGTATTGCAGGAGCGCGGCGCCGAGCACGACATAGGGCAATACCAGCGGCGAGAGCAGCGTCGCGGAGATGATCTCGCGGCCCAAAAACACATAGCGGGCGAGCGCGAGCGCGGCCGGAACTGCGAGCAGCATGGCAACGGCGGTGGCGGCCAGCGCCAGCAGCGTCGAGGTGACGAAGGCCGAGACGTAGGAAGGGTCCTCGAACACCACGGCGAACCATTTCAGCGTCAGCCCCTGCGGCGGAAAGGCGAGATAGCTGGTCTGCGTCAGCGAGGTGCCGATGATGACCACCAGCGGCAGCACCAGATAGGCAAGGGCTGCCAGCGCGATGAGGCGGATGAGGAAGCGCGCGATCATGCGGCCCTCCGCCCGTTATCGCCGATGCGGCCGGCGATGGTGACGAGGATGAGCGTCAACACCAGCAGCGTGACGCTCAGCGCAGCGCCATAATGGAAGTCGAACACCGACGAATATTGCTGGAAGATCAGCATGGAGAACACGGTGATCTGTCCGCCCGACAGCAGTGCCGGCGTCACATAGGCGCTTACCGCCAGCGCGAACACCATGATGGATCCGGACACCGCGCCGGGCAGGCAGAGCGGCAGAGTGACGAACCAGAAGGTGCGTGCCGGGCCCACGCCGAGATCGGCCGAGGCGTCCTCATAGGCGGTATCGATCTTGGCGAGGGCGTTGCCCACCGCCAGCACCACGAACGGCACGAGGATGTAGACCAGGCCGATGAGAATGCCGGTCTCGGTGCCGAGGAAGCGGATCGGCCGCTCGGTGAGCCCCAGCCCCATCAGCCCCTGATTGACCAGCCCGGTGCGCCCCAGCAGCACCATCCAGCCGAAGGATCGCACGATGTTCGAGGTGAACAGCGGCACGATGACGAGGATCACGCAGGCCCGGCGCCAGGCGCGCCAGCGCACGATGCGCACCAGATACCAGGCCAGCGGAAAGCCTATGAGCAGGCAGATCACGGTGGTCGCCAGTGCGATGCGGAAGGTCACCAGCAGCACGTCCCAGTGATACTGGTCGAGCAGCACGCGGGAATAGTGGGCCAGCGTCAGGCCACCGGCATCGCTGGTCACGCTGGCAATCGCCACCACCAGCATCGGCGCCAGGAAGAAGGCGGAGATGAAGGCCAGCGGCGCGAACAGCAGCAGCGCCAATGTGGTGCGCGGGGAACTCAACGGCTTCACTCCGCCACGAAATGGAGGGCGGAGGGGCGCAGCCCGACGGTGACCACGGCGCCGGGGAGAAGCTCGGCGCCGGACATGCCCAGCCGCGCCGCCTTGAGCACGATCCCGTCACAGCGCACCAGAACGGTTGTCAGCGGGCCGATGGCGATCACCTCCTCGACGATGCCGGAGGCGGTGACCAGATCGGCCGGCACCGAACCTTCGACAAACAGGACATCCTCCGGCCGCACCATGGCCCAGCATGTGCCTATTGAGCTCGGCATTTCGAGGTTGGCAAAGGCGAGGCGCACGCGCCCGTCGCCGGCCGGCGAGGCCGGGATGAGGTTGGGTTCGCCGACGAACTCGGCGACGAAGCGGGTCGTCGGCGCGCGGTAGATGTCGGCCGGCGTGCCGAGCTGCTCGATGCACCCGGCATTCATCACCACGATGCGGTCGGCCATAGCCATGGCCTCTTCCTGATCGTGGGTGACGAAGATGAAGGCGATGCCCAGCTTTTCCTGAATGTGCTTGAGCTCGATCTGCATGCGCCGCCGCAGCTTGAGGTCGAGCGCGCTCAGCGGCTCGTCGAGCAGCAGGAGCTTCGGGCGGTTGACGATGGCACGGGCCAGCGCCACGCGCTGCTGCTGGCCGCCGGAAAGGTCGCGCGGCAGGCGCGGGCCCATCTCCCCGAGGCTGACCAGCGCCAGTGCTTCATCGGCACGGCGGTGCGCCTCGGCGCGGCCGATTCCGGCACGGCGGGGGCCATAGGCGACATTGTCCAGCACGCTCATATGCGGAAACAGCGCATAGCTTTGAAACACGGTGTTGAGCGGCCGGCGATAAGGCGGGGCGCGGGTGATGTCCTCGCCGTCGACGCGGATCGCGCCCGAATCCGGCGTCAGGAAGCCGGCGATGCAGCGCAGCAGCGTGGTCTTGCCGCAGCCGCTCGGCCCAAGCAGCGCGATGAACTCGCCCGCCCCGACACCTAGCGAGACCTCGTGCAGCGCCTGATGCGCGCCGAACCGCTTGGAGACCGTGTCGATGGTGAGAAGTGTCTGCACGGGCATGTCCTGACTGGGAAGGCGGGCGGCCGCGATTGGCAGCCGCCCGGCGAGCGCACTAGGCCGGACTTATTTGCGGGCGATCTCACGGTTCCAGGTGTCGACCAATTCGGCGCGCTTGGCGTTCACCTCGTTCCAGTTCAGCAGATAGAGGTTGTCCACCGAGCCCTTCTCGCCCCAGGGCAGTTTGCGGGCGGTCTCATTGGAGACCGTGACGCCCTTGACCGACGGGCCGAGATACAGCTTTTCGGCAAGGCACTGTGAGGCGGCGGGGGTGAGCGCGGTATCGACGAACTTCTGCGCCAGTTCCTTGCGCGGGGCGTTCTTCACCAAATGGAGGCGGGCATCGGTCGCCCATACGCCTTCCCTAGGCACCACGAAGCCGATCGGCAGGCCCTTGGCGATAAGATCGAAGGCGCCGACGTTGAAATGCGCGCCGATGATCGCTTCGCCGCTCTGGTAGGCATTGGAGGCCGCGCCCGAGCTGTCGAAGAACAGCGCCGGCTTCAGCTCCTTGATCTTGGCGAAGACCGGGGCGAAGTCGCCGGCGGGTGCGTTCCAGATCTTGTGCAGGAAGAACAGGAACGGCACGCCGGAGGAATTGGCCGGCGACGGGATCGTCACCGCATCGGCATATTCCGGCTTCCACAGATCGTTCCAGGAGGTCGGGGCGACCTTGATCTCCTGGGTGTTGTAGGTGAGGCCAAGCGAATAATAGCCGGTGCCGACCGCGTAGATGCCGTTGGCGTTCTTGTAGACCGCCTGCGGCACCGCGTTGGCGAGGTTCGGCACGCCGGCCTCGGTGATCGGAGCCAGCACGCCGGCCGCTTCCGCAAGCTCGCTGACGCCGCCATCCATCCAGGCGACGTCGATGGTCGGGGCGTCCTTCTGCTGTTGCAGCTTGGCGAGAGTGACCGTGGACGTACCCACTTCCGGCACGACGGCAACGCCGGTCGCCTTGGTGAAGGGGTCGGCGACGCATGCCTTGAAGGCATCTCCCCAATTGCCGCCATACCAGGCGACATGCAGGGCGTCCTGCGCCGAGGCCGGCGCGGTGGCGGCAGCCAGCGCGAGCGCCGACGCCGTAACGAGACCATGGAAGCGTGCCATGTTGTTCTCTCCCCCTCATGTGCAGCAGCGGAATAATCACCCCCTGCCGCAGCGTCCGCTTGCAGGATCGGGCCAGAAACTTTGATATGGGCGACATGTTGCACGCGCCACCCCAACCTGCCGACAACCCGGAGACGCCGACCTCCGCGCTTCATGCGGCCCGTACGTCGCCGCTGCGCGTCGGGTTCGTGCTGCTCGACCAGTTCACCCTCGCCGCGTTCGGCGGATTGATCGATGCGCTGCGCCTGGCAGCTGATCATGGTGGACGCAGCCGGAAGATCCACGCCTCATGGACAGTGATGAGCCTTGACGGGGCCCCGCGCCGGGCCAGCTGCGGCGTCGTCATCTCCGACAGTGCCAAGCTGCTTGAGCCATCGGGGTTTGATTACATCGCGGTCTGCGGCGGCAACGACTACCTCAATGAACATCAGCCGTCGGCTCTGCTCGACTATTTGCGCCGCGCGGCCGCCGCGCGGGTGCGGCTGATCGGCATCTGCACCGGCACCTTCGCCATCGCCCAGGCCGGGCTGGCGGAGAAGCGCACCGTCTGTATTCACTGGAACGTGCTGGAAGCCTTTCGCACTCAGTTCCCGGCGCTTGATGCCGTGACCGACAAGCTGTTCGTCGATGAGGGCGACCTGCTGTCCTGTGCCGGCTCCACCGCCGCGATCGACCTTGGCCTCTATCTCGTCACCCGCCATTGCGGGAGCGCCAAGGCGAACCAGGCCGTCCGGCACATGATGCTTCAGGGCATGCGGCCTTCCTCACTGCCCCAGCCGCATTTCTTCGCCGATCTGGCTGGCGTCGCCGATCCCAGGGTGCATCAGGCGATTCATTTCATGGAGCAGCGGCTCGACGATCCGCCGTCGATGGACGCCATCGCCCGCTATGTCGGGTTTTCGAGCCGCCAGCTGGAGCGCGCGTTCAACACCGCGCTCGGCGTTTCGCCCGCCGCCTTCCAGCGGCAGCTACGGAAGAATTATGCCTGCTGGATGCTGGAGAACAGCCCGCACAGCATTACCGAGATCGCGTTCGACTGCGGCTTCTCGGATGCCGCGCATTTCTCGCGCGAGTTCCGCAGCGCCTTTGGCCTCTCGCCCCGCCAGTATCGCGCTGAGCGCAAGGCGTCGACACGTCCACCGTCATAGCGCAATGGCGCGAACATACCTCTTTCGGTAATGGCGGGCCGCGAGCGATCAAGACGAGAACGATGTCTACGCTATACCGCGATAATCCCTCGGCTGTTCACGGGGTATCGCCGAACGTCAGCTAGGGGCGGCGAACGACCAATGGCATCGCGGAACTCCCGCGAAAATGTGCCGTACCAAATGGGATAAGGCCGAAGCCGTTTCCTGTGATGGCGCTGGGCCGTTGTCGGCAGCACTCTCTCAGTCCCGCCACCCGCGGGTGAGGCTGACCGCGCGGGCGAAGCGCCGGCGCTCGTCGTCGGTCACGGTGCCGTCCGGAACGAAGCGGCGACCGGCGGCGCGGGCGGCGGAGACATCAGCCCCGCACAGCTCGGCAAGGCCAAGCGCCGTCATCTCGTGCAACGCCGGCACATGGACGGTGCGGCCGGAGGCGGCGGCGAGGAAGCCGGCGAAATAATCGCTCTGCGACAGGCCTCCGTCGATCGAAAGGGTTTCGATCGACCCGACGTGGACGGCAGCGGCCTCGATGAGCCCGACGGTGAGCAGCGCGATGCCTTCCAGCGCCGCGCGCACCATGTCGCGCCGGTCGGTCGCAGCATCCATGCCGATGAAAAGCGGCGCCGCCTGCCGGTCCCAATAGGGCGCAGCCAGACCCGACAGTGCCGGCACGAAGACGAG
>LNAP01003945.1_pt1 | contig 13980 bp, 15 predicted proteins | sample 602601 | NCBI WGS metagenome assembly LNAP01 (sample SAMN02440304, study PRJNA202911) | soil metagenome | biome: Subtropical and temperate rainforests or woodlands; isolation source: soil samples (1 kg each in a 20% v/v slurry with milli Q water) were... ...
GCCCGCACGTTTTCCAAGTCGGTGTCGATGTCTTCAGGATGCGTAACCTCCTGGTAGTTCATGCCAAGCAAGTCCTTCTCCTCGTAGCCGAGCATGCCGCACAACACGCCGTTCACCCGGATCCAGCGCCCGTCCAACGCCACGATCGCCATCCCGATGCCGGCGAACTCGAAGGCGTTGCGGAACCGTTCCTCGCTGGCGCGCAACGCCTCGACCGTCTGCTGCTGCTCGGTGATGTCCTGCGAAAACATCACCAGCCCCCCGATTTGCCCGTCCACCGTATGCCAGGGACGCACCTCCCACCGCAGCCATTGCCGCCAGCCGTCGGCATGCTCGAACAAGTCCGCGTCCATCGACTCGACCGCCCCCGCCAGACACCGCCGGTGAATCTCTTTCCAGCGCTCGGGGATCTCCGGGAACACCTCGTAATGCGAACGCCCGATCACCTCCCCGTCCACCAAGTGGTAGTCCGCCAGCCACCGCCGGCTCACGATGAGATAACGCATCTCGCGGTCGAACATCGCCACCGCCGCCGGCGCCGTGGACTCGAAGCGTTATCCGATCCCCGCCGCCCAGTGCAAGGAAGGCGACAACGTCCTCGCCATCCGCCTCTTCACCCCCTCCGAAAAATCCGGCTTCTCCTGGCAACCATTCGTGGACATCGGCACAACCCGCTCGCTCATCGCCACCGGCTGGCTCGCCAAAACCGAGTTCGCGCTCCCCGCACTCACCGCCGAGGCCCGCAAGGATTTGCCCCAGATCCCCTCCGCACCCGACTCGCGCAACGGCGGCGCCCGTCTCTTCAACGCCATGATCGCCCCGCTCGTCCCCGTGAGTCTCGCCGGCGTCGTCTGGTATCAGGGCGAACAAGACACCGGCCGTTCCACCGCCCTCTACCAAAAAATGCTCTCCGGCCTGATCACCAACTGGCGCACCCACTGGGGCGCCTCGTTGCCGTTCATCATCTGCCAGCTTCCCAACAACGGTGCCAAAACCGCTGACGCCGGCCCCAGCCGCTGGGCGCCGAAAGAGTTCGCAGACGGCGAAGCCGGCATGAAGCAGTACCAAGCCACTGCGGCTCTGGGCGTGCGCGATGCGCTGTATGCGATTGACCTGCCCGGCTGGGCCGACAACGCACTGGCCGCCCTGGGCGAGGCGCCCTCGGTCGAGGGGCTTGCCGCGGCTGTCACGCAGATCAATGCGGTGCAGGCTGCATTGCAGCGCATTGGCATGGCCATGCCGCAGATCGCCGCCATGTCCGACGCGGCCATCACCGCGCTGATCAACGCAGCGGGCGGCGCCGACGTCCTGGCCGGAGGCCTGGCCAGCTTCTACGCGAACTATTTTTCAGAAGCCGAGAAGACAACGGTGGCCACGCGCATGGTCACAGACGAGCTGGCCACGCTTGGCTACGCCATGCCCAGCTCGCGCGACGAGTTCCGCGCCTGGGTCGAGAGCGCCATCGATGCGGGCGAATCGGGTGCCAAGAGCGCTGCGGGCCTGTTGCGCCTCGAAGGCGCAGTCGCTGCCGTCCTGCCTGCGACCGAAAATGCGGCCGATGCGATAGACAGCCTTGCCGGTGCACTGGAGCGCGAGCAGCAAGAGCGCAAGACGCTGGCCAGCCTGGCGCAAGACCAGCACGGCCTGTGGGCCGACCTGGCTGAAGCCCAGGGCGACCACGCCACCGCTGCGCAGCGCCGGTACTGGATCGAGACCGCAGGCATGACAGCGGCAGAGCAGGCGGCATACGATTACAACCAAAGCATCCGCGAACAGATCGCAGCTGCAAACGACGCTGCCGCTGCGGTGCAACGCGCATCGAGCGCGATGTCGAGCCTTGGCGACACCCGCTTTGACCTCGAAAACGAATTGCTGACTCTCTCGGGCAACACCAGCGAAGTCGCCCGCCGGCAGCGCGAGCGCGATCTCGCCGAGATGAGCGCTGGTCTGGATGCCGAGCAGGCCGCAAAGATCACCGCTGCATACGACTACAACGTGGCTCTGCGCGAGCAGATCAAGGCCCAGCAAGATGCCCAGGCAGCGGCCGAGGCCGCAGCCCAGGCGCAGGCCCAGGCATCGCAGCAAGCGGCCCAGGCCGCCCAGCAGCTCACGGCCGCCTGGCAGGGCATCACCGACTCAATCTTCGACGAGGTCAAGCGCATCCGGGGCATCACGTCCGGCAACACCGCAGCGAGCCTGGCCGGCGCGCAGTCCGAATTCGCCATTGCGACGGCCCAGGCCAGAGCGGGCGACCAGGAAGCCGCCAAGCGCCTGCCCGAGCTGAGCCGCGCCATGCTGTCGCTGGCCGAGTCCAGCGCGGCCAGCCTGCTCGACCTACGCCGCATCCAGGGCCGAACCGCAGCCAGCCTGGCGCAGACGGGCGGCGGCCTGGCTCAGTCCTACGGGCTCAAGGTGCCGGCGTTCGACGTGGGGACGAACTATGTCCCGCACGACATGCTGGCAATGATCCACAAGGGCGAGGCCATCGTGCCCGAGCGCTTCAACCCTGCGGCCTTCGGTCTGCAGCAGGCCGCGCTCGATCCGCGCGCCGTGCAACTGCTGGGGCAAATCTTCGACGTCCTGCAGAGCATGCAGGCCGAAACCCGGTCCACAGCCGTCAGCAGCGCCTCCGTCGCCAAGGCACTGACGCGGGTCATGACCCCGGCGCGCGATGCGCTGCGCACCCAAGAAAAGGTCTCGGCATGAAGGTGCTCAAGCCCATTGCGCTCACCGACGCGATGATCGTCTCCAACTCGATCCCGCCCGACACGCGGCCTGCCTGGGTGTCCGGTGCCAACTATGCCCAAGGCGCCGAATGCGTGTACCAGCACCGCGCATACGAGCGCCTGGGCGCCGGCGCGGGCGTCAAGACGCCCGACATCGATGTCGACTACTGGCTCGACCTGGGGCCGACCAACGACCGGGCGATGTTCGACAACGTGATCGGCACCGTGAGCCACGGCGACTCGCCGCTCACGCTGGTGCTGCAGCCCGGCGGCGTGGGAGGCGTGGGCTTCGTCGAGGTCTCGGGACGCGAGATCGAAGTGACGCTGACCGACCGACCCGGCCCCGGTGCCACCCAGGTCTACCACCGCAAGATCGATCTGGACGGCACGCCGATTTTCAGCGTCTACGACTGGTTTTTTGCCGAATACGAACCCCTGCGCGACGTGGTGCTGACGGACCTGCCAGAGCACTGGCGCAGCGGCGAGCTGACGATCAAGGTCACGGCCACCAGCGGCCAGGCGAGCATTGGCGTGTGCAAGCCCTGCCGGGTGCTCGACGTGGGCGGCACGCGCTGGGGCGCGCGGGTCTCCATCCTCGACTTCGGGGAAAAAACCCGCGACAAATGGGGCAACTACAGCTACCGCCCCGGCGAGTGAGCCAAGACGGGCTCGTTCGAGGTCGAGTTGCCAACGGCCCGGTTTTCTGCGGTGTACCGCGCCCTCGCGCAGCTGCGCGGCCAGCCTATTTTTGTAGTCGGCGCCGACGGGCTGCGCGGCTACGAGCCCCTCATTGGCTACGGCATCTACAAGGACTTCTCCATCGCCGTGCCGTATGCCAAAACTGTTCTCTGCTCGCTTGACTATGAAGGACTCACCTGATGGCCGCCATCGCCCCATTGCCGTCGATTGACCGCACCTCACCGGATTTCCGGGACGATCTCGATGCGTACTTTTTAACGGAGCTGCCGCGCTTCGGCGTACAGCTCGAAAGCGCGCGCCTGGAGGTGCTGGACGCCGAGCGGTCGGCCGATGAAAGCGCCGGCACCGCCACCGATGCTGCAGCCATAGCCAGCGCCGCCGCCCAGGCCGCCACCGGCAATGCCGCCACCATAGCCGCGCTGGCCGGTGCCGCGCTGTGGACGCCCGGCACCTACGCCGCAGGCAGTGCGCGCTACAGCCCGGTCACCCAGCGCGTCTACCGCGCCCGCGTCGACCACACCGGGGCCATCGACCCCAGCGCCGACCCGGTGCACTGGGCCGTGGTCTACGCCGGCATGCCACTCGTGCCCGCGGCCGACACGCTGGTGCCCGCCCAGGCCGGGCTGCACTACGTGCTGCTGGCCGAGGCCGCGACCACGCTCGTGCTGCCCGCCGAGCCTGGCGCGGGCGATGTGGTCGCCGTCACCACCACCAACGGCCTGGAGACCAACGTGATCGCCTGCGCGGGCCAACCTGTCATGGGCGTGGCCGAAGACATGGTGCTCGACATCGCGATGCAGACCCTGCGTCTGCAGTGGATCGAGGCGCCCGGAATTTCAACCTGGAGGATCGTTTAAATGAGCGCGCTGTCTGACTTTCAACCCTCGGGGCGCCTGCCCGCTGGCGCCTTGCTGCCGGCGATGGCCGCCGACCCCAAGCTGCTGGCCAAGGGCTGGGCGACCTTGGACGGTTCGCTGGTCTCGCGCGCCTTGTACCCCGATGCCAAGAGCGTGGTGGGCGATGTGCGGTTTTTCGACGGTACGCCGCTGGTGGCGGACACCGCGATGGCGCCGCCAGCGGGCGCCACCACATCCGCTGGCTCTTCCAAGACCGTTGCGATCGGCAGCACGTTCATCGTTGCGCCGATCATCAGCTATACCGCAAGCGGCACCACGATGCGCCTGTGGCGCTCTACCGATGCCGGCGCCAACTGGTCCACGGTGGACGTCAATGCAGGCGCTGGTACTCAGGTCAGTGCCGTGGCACTGGAATGGTTTGGCGCTGGCCGCTTGCTGATGGTTGTGCGCGCATGGAACTCAAGCACAGGTTCCTTCTCGCATGCGATTGTTTTTTCCAACGATCTGGGGGCAACCTGGAGCGCGCCGCAGATAGTGGGAAATGGCTACGATCTGAGCAGCATCACCGTGACTGCCGACGCGCAGATGCTGGCCTCTGGCACAGGCTACTACTACGTTGGCGCGACGATGAGCTCGACGCCTGGCCAAGGCGTGCTCTACGCGCTCAACCCGCTGACCAACACGGTCAAGACCTATAACATGGGGCCCGATGGCGCCAGCTTTGGCAACTGCATCGTGCTCGGCGGCCGGGTCACGGGTGCCGGCACCAGCGAGATCCTGCTGGCAAGGTATGTCAGCAGTGTGCTCACGCCGCTCAAGCTGACGTTCGACGGCGCGGCGTTCACCACGGGCGTGGCTGGCGTGGCCTACAGCGCCAGCTACTTCCCGCCGGTGGCTGGCGGGCGCAGCTACCTGACCCGGGGTGGCGACGGCAATGACTATCTGGCCATGGCCACGGGCGCGGTCTACCGCATGCCGGCCAGCTGGAGCGGCACTCCCGTGCAGATCCACACCGGGCTGACCGACGCAGGCACGCGCCTCATCAGCAACACGCTGAGCAACCCGCTGACCGGCCTGGGCTTCGACCTCGCGACCGGCGCCGAGACCCGGCTGTCTGGTGCCAACGCCGGCGCATCGAAGATCGGCGCGCAATACGGCTTGGCGGCAAAAGACTGGACCATCGCCCCGGCCACAGACAAGGTGCCCAGCGCAAACCGGCACTTCATGCAGATCGCCAGCCAGGCTGGGTCTTTCGCGGTGCGCAGCACGCGCTGCGCGAGCAACTTCATGGGCGGCTTTGCGGGCACGGCAGACGCCGGTCGATTCATGACCTACTCCGCAGGCCCGGATATCCGCTGGTACGACCCGGACACGGGTGTCTGCAAGACCGTGCAAATGGTCAACACGGCCGGCAGCAACTACAGCCTGCGCGTCTCAAGCTACGCCCCCGCCCAGGACTACGCCAACTACGTGCACATGCCCTACCTGCCGGGCCTGGTTTGCCGCATCAAGTAAGGAGCCGACCGCATGCCCACCCTCTACCAAATCGGCGCCGCAGGCTACTGGACCGGCGCCACGCAAACCGTCGCCAGCGCGGCCAACGTGCCCTCGGGCTGGACGGCCCGGCCCGTGCCCCAGGACGTGCCGGAAGGCCACTATGTGCGCCTCACGCTGGCAGGCTGGGAGACCACTGCGGAGCCGGCGCCCGAGGCCCTGATCGCCGAGCCCCAGGCTGTGCCCGAGCTGCGGCGCATCACCAAGCGGGCCTTCCGCAGCCGCTTCACCAAGCCCGAGCGCACAGCCATCGAATGGGCTGCCGTGGACCGCCCAGAGCTGACCACCGAGCAGCGCATGCAGGCCGCCGCGCTGCGCTCCGACCTCAAGGACCAGGAGCAGGCGACCTACATTGACTTGGACGATCCAGACGTCGAGTTGGGCGTGCAGACCCTGGAGGCCATCGGTTTGCTGGATGCGGGACGCACCCTGGAAATCATCAATGCCCCGGTGCAGTCCGAGGAGCTGCCATGAGCTGGGCCCTGAACATCGCCATCGCGCTCGACCAGTTGGCCAACGTGCTGCTGGCAGGCGCGCCCGACGAAACGCTGTCGTCGCGCGCACACCGCATGCGCGTCAAGGGGCACCGCTATTGGGGCTGGACCGCCAACGCCATCGACCGGCTGTTCTTCTGGCAGCCGGGCCACTGCGAGCGGGCCTGGCGTTCCGAGCTGCTGCGCCTGCAGCAGCCACCAAGCCTTCGGGTGGATGAGCACTAAATAAAAGACGGGCGACCTGACCAGGCGCGCGAACGCCTGGCCAAACCCCAACCTGCAGATCGAGCCTGCAAGCCGACAAGGCCCGCCACCCTGTACAGAGTGCGGCGAGTCTAGCGGAAGTTACAACCAGCGTAACGGGCTTGCAAATGGAAGAAATACGGTGCGGCGCCTGCCGCCGCAAACTGGGTGAGGGTGAATACACCCGCCTGGTCATCAAGTGCCCCCGCTGTGGGGCCATCAATTCGCTGAGGGCCGAGAGCTCCATCCCAGAGCGCCATGGAGCGTCAAACACCACTGGACCCCACCATGGCTCCCATCATTCCCTGGATCGGCGGCAAACGCCGCCTCGCCGAGCTGCTCCTGAGCCGCTTCCCGCCCCATAGCTGCTACGTCGAGGTCTTCGCGGGCGGTGCGGCCGTGTTCTTTGCCCGCCACCCGGCCGAGGTCGAGGTGCTGAACGACGTCAACGGCGACCTGGTCAACCTCTACCGGGTCGTCACGCATCACCTGGAAGAGTTCGTGCGCCAGTTCAAATGGGCGATCTCTTCGCGCCAGGTGTTCAAGTGGCTGCAGGAGACCCGACCCGAGACGCTGACCGACGTGCAGCGCGCGGCGCGCTTCTTCTACCTGCAGCAGGAGTCGTTCGGCGGCCGCGTGTCTGGCCAGACCTGGGGCACCGCCACCACAGCCCCGTCGATCAACCTCTTGCGGATCGAAGAAAACCTGAGTGCCGCCCACCTGCGCCTGGCTGGCGGTACCTATATAGAGCAGCTCGACTGGGTGGCCTGCGTCGACCGCTACGACCGCCCGCACACCTTGTTCTATTTGGACCCGCCTTACTGGGAGACCGAGGGCTATGGTGTTCCGTTCCCCTGGGAGCAGTACGAGCTGATGGCCGCCAAGCTCAAGACGATCAAGGGCAAGGCCGTCATCAGCATCAACGACCACCCGGCGATCCGGGAGTGCTTTGCAGGCTACGACATGGAGTCGCTCAAGATCGACTACACGGTCGGCGGTGGTGCAAACCGGGTCGAGCGCGGCGAGCTGGTGATCTACAACTGGGACCGCCAAGCCGAACCGGCCGGGTTGTTCTGATATCTGTAATTCGCTTGCGCCTGCTGAAACGGCGCAGCATCTGCTTTATCGCACCGATTCAGGCCAAGTTATCGCGGCGCGCTTCAGCCTCCATGTGCTGCGAACTAAAGGGAGTGATGTGAGCCATGTGCGGGAAGCCGATGGATAAGCGCGTGATCGACCGTACTCACCACGCACCGGCCACCGCGGCATTGCCCAGTCTTATCCTGGTGATTTCTCCCAGGTCGTTTTGCATCTGTAGTTCGGGGAGAATCGATTTCGGTGGCCGTCTGTACCAGTGCAAGCAGACGTTAACGAGATCTGCCCCGGCGGGCTTTTTCAGAAACGACTGCCGCAAGTCGATTGTCAGTCCCGGATTGGGCACCAGGTGAAAGTCGCCCTCTCGATCCAGATGCTCGTGGCTCGGAGCCATGTCAACCCACTTCTTCTGGAACATGCGCCGCGGTGCGATAAACGGATGACCGGCAGCCGCGCACGTCTCCGGAAATATCGGCGCCATAAAGTCGATCACGTATCCATCGCAATGGACCCAGGCGTGAAACGCCGTGTCCGAGCTTTGAACCTGTCCTTCCTCCAACGTTGCGAAAGATATGACATTCCGCTGTTGTTCGTTGACGAGGTAGAACGCGGCCCCGGCGACCTGCACGGCCTCCTTCTTATAGAACTCTTGAAGAATGGCCGCGCCCGCAACGCTGAAGAACATACACGCATGCGCTGTATGCGCATCGACGCTGTCCAGAACCGACCTGATAACCCCGTGAATACGCAGGTAGTCCAACAAAGGAATGAGCGGCTTGGTCTTCATTGCATGTCTTGCCGTGTCCTGATGATCCGTGCCACGCAATGTCACCAAGCTTTCATTTTGAATAGGCGGCCTTGCTCGTTTTCGTCATGCAGGCTCACCACGATTTCATCCTTGCTGAATACCGGCTCATCCTTCTCTGTGCGCACGGGCAAGTCGGAATCGATCAAGGTGATGGTGGGTTGAAGACCAAGGTCGGCATACCGACGAATGACGGCCAAGAGGTTTTCCTTCTTTCGATCATCCAACGACTCGAACACGCCGTCGTGATAGACGAAGCGCGGGAACTTGTCCTCGATATGGGCACGCAGGATTGCCATGTCGAAGGCGATGCACAGCAGCTTGCGGTAGGTGTGCCCGAGGTCAGCGCTCGTCGCATTACCGGATTCGTCCAGAATCTCGGCCTTGAACTCCAGATGCCCTTCTTTATTGGGTGATACGCTGAGCAAAGCCTTGCGGTTGATCACCTCTTCGACGATCTCGCTGAAGAACAGGCGGATGACCGAGAACAGGCTGCTCTTGTCCGAGTTCTGCCTTTCAACGTCTGCCTCGATCTGCGTTTGCAGATGACCGCGCTCTTCCGTCAATGCGCGGATGTCCGTGCGCAATTCTTGCAGTCGGTGCAGGAAACCCCGCTGACGCTCCAGGGACGTGATGTCGGCACGCAGCGTCACCATGTCATCGGACACCTGCTTGTATTTGGTGAACACGTCGGTGCAGCTAAGGAACGACAACATGTCCGAACGTTTCTTGCCCAATGCATTCAGTTCGGCATTGATGCGCTTCAGTTCAGCTTCGACCTCCGTACGCTCCTCTTGGAGATAACCGCGACGCTCGTCCGTAATGGCCTTGTTGAAAGCAATCAACTGCTGGAAGTCCTTCTTGATCTGCCCTTTGAACAGTACGCCCGCTTCCTCAAACATCCGCTGCGCTTCGTCGGGATTGAACAGGATCTGATCCTCCTCCAGTGACGCCAGGATTTTCTTCCTATTCTGGTTCAGCGAGTAGCGCTCGGCGTTGAGTGCTGCGATGCGCTCATCAACGTCGTCGACCACTTGCTTGGTGCGATCCTTGTCCTGAGCCCGGAAGTCGAAGGCGTCGAGCAGCTTCTGCTTCTTCTCAGCTTCCTTCTGCTTAAGCAGCAACAGGCCTTCAATCTTGCTAATGTCCTCGATGGACCCACCCAGTTCATCCTTGATGGTCTGTGCGGTAGTCTGCTTCTGCGTGAGTTCCGTTTCCTTGTCGTAGTGCTGCACGATCAAGGGTGCATCGAAGCCCAGGATATGAGCGAGGAACGGCTTCCAGTCGGCATGTGCGGCCTGGAACTTACGCAGATGGAACACATCGCGGAAATCGTCTTGTGATCGCAACAGGTAGCCCAGCCCCTTGCGGAAAGACCAGGGCTTTAGCGCGCGCAAATCCAGCAGGCCATCGAGCAGATCGCGTGCGCGATCAAACGGCACGTCCTGATGATCCCATTCTGACATCGGTAGGGCCGAGAAGTCCTGATGGCCAGCCTGGTGCTTCTTGAAGCTGATCTTGCTCGCCTCTTCCACACTGCGACGCACGGTCACGTACGAGGCATCCTGCAGCTCGATTTCGAGGAAGAAAACGAAGTCTTTGAAAAGGTCGAGATGCTTAAAGAGAAAAAACTTTGGGTCGCGGCCCGCGAGAAAACCAAAGTCGAGCAGCCGCCCCAGCGTGGTCTTGCCTAGATTGTGAGTGTCCTTGTCGCGGTTCTCCGGCAGGCGTATCTCCGCCATGACGACGTTCAAGCCCGCGACGAAGTCCACGGGCTCGAACTGTTCTGGTTTGTTCGAATAGAGTCTAGAAAGCTTCATTGGGCCCAACGTATTCCACAGCGTCAGTCTTGGGACGATAGTCGATCAGTCCCATCAGATAAAGAAAGTTCAGCGCTGGCAGGAACAGCACATCGCCGCCGCTGACGGTCTTCTTCGCATACTTGCGCAAGTTGTCGTAGTCGTCCAACCGGCGCGATTTGAGGCGTGCCAACAGCAATAGCGACACGTTGATGACCGTGCGGTCCGGATGCGAGTGCTTAGTCGGCCGCAGCATCGCCCACCTCCCCGATATCGCAGTTCCAGTACATGTAGAACAGCACGGCACGGGTCAGGCGCTTGTGGGCATGCTGCCGCAAGACGGGATCACGGTTAAACAACAGATCCACCAGGTACTCCATCACTTCGTCAAAAGTCTGATCGTCCTTGCGTTTAGCAATGATTTTGAGTTCAAACTCATCGACCACCGATTCGTATACGTGCAGCAGTTCAAGGTTTTCCGGGGCGGCCAGAAATGCACGAATCTGAGCCGTCTCTTTCAGGTACTTTCTGCGCTGCGCCTTTGCATACTCGGCGCTTATGTTATTAAGCAGGTTTTTCTGCTCATATGTCACCCGCGTGGTCGGCGGATCGTCAAGCAGTGCCGACACCCCGTCTTTCTGCCGCGCCAACGCCTGCACGACTTCAGCAAGGTCATCGGGACTGACAATCAACGACGAATCGACTGGATCGAGGTCAGCCTTTCCCACCACATCTGGGAAGGTCTTCAACCAGACTTCCAACTGCTCCAGGCCACACAAGTAGATCGACGAAGAGGGAATGCCGCACTGCGCTGCGAGGTACTCACATATCTCGCTTTGGGCGTTGCCAGCCAAGCGGCGGTTGGCAAACAGCATGTAATGGTCGAGCTGCTTGCTGTCACGCAACTTCTTGATGCGCGGAATTTCCTTGCCGAGTACCGTGTTCTGCGCCGTAGTGCTAAAGAAATCAGACTCCGAAAAATTTCGGTTATAGCCGTTGGTGTGCTTGGCCTGGACGATGGTCGTACCAACCCAGGGGGCAGCCTTGCTCGGATGGAGTTCAGCCGTCCCGACGAACTTCGCATCACGCCCGCCATCAGGCCCTTTGGCGAACCCCTGCACAGAGATGCCAAGCAGGCGCTGGCACAAGAACACGACCAGCTTCTCAAACTGGTCGTCGCTCAAGTCTTCGTAAGCAAACTTCATCGCACCGCCACGCCTGGCGTTTGTTCACGCCTGAACATCAAGCCGCCACCGTAATGCCTGCGCCGTGTGCGCGGCGAGCAGGACGAACGACGATCTCCACCTGCTGATCAAGCGACACGAGCGCCTGCATCAGGCGTTCGAGTGAGATGTTCTGGAGTTTGTACTGACGCACCTGTGACACCTTAGGCTGCGTCATGCCGGTGATGCCCGCCGCCTGGGTTTGGCTCAAGCTCCGCTTTTCGATTAGTTCATTGAGCTTCACGGCGAGCACGGCCTTCGCCGACAACTCCTCCGCGTCCTCGAACCCGAGATCAGTCAAAACGTTGTCCGTGCCCTTGTGGCTGTCTTTGCTTCGCATCGTCATCTCCCGCTGAGCCCGTACCGGGCAAGAACTGCCTTCAACCGTTTTTCAACCAGGTCCACATCCGGCTGCGGCGTCGCAATACCGGATTTGGACTTCTTCTGAAACGCATGCAGCACATGAACGGCATCACCTACCCGCACAGTGTAGACCGCGCGAAAAGTATCGCCCCGATGGTCTTCCACCAGTTCGTACACGCCTGACCCCAGCCCTTTCCAGGGCTTCGAAGAATCCGGCATGCGACCCAACTGCACCACAAACAGCGCAACGCCCATATCCTTCTGGGCTGGAATGGGAAACTCTTTGAAATCCTTCTTCGAGGAGCCTTCCCAGAACAATGGTCGTCGCTTTTCAGTCATGAATTATATCCGTTCGGGAATAGATCGGGCAACCTGAATTTGTACGCCCGCGAATGGAGACGCCTTGCCAGGCACCTTGTGTGATGGGGCAAGGCATTTCAAGCTCCCTCTGTGCCTGCCTGGGCCTCTGTGCGCTTTGTCCCAGGCGGCACTGCCCGCTCCTCGGTGCGCCGATGGCGAAACGGACGATAGGCTCCCGCCGACGCTTTCGATACAACGCCAGTTGCTGCTACCGGAACCTCAATACCGCCATAAGACGGTGTGGGCACTGTCGCCGCAGTTCGACCATCCTCCACCAGGCCTTTGCGTCTGGCGGCCACCAGATCGGCGGCGTTGCGCACCGGGTCGTCCTCCGTGTGTACGTACCGCATGAACATTGTGACCGTCTTGTGCGCTGTCAACGCCATCCCGACCTTTACCGGCACCCCGGAATTGGCGATGTCTGTGGCCGCCCGATGCCGGATGCCGTGCGTTCCGATGTGCGGAACACCGGCTCGGTCGAGGATGCGCTTCCAGCCCTGGTAGTAGGTGTGCTTCGGCAGTGGGCGCGAGGGCTTGAAAATCGCCGGGCAGACAAACGGCGACTCTCCGAAGCGCGGCGCATTCGTCAGCAGGCGCACTGCCTCCTCGCTCATAGGCTTGGAGATGCCCCCGGTCTTGCTGTCGGGCCAGACAATCCGCCGATTCTGGAAATCGACCCACTCCCAGCGAAGCGTCAGGATCTCGGACATGCGCGCGGCACACTCAAACTGCAACCGGATCGCAAGGGTCAGGGTCGGGTGCTCCAAGCCTTCAGCGTCAGATCGCTCCAGGTATGCATACAGCTGAGACAGCTGCACGTCGGTAATAAGCCGGGTTTTGCCCTTCTCCGGGTACTTCTGGACATGCTTGCAAGGGTTAGAGCCGTCCGGCCGGTAGCCCCATACCTCGGCCATATTGAACATCTTGCGCAGGCAGGCGAGCACGCGATTTGCCCCCGTCGGCCCCTTTTCCCGCTTCTTCATCAGAGCGACAACATCCTGGCGCGTGACATCCGGGACCTTCATGCTGCCCAAGGCGGGGCCAATATGCAGCGAGATGTATTTTCGATTGCTGGCAACTGTGCTCGGCTTATTGTGCGGCTTTGAATAGTCTTCAATGAAGCGCACGCACAGTTCTTTCACGGTCGGCGCTTGCCGCGCCGCCGCCTTGAGTGCGCTCGGGTCTTGGCCGCGCCGCACCTCGGCCAACCAATCCTGAGCGATTGATCGGGCCTGTTCCACAGTCAACTCCCCGAACAGCCCGATAGCGGGTTTCCGGCGTTCTCCTGCATTCGTCCGATACTGGACCATGAACACCTTGCGCCCGGTCGGCGTCACCTTGCATAGGAAACCGGGCACCAGCGTGTCACGCAGTTCAATATCCTGCACGCCAGCCTTCGCTGCGTCTACGGTAGTCTTGGTAAGCTTGATTTTGGCCATCTGATCTCCTTGGGTTGCGACCTGAACGCAGGAGCCAGCTAGGAGCCGGGCAAAAGTCAATCAGGTCGAATGCGGTACTAGGCCAAGGTATGATCAGCGCTAAGGCCCATTCGGGGGAACTGAGCGCAAAGCACTGTATCGTGCCCTGGCAAAGGCCAGCGTATCGGAAAAGTCAGCACTCAAAATCCCCCGCCGCAAGGCGTGCCGGTTCGATTCCGGCCCCGGGCACCACAGACAAGGCCGGTAGCTTCCATTAGCTACCGGCCTTTTTCTTTTTCCCTATGGCAAGCGGCTTTGACTAGTGCGCAGACGTGCGCCGAAAT
>LNAP01003946.1_pt1 | contig 13976 bp, 12 predicted proteins | sample 602601 | NCBI WGS metagenome assembly LNAP01 (sample SAMN02440304, study PRJNA202911) | soil metagenome | biome: Subtropical and temperate rainforests or woodlands; isolation source: soil samples (1 kg each in a 20% v/v slurry with milli Q water) were... ...
CACAGGCATGATGGAACACGTGCGAGCAGGGCAATCGGGTGGCAACGGCTTTGACTGCGAAGTCTTCGCTGCAAATCGGGCAACTCGGCTGGGAACACACGGTGTCGAGGTCAAGTTTGCATTGTCGTATCTTGCCAGCCATGACCTTGGTCAGTTTCTTTTTGTTCACCTCTGCGGCGTTGCGTTGAATCTCTTGGTTCATGCGCAAATGTGAGCTTTCAAAGGCATGTTGCAGCTGTTCCAATTCCTCTCGTAACTGTGATTCCAATAAACGAAGCATGGCCGAGGCGTTGGTGATACGACGTGACTGCTCGGTGTTAAGTTCATCGCTCCCAAAAATATGTCCGAATCGGCTGTTTCCAGTTCGGGAAAGACCTAAATCACTGTGTCGTAAGACGCCCCCTAATTCCTCTATAAAGGCCGAATTGCAGTTAGGACAGACAAACTCTTGGCCGCCGTGTACTGGCGCATTGTATACTCGGTGACATGCGTGGCATAAATATCGTTGTGTTTCCGCGTGCAATCCCATTCCACCATCAAGGGAGGCACCGGCACCCATTTTCGTGACTTAGTCAGAAAAGGAATTGTTTGCAGTAAAAGTGAGCTCAAAGCGCGTTCTAAACGCGATAGGAGACAAAGGTACACTGTGACCTTAACAAACAAGAGCTGTATGTGTGACCATGCACAATCTACTGAGAATCAAGACGGATAAGCTGGAGGAAGTTCTGGAGTTGTCCACCAAAGTCAACATGTTCATCACCTCTTCAGCAGTTACGGTACGAAAGTACGTACATAAAGTTGTGTGGCATGTATCATATAAAACAGCATAGCATAATGTTTATTGGCGGGTTGCAACGCAAACAAGAAACAACCAGATGGTGGCGCGCATCGCTAAAATCTTTTGCATCGTGGCTGTTTCGTAATACGAAATCTAGACCATCTAGACCGTTCAGACTGAGTTGAAAGCAAGCTTATTCATTACCATTTAGGGATCATGATTTTCAACGACGAACCTCGTTTCTCCTCGAAGCTAGTTGCTCATCCCACTCACAATGGCATCTCGGGTGTATCCAAGAACCCCACAGAGGCCCATGTTGGCCCCGGCGCGTACATTAGCAGCCAATTAGAAAACGAACGAATGGGTTGGGTAAAACCCGGCTTTAGCCGTCGCCAGCCGATGGAAGGTTCAAGCAAAGATATCTCTCGAAGCGATCATTATATTTCTGGAGTACTGTCTCCTAACGGGACGATGTCGACACCAATTAGTCCCTCCCGCTCTAAATCTCCTGGCCCCGGCTATTACGAAGGACCCATATCTGTATTTAGTTTCCCCACTGATCCCAAGGTAAGCGCATGAACTTTTTTACCGTGAGAGTGTGACATCTTCTTTGCTCACATGTAGTTATGTGCATTGTTTTGAATTTTCATTACAGCGCAAGCAAGATCTGAATCTCACCACCATGTCGGGTGCCAACGTGTCCAACATGTCGACCCGCAATACCACCATGACCTCCTCTCCGCGCTTCGCCTTCAGCAACTCTGTGTGCATCAAGGAAGGTGTGCTTTTCCAAAGCGCCACCAACGATCAGAGTACGGTTGGTCCTGGCTACTACTCCGTCCCGCGCAATGATTTCCTCAAAAAGTCACACAATGTTCGTGCACGCGGCCCAGAGAACCGCATCCGCTCGGCCCAGAACACTCCCGTGACGACGCCGGTGAGCAGCCCTTACAAGAAGCAGCCTACTACCGAGGTGCGTCAGGTGTACCGCCCGGTCAGCATCAGTGCCGCGAATTCCCCCGCTGGTCCGTACGCACGGCCCGGCTCGGCAAACAATTCGGTCAACGGCTCCGTGTCGGGAATGACCGGCACGCGCAGCCGGTCCTCCACGCCCACCAGCGTGCAGCGCCCCCGCAGCGCCAGCTCGCCACGCTCCGGGTCTACCACGCCTGCGGGTGGCTCCTCCTTGAGCAGCACCAACAACGCACGGTTGTCGCGCGTCAACTCTAGCGCCTCCAACCACGGCGCGCAGCCTTCGCCGCTGGGACGCGGTCCAGGCTTGTTTTCCGAGCATGGGGCCCTGGAGAAGGTGAAGTCACAGCAGTCTGTGACTAGGTTGTAGAAATAGTTATTAAGCTATGGTCTTTGTTTTTTCTCTTTTTTTGAATGGGAGAAAAATGTACGAGTACTTTTTTGGGATGTGTAAATTTGCGTGTTCTGGCCGTGTGTTTTCTTTTCAGTGTGTGTATTTGTGCCCATAAGTAGAGTAGTAGTAAACCGTGAAGGTTATTTTCTTCCAGCTTTGTACCGTGGTCATTTCTTTGCTAACAACGCATAAATCTAGTTAGCATCCCGGAGTAATGAGAAAAGTCGGGCAAGTTATGCCCAGAGTATCAACGTGCAATAACTTAAGTGAAACTGAATTACAACGTCGTCCTAATTCAGTCCAAATCAAACAAAGGCGCAATTTTTTTAAAACTATTTTTCCATATCTGTTCATGATTAGTTTAATTGAACTGTTAACATGGAGGGGAAGAACCTCGACGGAGCAACAGAACAAAGACAATAAGTATACACGAGGGCTGCAATACTAGCGCAGAATTAACTTCGGCACTGAAATTGTGCGCGAATTTGGAACTCCAGCAGCCTGCTGGAACTCATGTCAATTCATTAATCAAGCAGACAGACAATGCACTGCATTGGAGCTTTATATTTACTACTTGTTGTCTCTTTTGCAGCGCTCAAATGTGATGCAGATAATAGCGAAACCGCAGTACAAAAATTTGCGGGTTCCTCGTGCGGTGACTTATTTCGCACGGCAGACTACATCGACCGTGGGCACATAGAATCATTGCTGCCCACAGAGGATTTTTGGCATTTCTTTGCCAATAGATCCGTAAGTAAGAGTGACATGTTGCTCGTGGACGTTGATGTACACAGCGTGGACTTGTTACTGAACCAAGTCGTAGGATTAAGAAAAAGCGGCTCCAAATTGGCTGATCATGTGTACGCAATTGCGTATGACGAACACACATGCGGGAAGCTTATTTCTGAAGGAGTAAACTGTTACTACAGTTCAATCTGGAGCCAACAACTTGGCGGCCTTTACCAAGGACAGACCCGCCACGCTCCAAAAAGTCTACATGTGGTGATGATGGGTAGAATGATGACCACGGCCGTGGCCCTTTGTGAAGGACATAACGTGTTTCTCTCCGATACAGATGTGGTGTTCTACCGCGACCCTATTCAGTATGCCTTCTACCAAGCGGATATTATGATCACAGCCACACAATTAAACCCAGCGATAATAGGTTGGGGCGACACTTACTTCCCGGATATGCCTGGTCAAGTATACACACTCAACAATGGTGTTGTGTTCTACCGCAGCAACCCTGTTATGAAGAATTTCGTTCTCACGTTGATTGCGCATTGTGTGAACAGTCTGAAAGGGGCGGAGGACCGCGAGACGGGCTTCCTGCAAAAGGTATTCAACGGAATGATGGTTCACAACAAACTCAAATTTCACCCATGTAGCAACATTAGTGACCCCGCTACATTTCGATTGAAATCATCTCACATAAACAACACGGTTGGCGAGTGTTATGATTGTTATTATGGTCACTTTCCGTGGTGGTCAGATGTAGTACAGCCGGTGGTGGCAGCAGGGGAACACGAGGTACTTAAGATTGGTGTTTATCCGATCAAGCGTTACACTTCTTATTGTTGGCCCGCCGCAGGTACGTTACGCCAATTGTCCTTTTCTTTGTCGATTTAAATCAATACTCTACGTTCTCTTTTTTGTATATCAGATTTAAAAGAATCACTCACCGCAGCAACTCAAGCTTTAAATCAAAATGATTCGACCAACTGGGGCTGGGGTGCTTTGGCAAACAGCTCATCAAGAGCATTGTTTACACATGCAAATTGTGTGGATGCAGGCGCCTACGGCCGGGATCGATTTCAAAAGAAAATTAACTGGTTGCGCAGTGTGGGCTCCTGGTTTCTATAGTCCTAATGCGTGATTTTAGTGCCTCTGTAAAATAGAGTTTTGGTATTATTACAATGCATGCGTTCTGACACCGTCCGCATTTTATTTGTTAATGTTGCATTGCTGATAGTGAGGTTCCAATAACTAACACGATAATTAAATTAAATTAAATTAGTAAAGATGTAAACAAATTACTAAGTTGTAGAACATGCAACTTCCATGTGATTCATGTGCTGAAAATATCCTACTTAAATAGTTATTAAGAAAGAATTAAACTCGCTCAAGGTACCCAGTGTCTTCGAAAGGACGTAGTATTGGCCTGGTCAGCTCCCGGACATCCCTGCTCGATCATATACGCGCAACAATTTGGGGAGAGGTAATTTAGAAAGAGGTTTGGCTCGGGCCAACGGCAGCCGTGCGCGTGTGCGTATTTCACAGTCTCCAGATATCCTAGTTTGGCGGCACTTACAATCACCGCGCTGTCCCAAGGACATCCGCTCTCGTGCAGTAAGATGAGCATATCGAATGAGTTTTGAACGGCGGCGGAGTGGGTCGCGCGCGCGTCGCACGGACAGCCCTGCACGAGTAAATAACGAATTTTGTCCATCTCCTTGCCGTCCACGGCCGTCCACATGACATCGGCAGTCAAATGCGCACCTTGTTCCACCACATACTGCAAACAATGAGAGTTGACGCGAGCGCGGCGCTGGAGCAAGTACACGGGTCATACTTTGATCCCTCTGAACCGTCGTCACTGTCTTTCCAGGGACAGCCGTTCTCATGCGCGTACTGCAAACAAGCTAAATGACCGCCTTTCGCCGCCTCAGCACAAGTGTATTTATCCCATTGACAGCCCATACGGTGGACCAATTTCAACCCTTTTAAATTCCCGCCTTCTGCGAGGGCTTCACTGAGCCCCGCGCTGACCGTGCAGCCGTGCTCCAGCATGTACTGAAGGCATTCGAGTGAGATTTTTCTAGCCAACCTGCAAAAGTAGAAATTATCCGGGGTAACACCGACACGGTACAGATACTGAATGCAAAGAAAGTGCCCACCGAACATACGGAATGCGTTGGTTAGGTTAGCTTCTTTGACGGCGGCGAGTTGTAACACGTCTGCGTGTCCCGCGTTGAGGGCTCCTTGAAGAAGGGCAGTTGCATTGGTCATTGTCGGAAGCATCTCCCATAGGTACTCTATGCAAGGAATCTGAGCATTTTCTGCTGCTACACGCAACGCAGTCGCGCTATCATGGCTGTTCGGCCTATGGTCCATCTTGAGCATCCACTCTAGACAGGCGATCTGACCAGTTCTTGCAGCTTCAATCCACGCAGGTGGTTGAAACAAGAGATTGGAAGTGAACATAAAGAGATATTCTAAACAGCGGACGTGTCCACCAGAAGCCGCTTGTTGAACACAGTCATTCTTGTAGTCATACGTGGTGCCGCGCTTATGAAAATATGACAGGCACGCTGCATTGTCTGCGTGAATGGCGCCACGGACTGCATCCATCGTTATTTCACAATTCATTACTTCGCACAAGTATTTTACTGCGCAGCAATCGATAGTTGAGCAGAGTCTACTGTAAAAAGTTAGAGGACTTGTACAGAGTTTCATCAGAAAGCATCCAGTAGCGCATCGTATGAAGCAGTTCGAACAGGTCCTTTTTGTTGTTGATCTTTGTGGTCTGTTTCAAGCTGTTTCGTGGCACCTTGATACCGACAGATAATTCCTCGTTAACAAGCAGCGACAGAAGGTACGGACTTGCTCTTATGAAATCAGGAATATCAGCCTCTTGCATTAAGGTCAAAGCACTATCGTCATCATATACACCAACAGCAATGTACCCACTTTCATGAAATGGTCCCACTTCTGACATTGCGTTGTTGGAAATGTACAGGAGGATGGAAAAGCGGCCGTTTCTTGGCTGATGTAAAGGTATAACTAAATCTAAGCACTAGTGCTGCGAACAGCTTTTTAGCACCGAAGGACTTAGACTTGTCCAATGGAAGGTCGCGATTCGCCTTCGTTTTAAACGCAAAGTAATTTCGTTTGTTTAAGAACAAACCACTGAAATTATTTAAATATATACACATAACAAAAAACACGCAGCCTTTACAAGACCACCTCAATTGAACAATAACTTTCTGATATAAAAAAACGATGAAATGATGTTGTTATTTTTTAATGGGCGGCAAGGTTTTATCTCCCTCTGCCGCTTGTTTGGAGGCATTGGTCTTTTTGGAATAAAAGCTCATCTTGGCGATGCCTATACCCGAGGGTCGCGGTTTTGTATGCGGGGCTAAGTTCCAAGGATCTTTCGCCGCGACTAGGCTGCTGATGCGTCGCTCATAAGCATCTCGTTCTTGTCGTTCCAGGCGCGCGGCTTCTTCCAGCTGGGCCGCGCGGTGAGCCGGTGGCAACGTCGCGGAGAGATCTTGGGTCTCGGTGTTAATCAACGGATCTACTTGCACACTAGGCCTCTGGCCTGCAGGTGCGATTGGTTTCACGGGAGGAGGTCCACGGATTGGCGGCAAGGGCTGGCGACCCAAAGAACCCACGTTGGAACCCGCCAACGACACATTTTCTCCCATCTGAGGATGGTCATTGTCGTCGTGATTGTGATTATTGTGTTGTGCCGGTTGCTGGCGGTGCACGGTGTGTTTCTTGTGGCGCTGTTTGTAGTGCGCGTCGGTGTGGTTCATCAAATTGTCAATGCGTGTGCGCACCTCCACGACGTCGCTTTTGTAGGTCATGATCGCGGTGGCGACCTGGTTGCGACCCCGAGAGCGCGCTTCCTCCGTGGCGAGGCGGCCGTTCTTGTTGCGGTGGCTGATGTTCGCACCGCAGATGAGCATAATCTGTGTAAAAAAGACAGAACAAAGAATGAAAAAAGTGTTAGTACATTGACGCGAATCCTGGAAATGCGAAACAAAGGGCCTGGATAAGATAAAACAATAAATAATACAAAATGTACGTACCACTGCCAGTTCCGGCCTTGCATACACTGCCGCGTAATGCAAAGCAGTCCATCCATTCACATCCTGCAGCTCCAGACTCATCATCACGCCTCTTCGCAGCAAAAAACTCACCATGTCCAGTTGGTTAAACTCTAGCGCCAGCATGAGAGGCGTCTTCTGCTGCAGGGCGCTGCGGATGTTAACGTCGGTGCCTTTCTTTAGGAGCCAGTCCACCATCTCGATCGCCCCGGCCTGCGCGGCGAGGTGCATGATCGCGAGACCGTCCACGCCAGGCTCGACAAAGCGATGATCTACATTTCCCCCGGTATAAAGCAGCGCGCGCAGTACGAGATCTAGCTTGGGGGACAGATCCTTGGTCCGCGACAAGGCCTTGACAAAACGCTGAAACTTGGACATGTGCAACCGCGCCAGGTCCGTCTCACTATCCAGCACTTCGCGCTTGAGAATCATCTGCAAGGTAGCGTAGATGGCGTTCATGCCGTCTTCATTGCATGCGTTGGGGCTCACAGGGTCGGTGGGATGCATCACAATATCCATCACTTCGATGTAGTTGCCAGCGCGCGCGGCGAGGATCAGATCGTCAACATCGCGTACTTTTTCGTCCTCGTCGAGCAAAAACCGCTTGTCTCCGGTGAGAAAGTAATTCCAACGGCCGCGGTACTAATATTGAGAAGGAGATAATGAATTGATTAATAAATAAAAATATGCATTTGCAGTAACTCATGCCAGTCGGTAAAATTACTCACATTAAACAACGGAAGAAAAACACAACAGAAGAAAACAGAAAACATTTACCTTTCGTTTCCACGCGGACTTTTTGCGATCCTCCAGCCGCGCATCATGCATGGCAATAATAATATCGTCGTTCTCATCCTTGGAAAAAGCTGGCAAAATGTGTTCTTGTTTCTTTCCCGCTTTGAGTTCCACGGTCCTCTGGACGAGATCTTGTTTCATGTTGCGGATGCGGATGCGCTGACGGTCCAGAAAAGAGAAATTGGAGGTGGCTTCAATCTGCTGCTGCGTGTCGGCTATGGAGAGAAATGAAAGTTTGAAAAATAAAAATGAGCAAGAATTACCTAGCACAAAATTACAAATAACATTCGATCATGTTAGCAGCAAGGATCAATGCAAGAGCAACGTTCCCCAACAAAAAGTAAATGCACACAATCATATGCTTACAAAAGAAACTTACTTATATACCGCTGGATCAAGCCCACTTTCCCTGCGGCCGCTTTCTCTCTGGCCAAACGAGCTTCAAATGCTTCATTGTGCAATCTTAATCTGGTCTGCAGGGCCTCGAGTTGCAACTTTTCGTCCGCAGAGAGATTTCCCTTGGCTTTTAAGTTCTCAATTTCTTTCAGCAAAAAACGATTTTTCCGCTTCGCAAAGGGCAAATATTCTTCCGAGGGAATTTCATGGTCGGCCAGATTCACAATCGAATTGTGATATTCTGTGGAGGAGGCATCTTGCATCAAATGATTCAATTTGCGCAATTGTTGCTGCTTCCGGCGCTCCGAGCGCGTGATGTTTTCAGGATTTGTGAAATGCTTTTTGTAGAATTTCCGCGTGGCGCGAAGTCCTCGCACGACTTGGTACTGATGAGATGGAGAGGAAGGGAAAGAAAAGAGGGTAAATAAAGGTAAATAATGATGAAGACAAGATTCGAAGCGATGTGTGCATCAACAACGAATAATTCTGCGTGAAAGAAAAAGAGAAAATATTGCAAACGAAGCAAAATGTATGAAACAATCACAAACAACAAAAAAAAACGTACCAAGAGTCGTTTTGGATGCACTTTCTTCACATAGTGAATGATGACCCGCAACACAATGTGTCTTTGCTTGTAGTTTTTCACTTTGTAGGCACTGCCAGCCGCGGGCAGCGGGGCCACGTGGGTCTCCTTGGAACTGAAGGTTTGTTTGATATAATCCGGTATGGTCATCGCCTGCATCCCTGTGTGTGCCCAGCTGAGGTATTTGTCACTGTATTTGGTACTTTTCGTAAAATTGTTGTTATTTGCTGGGAAATCCTCATCTCCGGGTGCGAAAGGCATGTCTTCCGAGGAGTTGGAGGCCGAAATAGCGTCTTTTTCACCCTTGCGTTGTTGTGGGGAGTCGGAGGAGGAATTGAGCTCAAAACCCACCCGCCGTGGCGTGCCTTTGCTGTTTATCCCTCTGTTCGACACGTTCCCATTCTTCCCTGCCTGATGACTCTCACTGCTTCCTTCTTGCAGCGGGTGCAAATCGCTGGACACCACAGGGTTGCCGTCTGCGTCGAATGCAAAAGCGGGGATATTCATCACACCTCGTCGGGCAGCCGTGGGGGAGGAATCCCGACTTTTACTCTCGCCTCCGGCTGGCGAGGATGCTGCTGCGGCATGGGTGTGATTGTGTGTGCCTGGACTAGACTGTGCGTTGGCTTGAGCACTGTGTAATTGCGCGGTGTCCAACGGTGGCAAAGACAGGGCAGCTTTTTTGCGGCCTTTCGGTTGCAACGCTGCATTCAGTCGCTCCACATCTTCCGCCAGAACGCTCTTGTGCTCTCTGCGCAAGATCCCGCCGTCCTCTCCACCAGCTTCGTTTTCGTCCTTTAAATCGTCTGGATTGCCAAAACCACCAGAAGAATCACTAAAACTCCATTCGTCATCTTCTTCCCCTTTTCCCTCCTCTTCCACCCCTTCCTGGCCTGGTACTTTGGTTTTCAGTTTCTTAATTTGGATGTTTCCGGATTGGATAGTCTTGAACTTAGCGGTCACGATGGCATCGGCGATGTCATGACGCTCTACTTTGCCCACGCGGCGACGCTGCTTTTCTTGTATTTGCCGCAATTCTTCGGCCATTTGTTCCTCCCGGACCATCTCGCGCTTGCGCTGTTTCAGGTACTTGTCGACTTTGTTCAGATTGATCGTAATCATGTGTTCGCGGTACGACTGCTCGGTGCCATCGTTTCCCTCGATGTAATTCTTGGCACTGTAAACCCTTGCGGGTTCCATGGTTTCAAAATGGTTCCGATCTTTGATGATTTCTGTACCATCGAGTATGCCCACACTTACATAGGGATACCCACTTTCGGTGTCGTAGGGATAGTAAATACCCTTGTGCCACTGGTCCAATGAGTTGTTAAACTCTCGTTCCGTGGGCAGGGTGCGCAGTTGCTCGAAAGTATTCGCGAGAATGCTTTCTTTCCACACGCGACGCTTCTTGTGGTGGTCCAATTCATTCTTTTCTTCAAGCATTTTCTCGAGACGCTGGGCAGCCTCGCGTTCCTTTTGTCGAAGTTCCTTTTTCGTGGGTTCGGTCTTCCCCGTTCTATCAAAAGAGAAGTCCGAGTAACACGGTGTGTGAACAAAATCGTAAGTATGAAGAAACAGTGACAATGTATAAAACACAAAATCAAAATACGTACATAATCTTTTCCCACAGATCTTTGTCCATCGCACGCTGCAATTTGTCCTTCACTTCTTCATCTGAGGGTCCTTTCGGAATATTAACGAGATAATCTAGATACCGTTTGTGAGCCTGCTCGCCGTACGGCCGCGAGGTGGCCTTCCAGCTCTCCTCCGTGGTATATTCTAAAATCTCTACGAAGTTGCCATGTGTGGCAATCTGAGCCGGCACGGCCACCTTCCGGTACATTTCATCTGTTTTCCGGATGTCCAGGAAGTGTTGGTTGCGGACTTTGTACGGACCTTTCACAGCATTTATCTTCTTAATATCCTTCTCAAGTTGGAATTGATAGATCTTCTGTGTGTCGAAGGCATTTTCTTCTCCAAGTTTGGCCTTCTTGATTTCTAATTTGTTGTACATCTCCGGGTCGACGGAAAAGTCCACCGACTGGTCATCAAAGCCAAGGTCACGAGAAATCGAAGTTGTGTTTGTCTTCATGATGGCGCTATGTGATACGGAGTAAGCAGAAAAGAGATTCTATAACACCAGACCCATAGAACGCTTTCACTAGTCTATAGTTGGCCTGATCGATAAAAAAGTGTGCTAGCGCAACTTTGGGAAACGGTTTTATGAAGTTAACGACAATAGGTTTACACACAATTATTTCTTGGTCACGGTTCCAAACTGCTGTTAGCAATTTTCTAAAAAAAAGAACTGGATTTCCTAACCTAACACAATTAAAAAAATATCTATTCATGATTAGTTTACAGGAAAGATAATTTAGTTGACAAGAACAATAGAAGAAAGAACTTAAATATGATCATTCGAAACATAGATTTCACCCATTTCAATGGTCACATTTGAAGTGTGGGAATGGTTTAATGGGGAAACGGTCGGTTCCGCAACTACCACAGACTGCATGGCAGCATCGTTTCTCTCCATAACACTTACTACTACACGATACAATAGATACAAACACGCTGGCATCAGAGGCATCACTATGAGCACCCAGTAGGCACTGTCAAAACCACCAGCATTGCCCAGCGTGTCGAACAGAAACAAGGTATAAAAAAGACAACTAAAGGTCGCAATCAACCACACAGAGGGTCCTAAGACCGACAACAAAGCTTCTCTCTCACAGCCAGCATTCAGCACGGAAATATACTCGGACGCCTGCAACGACAGCGCCGTACCGATAAAATTACCCACTGTCGTCTTGATAAAGTAGGTGGTACTAAAAATAGTCACGACGAACGCAGCCGCTAAAGGTGGAAATACCACACCAAAAGTCAACAGCATCCCCAGATAGGAAAACAGCAATATCACCGCGCGGTTCGCATCGAAATACGGGCTTTTTGGTTTGAGTTTCGGCGTCACCGTGGGGTCAAACGGCTTCATTATCTTCGGCACATAGTAAAGGAATGCATATTTTAATTGCGGCGACAAGTTGGGAATGCGGGAACCTCGCAAGCACAGGTACTGGGAGACTGGCGTAATAAATGTCGCCGTAATGCAGAGAAACACAAATGCCGGCGCATAATACGTGATAATACTGGAACTGCATTCGTAGTTGTAGGCAAAAGGGGGAACATAGGCTGTTTCGCCCACGGCATCGCCAAACTGAAAGCAAGTGCCATCGACAATGTTATTGACAGCGCACGTGAATAGACGTAGTTCGCGCGCACGGTGGGTGGCGGCACGAAGACATTGTAGAAACAATTAGGACTGACCACCGCCACCACGACGCAAGGAATGGCTAGATTGTTCAATAGACTCACGAACAATTGCACAAAGTGAAATTCTCGCCCGTACACACTTTCCGTGGCTTCGATCGACTTGGAGATTTGCTTTGCTGTCCAGTGCATCAGTTCTTCGGAACAGAAGTTCGACCAAAAGAGCTTAAACATCGCCAGTAGAATCTGCATCAGCACGACGACTTTGGTATCCTTGTAGAGCACTACGTAGACGTACAAAATGTTGACACCGATGACCACACATAGACTGATGGACATAAAGAGTGCATATACCAAGCAACGGTCAAACCAAGACAGCAGTAAGGTCGATTTCATGGAGAGAATGCGGCTGGTGGGCCGGCTCTTGCGATTCTCTGCTTGTTGCTCGGTGGTGCGTTTCTTCTCTTGACGCTGGTAGTAGTACGAGAAGGCGATAATGACGCACAGTAAAATGATCCATAGAATCATCAGCACCACGGCAATGGTGCGACCAGTCAGCAGGGCGGCGGAAGCTTGCCATGCATATTGGTGATAATACGTACCGAAGGGCCCCGCGACAGCGAGATACAGAGGGACTAGGACAACGACAATGCCCATCATAGTAACCACAGCGATGGTGCAAATGTTTTCAAACAGACGCAGCACGGTCCGCAAGGACGCAGTAGAGCCGTCCAGACTGGCATCATGTATGTTCGAAAGCGTCTTCTGCAAGTGCTGCTTAAGGTTGATGCACAACTTACCACAGAGCAGCGAGTCCTTCGCATAAATGGTCACCATCACCATGGTCATGCATATGCCCACTAAAATCAACCACGCAAAGTAAGGAACATCGAAGGAATTGGAAGCACAGTGATACGTTTCCCGCCCAGGGTCGGCTTTCGGTAAATTACTGCGCTGTTGGTTGCAGGCAAAAATGTTCGTCCCCAGAATGCTTAGCTTTTTGAGGTGCAATAGGGAGTGGGGAATTTTTCCCGAGAGTCGATTGTTTTCGAGCGAGAGACTGGTGGGTAAAAATGTGAGGTTTCCACGCTCCGCAAATGATTTGATCAATGTTCCAGTAAAGCGGTTGTAGGACAGGTCCAGGTTGGTCCAGTGGTTGGACTGAAAGCGATGCGGAATCACACCGCGAAGCTGATTGTGCGACAAGGACAAATCAGACAGGGTGGGGCTGATGGAGATGTTGCTGGGAAGCGTTCCGGTGAGGCCATTTCCGGACAAATGCAAGGTGTTGAGCGGCGTCATCGCAAACAAACACGGCGGAATGCTCTGCTCCAAGGGGTGCTGCAAATAGTACGAATCCGTGAGTCCGAGTAGCGTAGTGCGGCAGGCGCGGCCAGAGCGCATCCCGTCTAATGCAATAGTAACCAGCGACCGCGAATGACACATGCCTTTGGTGAGCCGGGAATAAAAGCAATTGCCTACCGCCGCAAAGACTTGCAAGTTTTGCAACAAATACAAATCGTCCGGGATTTGACCTGAAAACTGGTTGTCATTCAGTAAGATCGTTTTTAGTACCACATGAATGGTGCTATTGATGGCATTGACTAAATTCCCCGTCAGAAAGTTGGATTCTACGTTTAATTCGGTCAGTTCGCGGAGTCTTTTTAAGGACGAAGGCAACTCTCCATGCAAATGATTGCTGTCCAGAAGCAAAAACTGCAGCGCGCGGCAGTCTCCAATGTTCCATGGAATTGTACCGGTAAAATGGTTCTTGCCCAGGTCGACTGTGAAGGTAAGCACACTGTTGTTAATATTGTGTGGGATGGTGCCGGTGAGATAGTTCTGTGACACCTCCAATGTGGTGAGAATGGGCAGCGAAAACACATCCGCAGGGAGCGTGCCGGTCAGATGGTTATTGGCCAGCTCAATGATCAGCAGTGAGGGCCCAAAGAG
>LNAP01003947.1_pt1 | contig 13974 bp, 12 predicted proteins | sample 602601 | NCBI WGS metagenome assembly LNAP01 (sample SAMN02440304, study PRJNA202911) | soil metagenome | biome: Subtropical and temperate rainforests or woodlands; isolation source: soil samples (1 kg each in a 20% v/v slurry with milli Q water) were... ...
GGAGACGCTGGTGCAACACGTGACCCAGGGTTTCAAGGCGATGCCGCCGCGTGGTTTGTGCATGGACTGCAGTGCCGAGGATTACCGAGCCATCATCCACTGGATGAGCGAGTAAACCCGGCCCATAACTCTTTAACCCTTAGCCGTAGTTGGATTAGCTGATGAACAAACTGATCGTGAGTCTGCTGTTGACCGTGGGGATCTCCGGCATTGCCCATGCTGCAGGTGATGCAGCCGCCGGCCAGGCGAAAGCCGCCGTATGCGGTGCCTGCCATGGCCCGGACGGCAATAGCATGGCGCCTAACTTTCCGAAACTGGCGGGCCAGGGCGAGCGTTATCTGAACAAACAGCTGCACGACATCAAGTCCGGCAAGCGCACGGTGCTGGAAATGACCGGCCTGCTGACCAACCTGAGCGATCAGGACCTGGCCGATATCTCCGCCTACTTCGCCAGCCAGAAAGGCAGCGTCGGTGCCGCCGATCCGAAAGTCGTGGCGCGCGGTGAAGCGTTGTTCCGTGGTGGCGACCTGGCCAAGGGTCTGCCAGCCTGCACCGGCTGCCACTCTCCGGACGGCAAGGGCAACGCAGCTGCGGGCTTCCCGCATCTGGGCGGCCAGCATGCTCAGTACGTCGGCAAGCAACTGACCGACTTCAGGAAAGAAGAAGGTGGCCGGACCAACGACGGCGATACCAAACCGATGCAGAGCATCGCTAAAAAGCTGAGCGACGAAGATATCGCCGCAGTCTCCAGCTATATTCAAGGCTTGCACTGAGACTGATCGAACAAGCGTTGCTGGAGATGTACATCTCTTGCAACGTTAACACTCGATTAATCCGTCGATGCAAACATAAAAAGGGTGGCTTTGGCTGCCCTTTTTTGTGGCCGCTGCCGTTACACTACAAACTCAAGCCCGCCAGGATCTGTCTGAAAACAGGTCGCGCGAGGCGACCCAATTGTCCAGGAGTAAAGCATGCGTAATCTGATCATCAGCGCCGCGCTCGTCGCTGCCAGCCTGTTCGGCATGACTGCCCAAGCCGCCGAAAAACCTGCAGCGCCCTATGTCGAGCTGAGCAATCCGGTCCCGGTGGCCGTGCCTGGCAAGATCGAAGTCGTGGAGCTGTTCTGGTACGGTTGCCCCCATTGCTATGCCTTCGAACCCGTCATTAACCCATGGGTTGAAAAACTGCCTTCCGACGTGAACTTCGTGCGCATTCCGGCCATGTTTGGCGGCCCTTGGGACGCACACGGCCAGATGTTCCTGACCCTTGAAGCCATGGGCGTCGAAAGCAAGGTTCACGCGGCAGTTTTCGAAGCGATTCAGAAAGAACACAAGAAACTGACCGACAAAGACGACATGGCAGACTTCCTGGCGACCCAAGGTGTAGACAAGGACAAGTTCCTGGCCACCTTCGACTCCTTCGCCATCAAGGGCCAGATCAACAAAGCCAAAGAGCTTGCAAAGAAATATGAAATCACCGGCGTACCGACCATGGTCGTCAACGGCAAGTATCGCTTTGACATCGGCTCTGCCGGCGGTGCCGAACAAGCGCTGAAACTGGCCGACCAACTGGTAGCCAAAGAGCGAGCGGCAACCAAGGCCGTCGCCAACTAAGCGCGGCACCTGCCATGCGCCGCTGGGGAACTGAACGCATCGTTGGCCTGCATGATCCGCAGGTCAACGAGCATCACCTGGAATCGACGGGGTTGCCCGTGGACAGCCGTCTGCGTTTGCTCAGTTTCAATATCCAGGTTGGTATCAGTACCGAGCGCTATCGGCACTATCTGACCCGCGGCTGGCAGCATCTGTTGCCGCACACCGGGCGTGCCGACAATCTGCAAAAAATCGGTAATCTGCTGGGCGACTTCGATCTGGTCGCCTTGCAGGAAGCCGATGGCGGCAGTCTGCGATCAGGTTACGTCAATCAGGTCGAACACCTGGCGCAGCTCGGCGCCTTCCCCTACTGGTATCAACAACTCAATCGCAACCTCGGTCATCTCGGCCAGCACAGCAATGGCGTGCTCAGCCGACTGCGCCCGTGGGCGATTGAAGATCATCCGCTGCCGGGACCCAAGGGTCGCGGGGCCATTCTGGTGCGCTTCGGCGAAGGTCCGGAGGCACTCGTGGTGGTGATGATGCACCTGGCGCTGGGCGCTCGCGCCCGTAGCCTGCAACTGGCCTACATCCGCGAGCTAATTGGCGGTTATAAACACCAGGTGCTGATGGGCGACATGAATACCCATGCCAGTGACTTGCTGCAAAACTCCCCGTTGCGTGATCTGGGCCTGCTCGCGCCGCAACTGGAAGCGACCTTTCCCAGCTGGCGCCCGCAGCGTTGCCTGGACCATATTCTGCTCAGCCCCACCTTGACCCTTGAAAAGGTCGAAGTGCTGGCACAGCCCATTTCCGATCACCTGCCGGTCGCGGTAGAGATTCGTTTGCCGGGTTCGCTCACGGCCGATGCATTGCCCGCGTTGAGTCCTGCCTGAATGAGTGACGAAGCACAGCGCTGGAAAGAGAAATACCTCAAAAGCATCGAACAACAAGAAAAACTGGAACGTCGATGGGACGCCCGGCTTGATCTGTTGCGTCGTGGACTGGTGCGCAGCACCCTGGCCGCAGAAGGAACCGATCGCGCCGTTGATCAATGCATGAAGGAAATGCGTGAAGTCGTACGCACCGATGACATGGACGCCGGCCTGGCTGCCTTGCTGCCACGCTTGGAAAGAGCCGTGCTCGACTCCGAGCAGCGCCGGGAAACCCGGGTCAATCAAGTCAGTGCCGCCCTGACAGCGCTGGTCTCTCAGTTGCAAGCGTTGCCGCTGCCCCGGGAAGTGAGCCGGCCACTGAAGCATTTCGCCAAGCAACTGGACGGACGCGTAAGCCAGGCTCGCGAAATCCCGTTGCTGCTTAGCGAGCTGAGCGGCTTGCAAGGCAAAGCCTTGAACCTGCTGGAGAACCCTGCCGAGCCTGATCGCCCGGGTTTTCTGCAGCGGTTGTTCAGCAGGGAAACGGAAGAGACCGCGCCACAGCTCGACGCCCCCGAATCGCATATGCCTGCCCCGCAACCTGTCGAACCGATTGCAGCCTCGCCGGCCGAGCCCCCACAAGCGACGGTCAATCTCGCGCCAGCCGCCGATAAACCGCAAGGGGTATCGCCAACCGTCGAAGCCGCGATGCCCGCCACTGCGCCCCCCGAGCCAGCGCAAATTGAGGCGCCCATAGCAATGGCACCTGCGGCTGAAGTCGTGGCGTTTGAGCCACCCGTCCTTGAGCCAGAAGCTACGAGCAGCCAAGTGACGGAGCTACAAACCCGCCCCGATATCGAGCAATCACAAGAGCCGGTTCCGGCGATCGCCCTACCGGTCACTCAGGTTCTGTCGGCAATCAATCCCGATGAGCTCACTCCGGTGGCCATCGATCCAGAGCCGTCCGGGCACGATATTCTGTATGCCCTGCCGGACTCGCCGGAGCCCTCCTATAGCTCTGTCGCCAAGCACATCGAGGACACCCTGCTGGGCCTTCTCGATGACCTGGCGCTGCCTGAGCGCCATCGTCCGCAAGCCGAGGCGATGCGCGATCGTCTTCAAAATGGCTTGAACTGGTACGAACTGCTGCCCATTCTCGATGACCTGGCCACATTGATGCTGGCAATCACCGACAGCGGCCAGCACGAATTCGAAGCCTATTTGCAGCAACTCAACGAACGCCTCGAGTCATTCCAGAGCAACCTGCAAGCCGCGAGCGAAGGCCACGCCGACAACCGCTCGGCCGCGCGGGATATGGACACGCAGATTCGCGAGCAAGTCGACGGCTTGCAAAGCAGCATGCAGGAAGCGGCGGACCTTGATGATCTCAAGCATGTGCTGGAAAACCATCTCGAAGGCCTGCTCGGCACCATGGACCAACACCAGAAGCAGCGCGATGAGCGTGAGCAGGAAGTAGCGGCCCGTCTGCAATGCCTGGCCGAAAGGGTTGCCCACATGGAGCAGGAAGCCCTGGGCTACCGTGAGCATCTCGAAGAACAGCGTCAGAAGGCACTGATCGATCCACTGACGGGTCTACCGAATCGAGCAGCCTGGAGCGAACGCCTGGAGCACGAAATAGGTCAATGGCAACAACATGGCAATACCCTGTTGCTGGCAATGCTCGACCTCGACCATTTCAAACGCATCAACGACAACTATGGCCATCTGGCGGGCGACAAGGTGCTGAAAATCATCGCCAGTGTTCTACGCAAGCGTCTGCGTGGGTCTGATTTCATTGCCCGATTTGGCGGTGAGGAGTTTGTACTATTGATGCCTGCCACACTACCTATGGTCGGCGCAAAACTACTGGAAACCTTGCGCGCATCGATCGAAGCCTGCCCGTTCCACTTCAAGGGCGAGCGAGTCACCATCACCATTTCCATGGGATTGACCGCCTTCAGACCGGGCGAACACAGCGATCTGGTACTTAAAAGAGCCGATCAGGCGCTATATCGGGCGAAAAACAATGGCCGGAATCGAGTAGAAGCGGGCTGATAGCTAATTGTTCCATTTTGTTTAAAACAGCATTTTTTGCCATCTGCGCGCAAGGCAATACCGTTACACTGTTGCATTATTGTCTTGCGTGTACTGCCTCCCACCATGAAATGTCTTGCTCTTATTGTCTCGCTGCTTCTATTGGCCGGTTGTGCCAGCGGCCCCCGAATCGATACCAGCCACCGTTCAGCCAATTACGACAATCGTATTCAGTTCGTGGTGATGCATTACACCTCCGCATCCCTGGAAACCTCACTGCAATTGCTGACCCATGGCGAGGTCAGCAGCCACTACCTGATTAGCGACGACAAGCGCGCCACTATTTATAAACTGATCGATGAAAATTTCCGGGCCTGGCACGCAGGCGAAAGCGAATGGCAAGGCCGGACCTGGCTGAACTCCAGTTCCATTGGTATCGAGATCGTCAATCAGGGCTTTGAGGACACCCCGAACGGGCGTCTTTGGTATCCCTACAGCGAAGCCCAGATTCAGTCGATGATCTTCCTGCTCAAAGACATCAGTAAGCGCCAAGGCATCAGCCCCCGTCATATCATTGGCCATAGCGACATCGCACCGATGCGCAAACTCGACCCCGGCCCACTGTTTCCCTGGAAGCGCCTGGCGGCCGAAGGCCTGGGAATATGGCCGAACGAGCAGGCCGTGGCGCGGCAGCAAGCGCAGTTCGCGGTGCAATTACCCAGCATCAGTTGGTTTCAGGCGCAGCTCGCCCGCTTGGGCTATGCCACGCCGCAAACCGGCGAACTGGATGTAGCGACACGCAATGTGCTGGCGGCCTTCCAGCTGCATTTTCGCCCTTCCCGTTTCGATGGGACACCGGACGCCCAGACCGCGGCGATTCTTCAGGTGTTGAATCAGACAAAATAATGACGCCCGCCCGACGGTCAGCGCTTTTTCCAAATCAGCAGCTATAACTCATTGGTAATTCTTCGGATATTCCATGATGCCTGCTGCTCGGGAGAGACTGCATAGCTGGTTCTATCGCCCTTGGTTTTTGGCGATGCTGGCTACTGCCTTGAGCGCAACGCTTCTAACGGTCGGCAGTTTGTTCGTGGCGATGCATCAGGTCGAGCACAACGAAAGCCAGGAAATGAATGCCCAGGGAGAACGCTTTCTGGTCCGGCTGGAGCAGCTGTTCGGGCAATTGCGCGAAAGCCTCGATGACCTGGAAGCCCAACCGCTGCGAGGTTGCGATGACGAAATGATCGCCACCCTGCAGCAGGTCAGCTTCAATTACCGCTTCGTTTATGAAGCCGCTTATATGGACACGGCTCGAACCTGCTCCAACCGCCCCCGCCAGGAAGGGGTATCGCTGATCCGACCGCCGGACATCAAGGGGCCCATCTACAGCTATTGGCTGAACACCACCACCGAACCCGATGAGAACCGCGCCGCACTGATGCTTGGGCGTGGCAACTTCCGGGTTGCGACGTCCCGCGGGCATTTGACCGACATGGTCGATCTGTCTCCGGGGAGCAGCCTGTTGGTGGTGCTCGACCATGGCACCCGGGCGATTCCGGTGCTCGGTGTCGCTCAGGCCTGGCCCCCCGCGGAGCCCTGGCCCCCGAAAAGCCCCGATGCGCTGCAAGTCACCCCTACCCGCCTGATTTACCGAATGCCCACTAACACCCCCGAATACCAACTGGTACTGATCACCCCACGTACCGGAATGCATGTACCGCCGGTATGGTGGTGGCTACTTCCGGCCAGCCTGGCGCTGAGTGCCTGTGTAGGCATTCTGGTGTTTTTGCTGGTACGCCAGCGTCAGTCGCTGGATGCCGAACTGCAAGGCGCCATGCGGCGAGGCGAGCTACAGGTGTTGTATCAACCGATCTTCGACCTCGACAGCCGCAACTGCGTCGGCGCTGAAGCCCTGCTGCGCTGGCGCAGGCCGGACGGCACGCTGACCAGTCCCGACCTGTTCATTCCGATGGCGGAGAATACCGGCCAGATTCGCCAGATGACCGACTTCGTATTACAGCGCCTGCTGGAACAGCTCGGGCAACTGTTGCGGTCCAATCCGCAGCTGTACATCTCGGTCAACCTGGCGGCCTGCGATGTCATGGTGCCGCGTATCGGTCAGGTGATGGCGCGTCTGCTGAGCATGCACCGGGTGGCGGCCAGGCAAATTGCCTTTGAAGTGACCGAGCGCGGATTGGTGGACGTGGTGGTGGCCAGAGAAAACCTGCAAGCCCTGCGGGATGTCGGGCATCAAGTGCTGATCGACGATTTTGGCACCGGCTATTGCAGCCTCGCCTACCTGCAAACCCTACCGGTGGACTGCCTGAAAATCGACAAGGCGTTTATCGACGCGCTGGGGCATGACGCCGCCAGTAGCGGCGTGGCACCGCACATCATTCGCATGGCTCAGGCCCTGCAACTCAAGGTGATTGCCGAAGGCATCGAACATGAAGCCCAAGCAGTATTTCTGAGCAGCGAAGGGGTGAAATTCGGTCAGGGCTGGCTGTTCGCCCACGCCCTGAGTGCCGTGCAGTTCATCGAACTGATTACCCGTGGCCGCCGACTGACTACACGGCGCCAGGATGACGAAGCCTGAGAGGGCACCGGCTTATATCGCCAGCGCCATGTAGAACTGCGTCCCCTGCCCCGGCCGCGAATAGACCCCCATCCGTCCGCCGTGCAACTGCACGATTTCCTTGCACAGCGCCAGACCCAGCCCGGCACCGCCCTTTTTGCGACCGACCTGAACGAAGGGCTCGAAGATCCGTCCCTGCTGGCCGTAGGCAATGCCTTCGCCGTTGTCCTCGACGCTGATAATCATCCGTTCACCATGGCGCCGAGCCTGCAAACGTATCAGTCCGTCGTGGGAGGTATGGCGCAAGGCGTTGTCGATCAGGTTGTCGAGCACCCGTTCCAGCTGCGCCTGGTCGGCTTGCAACCGCGGCAACGGCCCCTGCACTTCCACCAGCAGTTCGATACCCTTCTCCTGCGCCAAGCGGGCAAAACGTGTCTGGGCCTGACCCAGCAAGTCTTCGATGGAGCATGGTGCCAGGGTGAGTTTTTGCAGGCCGTTTTGATAGCGAGAGAAATTCAGCAAGTCATTGATCAACTGCATCAGGCGCTGCATTTCTTCGTTGACGGTGTCCAGCAGGTCAGCTTCGCGGGAGTCTTCGGCAAAATGCGTCCGCTCGCGGAACAGGCCGAATGCCATGTGCATCCCGGTAACCGGTGTGCGCAACTCATGGGAGGCGCGCAAGACGAACTCGCTGCGCACTCTTTCAAAGGCCCGCTGTTCGGTAACGTCATGCAACACCATCACGGCGCCGAGAATATGACCCTGGGTATGGCTGACCGGCGTCAGGCTGTATGTCAGCAATCGCGACTCTCCATCGACTTCGATGCTCAGGTCGTCCGGCGCTCGTTCCAGGGTGCCACCGCGCAATACCAGTTGCAGTTGTTCATCCAGTTCGGGACGCTCAAGCGCCGTACCCAACCCTTGGCCGAGACGATCGGTGTCCCAGCCTAACTGACGCTGAGCCACCGGATTGAGGTGCTCAAGATGACCTTGACGATCAATGATCAGCAAACCGTCGTCGATGCTGTCGAGCACCGCTTGCAAGCGTTGCTGGCCGGCGAGCAGTTCGTCGATATTGGTAGCCTGGTGCTCACGCAAGGCCTCGGCCATGATGCCGAAACGCCGGGTCAGTTGGTTCATTTCCACCGCGGAGGAAATCGGCAGGGTCACTTCGAAATTACCCTGGCCGATGTTGTCAGCCGCTGCGGCCAAGGCCTCGATCGGAGCCCCGAACCGCCGGGCGATCGCATGGGCGGTAATGAAGCCGATGAACAACACCGCCACCCCGACCAACCCAAGCAGGCCAGCAATCAACAGTGCCCGCTCCCGGGCCTTGCGTTCGATCTCAGTGATGTTATCCAGTGCGCGTTTTTGTTCAAAGATCAAACCGTTACGCAACGCGTTGAATTTTTCCGCGAGATCCCCTTCACCACCGACTACCTGGATAGGAGCACTGGAAAGATCAAAGGACTGCAGTAGGTTCTGATAATCAGCCTTGGCCTTTTTGAAACCATACTGGGCACCCTCGCTGGACGGTTCGCGAGCAATGCCTTCGTCAAACAATTCAAGGGAATGCTGTTTGGACGCCTCGAACGCCGCAGGATCCGGTTGCTCGTCGAGCATGATGATCAGTTGATCACCCAGGGTCTGACGCAGCTTCAATCCCAGATCCAGCGTGACGAAGTTGTCACGGATCAGGGCTTCCTGAGTCCCTGCCATCTGCATCACGCCGACCAGCCCGAGCAAGAGCCCAAGCAGCGCCACAGTAATCAGTGCGGAAATACTCAGAAACAGCCGGGTGCGCAACGTCATCGCCAGTTTCATCGGTTACGACTCATAAGTTGTACTGCTTGCGTTTGCGGTACAGGGTCGAGGCATCGATACCCAAGGTTTTGGCCGCCTGATCCAGCGTGTCGGCCGTGGCGAGAACCGCGCCAATGTGAGCTTTTTCCAATTCATCCAGGCTCAGCGCAGCACCAATGCGTGGCGTGTGGTTGGTCGGGGTTTCGGCCATGCCCAAGTGGCTGAGCTCTACCCGCTCCTGCGGACAAATAATGCTCGCGCGCTCCACCACGTTGCGCAGCTCGCGAATGTTGCCCGGCCATCGGTAGCTGAGCAGCGCTTCGCGCGCCTCGTCGCTGAAACGCCGGGCTGGACGCGAGTATTCCTTGACGAAGCGCGCCAGGAAGCGGTCAGCCAGGTTCAAAATATCTTCCCTGCGCTCGCGAAGCGGCGGCAGGTGCAAGGTGATGACGTTGAGACGATAGAGCAAGTCCTCACGGAAACGACCATCGCGAACCATGTCTTCCAGGTTGAGGTTAGTGGCGGCGAGGATTCGCACGTCGGCGCGACGGGTTACCGGGTCGCCCACGCGTTCGTATTCCTTGTCCTGAATGAAACGCAGCAATTTTGGCTGCAAGGTCAGGGGAAAATCGCCGATCTCGTCGAGAAACAACGTTCCGCCGTCGGCCTGATTGACACGACCCAACGTGCTTTCGCTGGCACCGGTGAACGCCCCCCGGCTGTGGCCGAAAAGTTCGCTGTCCATTAGTTCGGCAGTCAGGGACGGGCAATTGATGGTGACGCAGGACTTCTTCTGGCGTTTGCTCCAGCCGTGAATGGCCCGTGACAGTTCACCTTTACCGGTGCCGGACTCGCCGAGAATCAGGATGTTGGCGTCAGTACTGGCAACCTGGCGTGCGGTTTCGAGCACCACTTTCATCGCCGGACTGTGGGAATCCAGCCCCTCCTTGGGTTTGCGCACTTCACCTTCGAGAGCTTCCAGGCGCGCCGAGAGTTGCCGAACCTCCAGCTGTTTGGCAGTGGCCAGGCGTAACTGGTCGGGGCTGCAAGGTTTGACCAGATAGTCGGCAGCACCGGCCTGAATCGCATCCACGGCAGTGTCCACGGCCGAGTGAGCAGTGACGATCACCACCCGCATCCAGGGCGCCTGGATGCGCATCTGAGCCAGCACATCAAGGCCATTATCTTCACCCAGGCGCAAATCGAGGAAGCACAGATCAAAAACCTGGCGCTGCAACAAGGCTTCAGCCTGAGCCGCGCTGGTCGCCGTAGCCACGCTATAGCCTTCGTCTTCGAGGCAATAGCGAAAGGTTCGAAGGATGGCGGACTCGTCGTCTACCAGCAGAATGCGGCCTTGATGCTCAGTGGCTGATTCCATGTTCCTACGCTCCTTTATTGTTGAAGTGGGTTAGGCCCGGAAAAATCGGGCAAGTTGCATGATTCATTGTGGCCGATTTCAGCCATATCAGCGGTGCTATCTACTTCACAACAAGATAACCAACTGATTTATTTAATTTTTTATTAATGAACCGTTCTTCGGCAATTGCCTGCGTCCCTTTCTGACATCCGCGCCCTTCCTTCAATTCCAAAAATATTGAAAGTTTTGGCGAATCCATCGTGCATTACGCACGGCCTTGAATGGGCCATCGTGCAGGATGCGTCCAAACCCATTTCCACAAACCATGTAACCAATTGATTTTAATCAGATTAAACCCGACAAAAAGGTGGCATGCAGGCTGCAGGTATCTGAGTAATCAGGGCATTTAATCAATCAGTGCCCGCCAACCTACCCCTAGTGGGAGGAACTTCAGGATGAATCGCCAAGGTGCCGCCCAATTGCGTATCTCGCCACTGCATATCCAGCAGGGTTTGTTTGCCCTGCTGGCATTGTTGATCACCTTGATTGGCGGCCAGCAGTTCTTGCGCTGGGAACAGAGCCAGCAGCCAGAGACGCCGCACCTGTCGATCCCACACGCACCCCAAACCCATTTCAGCGCGGTCAGCAGCAACCTGGCTGACAGCGACTCGATGCGAATGATGGATGTCGACCAGGCCCAGCCTGTGGACGAGACGCCTCAGGAGCGTTGGGTGTTTTAAGTAAACGAACTTGGCGCGCTCAACGCGCCGGGATAAGCACCACAAGCAACACCTTTAAATAGAAGCGTAAGGAGAATCACCATGTTGAGCTGGGCAATCACATTCCTGATCATTGCCATCATCGCTGCAGTATTGGGCTTCGGTGGTATCGCGGGCACCGCCACGGGTATCGCCAAGATTCTCTTTGTCGTATTCCTGGTGATGTTCATTGCTTCCTTCTTCTTTGGCCGCCGCGGTCGAGGCTGAACATGAGCATTTCGTTAAAGACAATGGCAGCCGCCCTGCTTCTGGGCGGCAGTGCCAATTAAAAAAGATCCAGACGGGTATTGAGTTTCGAAACACGAAAGAGGCCACAGCGCCTTTTTCCACTGCGCTACCCGAGGACGGTAGACGCATGACCAAGGGGTCGGGACGTTCTGACTGTTTCAGGGTCGGAGTGACCTACGGGTACAGGGAGTACCTGCGCAAGGGCCGGGTCAGGCAAAGCTGCGACGCAAGTTCGCCGGGGCCAGAGCGGCTCGACGAACTTGCGGAGAGCTTCAACGTGCAAAACGTTGATCTAGAGCATTCAGCTCATCTGCTATTGGTGCATATTCCCCGCAAAACCGTTTCGCGGTGTTTCTTCGTGACCGTATATCGAGAAAGCTCCGACTTTCCCGATAAGAGAATTCGCAGCCAAACGTAGGCTTTTTCCTAAATTTCCGCTTATTTAAAAACCTTCGTCCTGCGCTGAAATGGCCGGCATACGGCACTTATGCCCGCCTGAATGTCGCATTCAAACCGGTTGGGACGCGGGTTTCAGTAAGAAAATCTCATGCCGATTCGGCATAGGGTAGGCGTTTACGGCATTAGACGGCGCTTCCCTGCATCGGAATAGTTGCGCCTTTTTCGCTGCCTGAGAGCTGTAAATGCTCGCTCGCGGGGACCTTATACGGGGGCCGATGCAAGATTTGTTCGCCATTGAGCGTTTCAGTTCATGCATCAGCCTGAGTCAAACGCAAGTAAGGGTAAAGATATGAAGAAGGCAAAGCTTAGCCTCGCCTGGCAGATCCTCATCGGTCTGGTTCTGGGGATAGCAATTGGTGCACTGCTCAACCATTTCAGCGCCGAAAAAGCCTGGTGGATCAGCAACGTACTGCAACCGGCAGGCGATATCTTTATCCGTCTGATCAAGATGATCGTGATCCCGATCGTGATCTCCTCGCTGATCGTCGGCATTGCTGGCGTGGGTGACGCGAAGAAACTCGGTCGCATCGGTCTGAAGACCATCATTTACTTCGAGATCGTCACCACCATCGCCATTCTGGTCGGTCTGGTGCTGGCCAACGTGGTCCATCCGGGCAGCGGTATCGACATGAGCACCCTGGGGACGGTGGATATTTCCAAGTACCAGGCCACTGCCGCCGAAGTTCAGCATGAACATGCGTTCATCCAGACCATCCTCAACCTGATCCCGTCGAACATTTTCGCGGCCATGGCCCGCGGCGAGATGCTGCCGATCATCTTCTTCTCCGTGTTGTTCGGTCTCGGTCTGTCGAGCCTGCAATCGGACCTGCGCGAGCCGCTGGTGAAGATGTTCCAGGGCGTATCGGAAAGCATGTTCAAGGTCACCCACATGATCATGAACTACGCCCCGATCGGCGTGTTCGCACTGATCGCGGTGACCGTGGCCAACTTCGGCTTCGCCTCTTTGCTGCCGCTGGCCAAACTGGTCGTTCTGGTTTACTTCGCCATCGCCTTCTTCGCCTTCGTGGTGCTGGGCCTGATCGCTCGCCTGTTCGGCTTCTCGGTGATCAAGCTGATGCGCATCTTCAAGGATGAGCTGGTCCTGGCCTACTCCACCGCCAGTTCCGAAACCGTACTGCCGCGCGTGATCGAGAAGATGGAAGCCTACGGCGCGCCGAAAGCCATTTGCAGCTTCGTGGTGCCGACCGGCTACTCGTTCAACCTCGACGGTTCGACGCTGTACCAAAGCATCGCGGCGATCTTCATCGCCCAGCTCTACGGCATCGACCTGTCGATCAGCCAACAGTTGCTGCTGGTGCTGACGCTGATGGTCACCTCCAAAGGCATCGCCGGCGTACCGGGCGTGTCCTTCGTGGTGCTGCTGGCCACCTTGGGCAGTGTCGGTATTCCGCTGGAAGGCCTGGCGTTCATTGCCGGTGTCGACCGCATCATGGACATGGCCCGTACCGCGCTGAACGTAATCGGTAACGCCTTGGCCGTGCTGGTCATCGCACGTTGGGAAGGTATGTACGACGACGCCAAGGGCGAGCGCTACTGGAACTCCCTTCCGCACTGGCGCAGCAAGGAAAAGTTGCCGGTTGGCGAAATTTCCAGCAACTAACGCACAACCCTGTGGGAGCGGGCTTGCTCGCGAAAGCGGTGGATCAGTCCACAGAGATGTTGAATGTTCCGGCCTCTTCGCGAGCAAGCCCGCTCCCACATTGGTCTTTTGCTAGCCGCACTAAACAAACCCCGGAGAAATCCGGGGTTTGTCGTTTCTGCCTACCCCGCTATCATTCGCCGCATTCTTCGGGGGATTTAACTGATGCTCAATGGCCTGTGGCTAAGCTTCTTCATCGTGGCTGCCGTTTCGGCACTGGCGCAATGGCTGATCGGTGGTAACGCCGGGATCTTCGCGGCGATGGTGGAAAGCATTTTCGCCATGGCCAAGTTGTCGGTCGAAGTCATGGTCCTGTTGTTCGGCACCCTGACCCTCTGGCTGGGCTTTCTGCGGATTGCCGAGAAGGCCGGGATCGTCGAGTGGTTGGCCAAAGCGCTGGGCCCGTTGTTCCTGCGGCTGATGCCGGGAGTGCCGGCCGGGCACCCCGCCATCGGCCTGATCACGCTGAACTTCGCCGCCAATGGCCTGGGCCTGGACAACGCCGCCACGCCGATCGGCCTCAAAGCCATGAAGGCGCTGCAAGAGCTCAACCCCAGCGACACCATCGCCAGCAACGCGCAGATTCTGTTCCTGGTGCTCAACGCCTCCTCC
>LNAP01003948.1_pt1 | contig 13973 bp, 14 predicted proteins | sample 602601 | NCBI WGS metagenome assembly LNAP01 (sample SAMN02440304, study PRJNA202911) | soil metagenome | biome: Subtropical and temperate rainforests or woodlands; isolation source: soil samples (1 kg each in a 20% v/v slurry with milli Q water) were... ...
CGAGTGCCTGGCTTTTTGCCGGACCCACTCCACCAGGGCCGGATCCTCGGCCGCGACCACCACGCGTTTCACACCGGCGGCAACCAGCGCATCGGCGCACGGCGGCGTGCGGCCATGGTGCGCGCACGGCTCCAGCGTCACGTAGGCGGTGGTGCCATGTGCCCGCGCTCCCGACTCGCGCAGCGCGAACACCTCGGCATGCGGCTCGCCGGCGTGCCGGTGGAACCCCGTGCCGACCACCTCGTCGCCATGCGCGATCACGCAACCCACGCGCGGATTCGGCTGGGTGGTGCACAGGCCGCGTTCGGCCAGGCGCAGGGCGTGCGCCATGTGGGTGTGATCAACAGCCGAAAAAGAGTCGGTCACGACGCCGCGCCTTTGTAGGAGCGCACCCTGTGCGCGAAAAGCTTGCGATACGGCGACATTCTTCGCGCACAAGGTGCGCTCCTACAGGAAAGCCAAAGCCTCCTGCAGGTATCGCGTTATTTGCCTTCACGCTTGCCGCCGCCGAGCAAGGGCAACTGCAAATCGGCCAGTCCGGGCAGGTCGCGCTCCAGCTTCTCGATCTCCTCGCGGAACGCGTGCACGTCCTCGAACTTGCGGTAGACCGAGGCGAAACGCACGTAGGCAACCTGGTCGAGGTTCTTCAGCTCGCGCATCACCAGTTCGCCGAGCTGGCGCGACGGCACCTCGCGCTCGCCGCTGCGGCGCAGGTCGTTGATGATGGTGCGCACGGCGCTGTCCACGTCATGGCTGGCCACCGGCCGCTTCTGCAAGGCGCGCTCGAAACTCACCCGCAGCTTGCGCTCGTCGAATACCTCGCGCCGCTCGCCGCTCTTCACGATCGTCGGCAGCTTCAGCTCGGCCGTCTCGTAGGTGTTGAAGCGCTCGCCGCACTGCTCGCACTCGCGCCGACGACGCACGCTGGCACCGTCTTCGGTGAGCCGTGAGTCGATCACGCGGGTGTCTTCGTGCTGGCAGAAGGGGCAATGCATGATTACGGGAATCGGGAATCGGGAATCGGGAATGGAGAGAAGCAAAAGCTCGTGGGGAACCGGCTTTTTTCGATTCCCGATTCCCGATTCCCGATTCCCGGCATCTCAGCCATACACCGGGAACTTCTTGCACTGCGCCGTGACGTTCCCGCGCACCTTCGCGATCACTGCCTCGTCAGCCGGCGCGTCCAGCACGTCGCAGATCCAGTTCGCCAGCGCGGTCACGTCCGCTTCCATGTAGCCGCGGGTGGTGACGGCCGGGGTGCCGATGCGCAGGCCGGAGGTGACGAACGGCTTGCGCGGGTCGTTCGGCACGGCGTTCTTGTTGACGGTGATGTGGGCCTTGCCTAGCGCCTCTTCCGCCGCCTTGCCGGTGACGTCGCGGCCGATCAGGTCGACCAGCATCAGGTGGTTTTCGGTGCCGCCGGAGACGATCTTGTAGCCGCGCGCAACGAAGGTCTTCGCCATCGCCTTGGCGTTCTTCACCACCTGGGCCTGGTAAGCGGTGAAGTCCGGTTCCAGCGCTTCCTTGAACGCGACCGCCTTGGCCGCGATCACGTGCATCAGCGGGCCGCCCTGGATGCCGGGGAACACGATCGACTGCAGCTTCTTCTCGATCTCCTCGCCGGCACCCTTGCTCACGATGATGCCGCCACGCGGCCCGCGCAGGGTCTTGTGGGTGGTCGAGGTGACCACGTGCGCATGCGGCAGCGGGCTCGGGTACACGCCGGCGGCGACCAGGCCGGCGACGTGGGCCATGTCGACGAAGAACAGCGCGCCGACCGAATCGGCGATCTGGCGCATGCGCGCCCAGTCGATCACCTGCGAGTAGGCGCTGAAACCGCCGACCAGCATCTTCGGCTGGTGCTCGGTGGCCAGGCGCTGCACTTCGTCGTAGTCGATCAGGCCGTTCTCGTCGACGCCGTACTGCACCGCGTTGAACAGCTTGCCGCTGATGTTGACCTTGGCGCCGTGGGTGAGATGGCCGCCGTGCGCCAAGCTCATGCCCAGGATGGTGTCGCCCGGCTGCAGCAGCGCCAGGTACACCGCCTGGTTCGCCTGCGAACCGGAGTGCGGCTGCACGTTGGCGTAGTCGCAGTCGAACAGCTGCTTGAGCCGCTCGATCGCCAGCTTCTCGGCCACGTCCACGTACTCGCAACCGCCGTAGTAGCGCTTGCCCGGGTAACCCTCGGCGTACTTGTTGGTGAGCTTGGAACCCTGCGCTTCCATCACCCGCGGGCTGGCATAGTTCTCCGAGGCGATCAGCTCGACGTGATCTTCCTGGCGCTGGCCTTCATCGGCGATGGCCTGGGCCAGTTCGTCGTCGTAACCGGCAATCGTGCAGTCCTTGGGAAACATTCTGGCCTCGGCAGGTGGTGGCAGGATTAGCCGGAAAGTGTAGCGCTGCCGGGCGTTTGCAGCCACCGCCGGGCGGATCTGGACGGTGGCATCGGTGCGACGCCACAAGCCGCTATAATGCGCGGTTTGACGAATTCCCCTTTCCGTGCCGACCCTGCAGGCGGCGCGGCGCACGCCTTCGGAGGTTGCATGAGCTCGCAGTACATCTACACCATGAACGGGGTCAGCAAGATCGTCCCGCCGAAGCGCCAGATCATCAAGGACATCTCGCTCAGCTTCTTCCCCGGCGCCAAGATCGGCCTGCTCGGCGTCAACGGCGCGGGCAAGTCCACCGTGCTGAAGATCATGGCCGGCGTGGATACGGACTTCCAGGGCGAGGCGCGCGCGCAGCCGGGCACCAAGATCGGCTACCTGGCGCAGGAGCCTGACCTGAATCCGGGAAAGACCGTACGCGAAGTGGTCGAGGAAGGCGTATCGGTAATCCTCGATGCGCAGAAGCGGCTGGAAGAGGTCTACGCCGCCTACGCCGAGGACGGTGCCGATTTCGACAAGCTCGCCAAGGAACAGGAAGCGCTGGAGGGCATCCTGGCCGCGAACGACGCGCACGCGCTGGAGCGCCAGCTGGAAGTGGCCGCCGACGCGCTGCGCCTGCCGGCGTGGGACGCGATCATCGGACCGCTTTCCGGTGGCGAGAAGCGCCGCGTGGCGCTGTGCCGCCTGCTGCTGTCCAAGCCGGACATGCTGCTGCTGGACGAACCGACCAACCATCTGGACGCCGAATCGGTGGACTGGCTGGAAAAATTCCTGCACGACTATCCCGGCACCGTGGTGGCGGTCACCCATGACCGCTACTTCCTCGACAACGCGGCCGAGTGGATTCTCGAACTCGACCGCGGCCGCGGCATTCCGTGGAAGGGCAACTACACCGAATGGCTGGAGCAGAAGGACGCCCGCCTGAAGCAGGAATCCAACCAGGAGAAGTCGCGCCAGAAGGCGATCGCGAAGGAGCTGGAGTGGGTGCGTTCGGCTGCCAAGGGCCGCCAGTCCAAGGGCAAGGCCCGCCTGGCCCGCTTCGAGGAGCTGAACTCGGTCGACTACCAGCGCCGCAACGAGACCAACGAGATCTTCATCCCGCCGGGCGAACGCCTGGGCCAGGAAGTGATCGAATTCAAGAGCGTGACCAAGTCATTCGGCGACCGCATGCTGATCGAGGACCTGTCGTTCAAGGTGCCGCCGGGCGCCATCATCGGCGTGATCGGCCCGAACGGCGCCGGCAAATCCACCCTGATGAAGATGATCATGGGCAAGGAGACGCCGGACTCGGGCGAGGTGAAGCTGGGCCTCACCACCAAGCTGGCGTATGTCGACCAGTCGCGCGACGCACTCGATCCGAAGAACAACGTGTGGCAGGAAGTCTCCGGCGGTTCGGACATCATCACCATCGGCAACTTCGAAATCCAGTCGCGCTCCTACATCGGCCGCTTCAACTTCAAGGGCACCGACCAGCAGAAGATCGTCGGCAGCCTGTCCGGCGGCGAGCGCGGCCGCCTGCACATGGCCAAGACCCTGCTGCAGGGCGGCAACGTGCTGCTGCTCGACGAGCCGTCCAACGACCTGGACGTGGAAACCCTGCGCGCGCTGGAAGACGCCCTGCTGGAATTCCCCGGCTCGGCGATCGTGATCTCGCATGACCGCTGGTTCCTCGACCGCATCGCCACCCACATCATCGCGTTCGAAGGCGACTCGCACGTGGAGTTCTTCCCCGGCAACTACAACGAGTACGAGGCCGACAAGAAGCGCCGCCTCGGCGAGGAAGGCGCGCGGCCGCACCGCGTGAAATACAAGAAGCTGGCTTGACACTCTCTGCTCCCTCCCCTGCACGCAGGGGAGGGCTGGGGTGGGGTGGCTCTTGATCCCACGCCTAAGAGCTTTACCCCCTCCCAGCCTCCCCCTGCATGCAGGGGGAGGAGCAAGCACGGAGACTTTCGATGCACTTCATCCAGTCACTGCAGCAAGCCTGGACCCGCAACGACTCGCTGGTCTGCGTCGGCCTCGATCCGGAACCGGCGAAGTTCCCCGCGCACCTGCGTGATGCGCCCGACGCGGTGTTCGATTTCTGCCGTGCCATCGTCGACGCCACCGCCGACCTGGTCTGCGCGTTCAAGCCGCAGATCGCGCACTTCGCCGCGTTGCGCGCCGAAGACACGCTGGAACGGCTGATCGCGCATATCCACGCGAAGCATCCCGGCGTGCCGGTGATCCTCGACGCCAAGCGCGGCGACATCGGCAGCACGGCGCAGCACTACGTCAGCGAGGCGTTCGAGCGCTACCAGGCCGATGCGGTGACGCTGAATCCGTATCTCGGCCGCGATTCGATCCAGCCGTTCCTCGATCGTGCCGACAAGGGCGTGATCCTGCTCTGCCGCACGTCCAATCCCGGCGGCGCGGATTTCCAGGCGCTGGATTGCGGCGGCCAGCCGCTGTACCTGCGCGTGGCCGAGACGGTTGCCCGCGAGTGGAACACCAACGGCAACTGCGCCCTGGTCACCGGCGCCACCTGGCCGGAGGAACTGGGCAAGGTGCGCGCGCTGGTCGGCGAGATGCCGCTGCTGGTGCCTGGCATCGGTGCCCAGGGCGGTGACGTGGAGGCCGTGCTGCATCACGGTCGCAATGCCGATGGCACGGGCCTGCTGATCAGCTCGTCGCGCGCGATCCTCTACGCCGGTCACGGCGAGGATTTCGCCGCGGCCGCCCGCGCCGCGGCCAGCGGATTGCGCGACACCATCAACCGCTGCCGGCACGGCTGAGCGGGTCACGCGTCGGCGCCGGTCAGCCCGTCGCCGTCTTCGCCGCCTGCAGCGTCTTCGTCTTCAGGTCCAGCGCATCGGCCGCATCCAGCAGCGCACGTGCAAAGCTGCGCACCTCGGCGGGCCGCAAGGCATACCAGTTGCCGCTCTTGCTCACCTCGGTCAGCTTGCGCCCCGCGCGGGACACGCAATGCGGCCGGAAAATCACCATGCCGGTGAGCGACTCCGAGCTGATATCCGCCGAGACGATCTGCATGTGCGTTTCATCTTCTTTCTTCACCGAACTTCTCCCGGGCAGATATCCGCCCTTGTGCAGCTTACGCCAGCGGGAGTTCAGTGGTTGTTGAATGCGATGTCGCCGGCTCGATGCGTGTCGTTTTTGTCAGTCGGCGACGCAGCCAGCGCTCGCATGGCGCAGACAGCCAACGTTCCACCATTGCACCCAGCAGCCAGCACAACGGCAGCGCCAGCAGATACCACAGGAAACCCCAGCGCGGGTCGCCGCCGACCCATCGGTACAAGCGCACCACCGCGAACACCACGAACATGTGGCTGAGGTAGATCCCGTAACTCAGGCGTCCCCATGAGCGCAGCCAGCCCCACCCGCGCACTGGCCACCAGTTGCCCCGCAGTTGCCGTTGCTGGCTGGCCAGCAACAGGCATAGCGTCGACAGCGCCAGTACCAGCAGATAACCGTCATGCAGCAGGTGCCACAACGCCGCGCTGTCCAGCATGACCGCTGCCAGCCCGATCGCACCGAGCCATCCCAGCAGGATGCCGGTGCGCCGTGGCGGCGCCGGCCAACGCGATGCCAGCACTGCACCGAGCACGCCGATCGCGATCGCCGCCATGCCCGGAAGATAGGCTTTCTCCTGCCAGATTTCGTTGCCGCGCAAGGCGGCGTGAGTCCATGGCATCGACAGCGCGAGCAGCACCAGCATCGACACCAGCACCCAGCGTCGCCGCATCAGCAGGCACACCAGCGGAAAGCCGATGTAGAACACTTCCTCGATCGACAGCGACCATAGTACGTCCCAGCTGCCGGGCAGATAGCCGGTCTGGCCCTCGTACCAGTTCAGGTGCAGGCCGAGCGCGGCGAAAATCGCGCGCGGCAGCGACTGACCGGCGCGGGTGATCGTGTAATCCGGCACCGCCAGCAGATGCAGCACGCTGAGCACGACCACCAGCGCCAGCAGACACGGCACGATGCGCGCGAAACGCCGCGCATAGAACGCGCGCATGTCGATCTGTTCGAGACTGCCCCAGCGGCGCAGCGCATTGCCCGCGATCAGGAACCCCGAGATCACGAAGAACACGAAGACCGCCTCGTAGCCGTTGTAGTTCAGCCGGCTCAGCAGCCAGGCTGGCAGCACGTCGGCCAGCGCCGTGGTTTTCAACGGTATTCGCAAGCCGAGGTGATTGAACACCACCAGCACGATGGCCAGCCCGCGCAACAGGTCGATGCCGGCGTTGCGGACGCTGGCATCGGGATGAATCCCGGTCCGGGTTGATTCCGCTGGCGGCATGTCGGGTGGCGTTCTCTCGGACGTGCCGCATCATCCACGAGCGCTGCGCCCACGGCAACCCAGGTGGTTAGCCCACCACCTCAACACCATGCCAGAACGCCACCCGACCCTTGATCTGCGCGGCGGCATCTTTCGGTTGCGGGTAATACCAGGCAGCTTGCGGATTGATCGCGTCGCCGACAACCAAGTCGTAGTAACTCGCCGTGCCCTTCCACGGACAGACACTGTGATGACCGCTGTCGCGGAAATGCCCGCGTCGGAGCGAGTCGGCAGGAAAATAGTGATTCCCCTCGACCACCACCGTATCGTTGCTCTCTGCGAGCACGGTGTCATTCCACATCGCGCGCATCAGTCGTCTCCCATGTCCTGCCCCGGAAACAGCACCTCGGTATAGCCGAACTTGCTGAAGTCGGTGATGCGGGACGGATACAGCCGGCCGATCAGGTGGTCGCACTCGTGCTGCACCACGCGGGCATGGAAACCCTCGGCGGTGCGCTCGATGCGCGCCCCCTGGGGATCGACGCCTTCGTAGCGGATCAGCGTGTAGCGGTTCACCGCACCGCGCAGGCCGGGCACCGAGAGGCAGCCTTCCCAGCCCTCCTCCATGTCCTGCGACAGCGGCGTGATCACCGGGTTGAGCAGGATCGTGCGCGGCACTTCGGGAGCGTCGGGATAGCGCTCGGAATGCTCGAAGCCGAAGATCACCAGCTGCAGGTCGACACCGATCTGCGGTGCGGCGAGGCCGACTCCATCGGCGGCCTGCATGGTCTCGAACATGTCGGCGATCAGCGTGTCGAGTTCCGCGCTGCCGAGCATCGCGGCGGGCACCAGCGGCGCGATGCGCAGCAGGCGCGGATCGCCCATTTTGAGGATTTCACGGATCATGCATGCCTCGCGCGCGAACGCCGTTACCTCATGAATTGTGGTCGGTGCGGCCCCAGTGCAAGTGGCGCTGCCCGGCGTTCCAACTGCAAAACGCCGAGCAAGGCCCCATGCCGATTGCTTGAACCCGCAAGCGGGTTCAACCGCCGAATACCTTCTTCAGCAGATCGGTGGTGCGGGCACCCGGGTTGTGGCGGATCGACTGCTCCTGCTCGCCGATGGTGGTGAACAGGCCATCCAGGGTCTTCGTCGTCACGTAGTCGTCCAGGTCCAGCGGACTGCCGCCCTTGTTCGACTTGCCCGACTTGCCGCCGAACGCACCCAGCGCACTGCCCAGTTCGCCGCCCATGCTGCCGGCGGTGAACGACTTGTACTTCTGGGTGACGCCGACGCTGTCGGTGGCGTTGGCCACGATCGGATGGATGCGCGCGGTCAGCGCATCGCCGGCGACGCGGCGGAAGAAGTCGGTGGCCGCGTGGTCGCCGCCGGTGAGGATGCCGCGCGCGTCATCCAGGGTCATCTTGCGGATCGCATCGCCGAAGATCTCGGCTACCTGCGGCACCGCCTTCTCCGCCGCCCGGTTCATGCTCAGCTCGAACGCGTCGACCTTGGCGCCTTGGCCCAGCTGGCGTGCCAGCTTGCCGGCCTGCTCGAGCTTGCCGGGCAGCGGAATGCGCACCTTGCTGTTGTTCCAGAAGCCGCCGTCGCGGCCGAGGCTGTTGATCGCGTTGGTGGTGCCCTTGGCCAGGGCTTCCTTGAGCCCGGCGGCGATGTCGCTGTTCGGCAGGTTGCTGCCGAGCTGCGACGAACTGGAGGTATGCGTCGACTGCTTGACCTTGTTCAGCAGATCCTTGAACTGGCCCGAGCCGGCGGCCGTCAGCGGCAGGGCGGCAACCGCGAAAGCAAAGCCCAGCAAGCCGTAGCGAACCGCGATGCGCATGACGAATTCCTTGTGGTCGACGGGACGGCCAGTGTAGCGCCGCCGCCTCGTCACGGCGTGACGACGCGGACTTCGCTATTCGACCAAAGGCTAATGCCGATTGGCCGGTTTTGGGATTGACCGCCGCGGTCGGCGGGACGACTCTTGCGGCACTATCGAGGAGAACCCGCCCATGCAAGCCGCCGTCATGCCCAAGCCCAGTCCGGCCAGCAAGATATTGTGGGTCGCCATCGCCATCGTCGGCGCGTTCTGCCTGGGCGTGGTGGCCCTGCGCCGGGGCGAGCCGATCAACGCGATCTGGCTGGTCGCCGCGTCGATCGCCATCTTCGTGATCGGCTACCGCTTCTACGGCAAGTTCATCGAACACTCGGTGCTGAAGCTGGACCCGACCCGCGCGCCGCCCTCGGTGTTGCGCAACGATGGCCTGGACTACGTACCCACCGACAAGTGGGTGGTGTTCGGCCATCACTTCGCCGCGATCGCCGGCGCCGGTCCGCTGGTCGGCCCGGTGCTGGCCGCGCAGATGGGCTACCTGCCCGGCACGATCTGGATCCTGTTCGGCGTGGTGTTCGCCGGCGCGGTGCAGGATTTCATGATCCTCGGCCTCTCGCTGCGCCGTGACGCCCGCTCGCTCGGCCACATGCTGCGCGAGGAACTGGGCCCGGTGCCCGGTTTGGTGGCGATGATCGGCGTGCTGGTGCTGATGATGATCGTGCTGGCAGTGCTGGCGCTGGTGGTGGTCAAGGCGCTGACGCACAGCCCGTGGGGCACCTTCACCGTGGCCTGCACGATCCCGATCGCGTTCCTGATGGGCGGCTACATGCGCTGGTTCCGTCCAGGGCGGATTCTGGAAGTGTCGATCATCGGCCTGGTGTTGCTGCTGGCCTCGATCTGGTTCGGCAAGAACGTGGCCGACTCGGCCGCGCTGGCGCCACTGTTCGACTTCGACGCCAAGGCACTGGCCTGGTGGCTGATCGCCTACGGTTTCTGCGCCTCGGTGCTGCCAGTGTGGCTGCTGCTGGCGCCGCGCGATTACCTGTCCACCTTCCTCAAGATCGGCACCATTGCGCTGCTGGCGCTGGCGATCTTCCTGTCCGCACCGATGCTGCAGATGCCGGCGGTGACCAAGTTCATCGACGGCAGCGGCCCGGTGTTCTCCGGCAACCTGTTCCCGTTCCTGTTCATCACCATCGCCTGCGGTGCGGTCTCCGGCTGGCATTCGATCATCGCCTCCGGCACCACGCCCAAGCTGCTCGCCAACGAAGGCCAGGCGCGCATGGTCGGCTACGGCGGCATGCTGATGGAGGCGTTCGTGGCGATCATGGCGCTGGTCGCCGCCGCCTCGCTGCATCCCGGCGTGTACTTCGCGATGAATTCGCCTGGCGCGATCATCGGCACCACCGTGCAGGATGCCGCCACCACGATCAGCCAGTGGGGCTTCGTGGTGACTCCGGACGAACTGCTGCAGACCGCGAAGGACATCGGCGAGGGCAGCATCCTCAGCCGCGCCGGCGGTGCGCCGACGCTGGCCGTGGGCATGGCCCAACTGCTGCACAACATCCTTCCCGGCGGCGGCATGATGGCGTTCTGGTACCACTACGCGATCCTGTTCGAAGCGCTGTTCATCCTCACCACGGTGGACGCCGGCACCCGCGTGGGTCGCTTCATGATCCAGGAGATCGTCGGCCTGATCTACAAGCCGCTGCAGGAAACCGAATCGTGGACCGGCAACTTGCTGGCCACTGCGATCTGCGTGGCGCTGTGGGGTTACTTCCTGTACCAGGGCGCGGTCGACCCGCTCGGCGGCATCAACACCTTGTGGCCGCTGTTCGGCATCGCCAACCAGATGCTTGCCGCGATCGCGCTGATGCTGTGCACCGTGGTGGTGGTGAAGCTCAAGCGCGAGCGCTACGTATGGGTGCCGGGCATTCCGGCGCTGTGGCTGATCATCTGCACGCTCACCGCCGGCTGGGAGAAGCTCAGCGGCCCGATCAGCTTCACCGCCGCCGCGAACAAGTACTCGGCCGCGTTGCAGCAGGGCCAGCTGCTGGCGCCGGCCAAGTCGGCGGCGGAGATGCAGCGGATCGTCACCAACAACTACGTGGACATGGCGCTGACCGGCCTGTTCATGCTGCTGATCGTGGCGATGGTGCTGTTCTGCCTGCGCGCGCTGGTCAAGGCCTGGCAGACCAACCACCCGACCGCGCACGAGGAACCGTACGTGGCGCTGAGCAGCGTGGCCAGCTGAGGACGACGCGATGAACGCAACCCTCCAGTCCGTGCGCAAGTGGGCGGTGCAAACCGCCCGCCTGTGCTGCGGCGTACCCGACTACGACGTCTACGTGAAGCACTTGCGCGAACACCACCCCGAGCGCGAGGTGCCCAGTTACAAGGAGTTCTTCCGCGAACGGCAGGAAGCCCGCTACAAGGGCACGGGCGGGCGCTGCTGCTGAAAGACCGCCGCAACGCTGCGCGAACCTGCCGGCAGACCATGCTCCCGACGGCTCCCGATCCCCGTCAGGGAACATCGCCCGCCGGCAGGCTCCTGCATCCGTGGGCCTGCGGCGACCGTGCCGCTGCGCACTGGTCAACCGCGCGCCAGTGAGGACAATGGTGGCTTGCCTGTCCTGTGTCCCGTCATGCCCGAGAACAAGAACCCCGCACTTCCCCCGCACGAGGCTGGCCCGGTGCAACATCACCCGGGCCTGCGCGTCATCGCGATCTACGAGATCATCAAGACTGTGTGCCTGCTGCTGGTGGCGATGGCGGCGTTCCATCTCGACCGCCAGCAGAACTTCGAGCACCTGGTGCACTGGCTGGAGCATCTTTCGCTGGCCGACAGCAACGGCCTGCGCTGGAAGCTGGTCGGCCTGCTGGAGGATTTCGGGCCAAGCCGGTTCGTGGCGGTCGGCGCGGTCGCGCTCGGCTACGCCGTGCTGTTCGGCATCGAAGGCGTCGGCCTGTGGCTGGGCAAGTACTGGGCGGAATGGTTCACGGTGATCGCCACCGGTTCGCTGATCCCGCTGGAACTGTACGAGACGCTGCACGGCTTCGGCTGGCTGAAGCTGGCCACCCTGGCCGGCAACGCGGCGATCGTGGTGTATCTGGTGCGCATCGCGCTGCAGACACGAGCAGCACGACATGCATCGAAGCCTCACACCTCGTGATGCGCCGCCTCGGCGGATAGCGCGGCGCGGCGCGGCATCAGCTCGACCAGGTACATCGCGGCCAGGATCAAACCGCCGCCGAGCAGCATGCGCCAACTCAGCACGTCGCTGCCCAGCAGCACCGCGAACGCGGCGGCGAACACCGGTTCGGTGGTCATCACGATTGCCGCGCGCGTCGCCGGCAGGTGCGACTGCGCCCAGGTCTGCATCAGCATCGCGCCGGCGCCGGCGATCAGCGCCATGTACAGCACGGCGAACCAGGCGCTGCGATCGGGCGGCAGCACCGGTCCGTGCGGCGCGGTGGCGAGCAGGCAGACCAGCGCGATCGCCACCATCTGCACCGCCGACAGGCCGAACGCCTCGCCCTGCCGCGACCACTGGCCGAGCAACACGATGTGCAAGGCATACAGCACGGCCGACGCCAGCGTCAGCCACACGCCCAGGTCGACCGAGACGCCGTTCAGCGACAGCAGCGCGAGCCCGGCGGTGGACAGCAGCACGGCCAGCCACACCACCCCGGCCATGTGCTGGCGCAGCAGCAACAGCGCCAGGATCGGCGTGAACACCACATACATGCCGGTGGCGAAACCGCTGACGCTGGGCGAGATCAGCGACAGCCCCCAGGTCTGCAGCAGCTGGCCGGTGCCGTAGATCGCGCCTAGCAGCAAGCCGCGCAACACCTGCTGGCGACCGAGCCGCCACACTGGCCGGGCGAACAACGCCAGCATGACCACGGCGGCGATGACGAAACGCACGGCCAGAAAATCCGCCACCGGCATGCGCCCCACCACGTCCTTGATCAGCACGAAGGTGGAGCCCCAGACCGCGGTCATCGCCAGCAGGCCGAGGGTGGCGAGAGTAGTGACGGTGCGGGAATTCATCGGGAAAGAGGACAGCGCGAGGAAGCGCCAGTGTGCCGCAACCTCCTCGGCGGGTACATGCCAACGCAGGGGGCGCCGCTATTCGTCCCGCACTATCCGTCCATCGCCCGCTTTCTTCGTCCACAGCAACCGCCACAGCTGGCCCGGGATCTGCGCCAGGAAATGCCCCCAGATGCCCAGCCACACCACGCCGGCTGTCAGCGGATTGCGCGCGGCCGGGTCGTGCTTGCGGAACCAGCGCCACATGCCGCGGTGCTTGTGCCGGCTGACGAACACCGGGCGGTGCCGGCTGGAACTGCCCTTGCCGTGCTGCACGCGCACGTCGCCGGCCAGCAGCACCTGGTAGCCGAGGTCGCGCACGCGGCGGCACAGGTCCAGGTCCTCGCAGTGCAGGAAGTAGTCCTCGTCGAAACCGCCAAGGCGCTGGAACATCGCGCGCGGCATCAGCATCACCGCGCCCGACACTGCCTCGGCCTCGACCACTTCGGCCGGAATCTCCCGCTCGATGTTGACCTTCTCGCCGGTGCGGCCGAGCAGGCTGTTGAGCGAACGCTGCAGCAACGGATCGCGGCGCCACGAAGCGGGGTCGGGGTGGCCGTCGGCGTCGCACACCACCGCGCCGATCAGGCCGGCCTTGGGCTGGCCGGAAAGCAGGTCCAGCAAGCGCTGCAGATCGCCCTGCCGCAGCAGGCAGTCGGGGTTGAGGATCAGCAGCGCCTGGCCATGCGCCTGCTTTGCGGCGAGGTTCGCCGCCGGGCCAAAGCCCAGGTTGCGGTAGTTGTAGATCACCTTGAGCCGCGTGTCGTGCGCATGCGCGCGTTCGATCGCCTCGGGCACGCCGTCGTGCGAATCGTTGTCGACCAGGATCAGTTCCAGCGGCAGCGTGCTGGCCAGCACGCCGCGCACGCACTCACGCAGCGTCGGGCCACTGTCGGCGGACACCACGATCACGCTGAGCGCCAGCGCGAACGGCGAGCGATGGGAAGCAGGAATAGCCACGCGACAAGTATGCGCGGAGACATGCCAAGGGAGAACAGTCCGCGACATCATGACCCGGAAATCCGGGGCCCGCCGCGGCTTCACGTTTCTTCCACATCGTCCTCGCCGAGCACCGCCGACAGCGCCAGCGGCATGTCGTCGTCGCGACGCAGCAGCCACGGCTGCTCGCGATACCAGCCGCCCAGCTGCCAGCCACGCAGGCGGTGCTGCCGTTCGCGCTGGCGATCCCACAGCAGCACGCCGCGGTCGTTGTGCAGGCGCGCGGCAAACCAGCGCCCGCCCGGACTGAATGCGACCTGCGCGCCGACGCCGTCGATGCGCTCGCCAATTTCAAAGAGGTACGCGCCTTCGCGATAGACCACGCGGCCGCCCAGCGGGTCGACCAGATCATTCGTGACCGCCAGTCGAGCTTCCTGA
>LNAP01003950.1_pt1 | contig 13972 bp, 21 predicted proteins | sample 602601 | NCBI WGS metagenome assembly LNAP01 (sample SAMN02440304, study PRJNA202911) | soil metagenome | biome: Subtropical and temperate rainforests or woodlands; isolation source: soil samples (1 kg each in a 20% v/v slurry with milli Q water) were... ...
TTCACCCATTCGGTGACCTCGATAAATCGGTTGAAATTGGCTCCCAGTCTAGCTTGTAGCCGGTTTGTGCACTGTCAACTGCCGGAAATAGGATTATTGAAACGTTGTTTGCAGTACCGCTTGATGCAGCCTGCCAAATTTCGTGATGGGCATCCGCGTTTATGCGCTTGCATTTAACTGAGCAAAAGACGCAGAGGGATCATGGCTGAAGAACCGAAGCCATGCCGCTGATAAAAACGTTGCGCTGATTCATTGGCACGGTCTGTGAGCAGGGTAATGCGTTTGCATTCGTTCAAGCGCGCGGTTTGAATCGCCTCGTCCAGAAGCCGGGAACCAACGCCAGCGCCGCGCGCGGCGGGGGAAACCACCATATCTTCCAATAGCGCAACGCGCTCGCCCAGCGCCGTCGAGAGTGTGTAAAGAAGATTCACCATGCCGACAATTTGCCCATCACGACGGGCAACGAGGACCAGCCCCAACGCCGGGTTGCCAATGATGCGCGCCAAGCCACGGCTTTGTGCGGCGTAGTCTGGCTTAAAGTCTGCCTCCTGGGAAAACAGGACAGCCAGTAATTCACACAGGGCGGGGATGTCCGCAACGCTCGCGGGGGTGATTTGCATTTTTGTACCTATTTTTTTCCTGGGATGCCACAAGACCGGTAACCATAAGGCACACGCCCTCAACAGATGAAAAAAGTCGGCGCTGGCGGCACGGCGGATAATGCGGCAAACGCCATGGAAAGCATCCCGTCAGCCAGTGCTGATCGCCCCCGGGCGCTCGCCATTGAGATACTTCCGCCACATCATGTCATACAGCGTTTCAAGATGGCGGGTGTAGTTCTCAACACCGAACAGCGCGGTGGTCATGCGGTTGGCGGCCAGCTTTTCTTTGAGCTGCGCGAGCTTGCCGGTGTCGCTGGCGAGTATCAAGGCCAGCTCGAAATACTCGTCGAGATCAGTCGTTATCAGTTCTTCCAGGCCGATGGCATGGAGCACGCTGCCGGCCACGCGTGAAGCAAAAGTGTCGCCCGCGCAGGTGATGATGGGCACGCCGACCCAGAGGGCGTCGCTCGCTGTGGTGTGGGCGTTGTAGGGGGCGGTATCGAGCACCAGATCGGCCAGTTGCAGGCGGGCCAGGTGGTCGCTTTGCGGGCAGTTGCTGGCGAAGATGATGCGGTCTGCGGTAATGCCGCGGTGAAATGCCTCGCGCAGCAGGTTGCCCTCGGCCAGCGGGGTTTTCAGCAGCCACAGCACGCTGCCGGGAACGCTCAGCAGCAGGTGGCACCAGACATTGAAAATCTCCGGGGTGATCTTGTAGGCCTGGTTGAAACAGCAAAATACGAAACCCTCTTCCGGCAAACCTGCCGCCGCCCGGCCCGGTATTTCGCCGATGAGGCCGCGCCGACCGTGCGGCTGGTAGCTGTCCGGCATATAGGCGAAGGCTTCTGTGTACTCCGGCGTACTTGCGGGCGGCGTGATGAAGGCATCGGTGACGATATAGTCGCAAACGTCCCCGCCCAGCGTGCCCGGATAGCCCAGGTAATTCACTTGAATTGGCGCTGGCCGAAAGTTGAGAATGGCGCTGCGCGTGCCCTGGGTATAGCCTTTCAAATCAATCAGGATATCCACTTCATCGCGATAGATCAGGCTGGCGGCTTCGATGTCCGTCAAGCCCTGAATGTCGGCAAAGCGGTCAAAGCTCGCCTCCAGGCGCTGACGCATGCCCTTGCCGTCGTCAGCGCCGCACGAATAGGCGAATACCTCGAAGCGCCCATGGTCATGGCACTCGAACAACTCCACCATCAGCAGCGCGGTGGCATGCTCGTGGAAATCGGCGGAAAGATAACCCAGGCGCAGCTTGGTTTTTTTCAGCCGCGGAAAGACGAAGGCGAGATCCGCCCGTTCCAGCCGCGCTGCGGCGAGCTGATCCCGCACCCAGAGTTCGGCGCAGTGGCGCTGCTCGTCAGCGCTAACACCGGAAAGTGCCAGCAGCAAAAAGGGTGAAACCTGACGCCCCTCCTCACGGCTGAGCACGCCGCGTATTTGCAAACGCCACGCATCCAGCGCATCCCACTCGCACATGCTTTGGCTGCGCGCGTAATGTTTCATGGCCATCACGAAGAGTTCATGCAGGAACCTGCATGCCGTTCTCGTCGAAACGCATGACAGTCAGTTCCTCATCAGCCACGAGCAGAACGCCCGCCCAGCTAATCTGGCCGTTGGCGTGATAGGCATAACGATGCTCGATTTCAATCTCGCCGTAGACCACTTTTTCCACCGCCACCAGACGATCCTGCGCGTCATAGTAGCCGCGCATATAAGTGTTGCGATTGCGCGTATCCGCCTCGCTGATCGGCGTGACCAGATTCAAGGGCAATTTCACCCCGCTGTAGGTCAGGAAATAACGGCACTCACCATGCGATGGTTCGCTCATCTCGCTCATCTCGCTCATCTCTATGCGGCTAACCAATCGTAATCATGAGTGGATCCAGTCCCTGCACCATCGCCTCTATCCTGTCGCCCTTGACCACCGGCCCGACACCGGCAGGCGTGCCGGTAAAGATCAGATCCCCCGGGCACAACTCGACCAGGTTTGACAGGCGGTTGATGATTTCAGGAATCTTCCAGATCATGTCGCCAACGTCCCCGCTCTGGCGCACTTCGCCATTCACCTTGAGCTCTATCTTGCCGCGGGCAATGACCCCGGTATAAAACTCGGGCGTAATCGCCGAACACGGCGCGGAAAAATCAAAGCCCTTGGCCATGTCCCATGGCTGCCCTTTGGCTTTGGCGGCCGCTTGCAAGTCACGCCGCGTCATGTCCAGGCCGACGGCATAGCCGAAGATATAGTCGTTGGCCTTTTCCACTGGGATGTTGCTGCCACCCAGCAGCATCGCCACCACCAGCTCAACCTCGTGATGCAGGTTTTGCGTTGCTGGCGGATAGGGCATCACTGCAGGCGTCACCGAATTATTCGGCAAAATGGCGGTTGCCGGTTTGGTGAAAAAGAAAGGCTCCTCGCGCTCGGGATGGCCGCCCATTTCAATGGCATGGTCGGCATAGTTGCGCGCGATACAATAGATGCGGCGCACCGGGAAAGGCTTGCTCGACATGGCCGGCAACGTGACGACAGGTTCAGGCGGGAAAGCGTAGTCCATGGGTAAATTCCGCAGAGTAATCAGGCAAAGCTGTAGGGGAGCGGCAGCAAACTCAGGCGCGGGCCATTGGGCGCACCCAACCGGACTTCGCCTGCTTCGGCACAACTCGTCGGGATGACGACCAATGCCTCATAGCCATCCTGCCGCGTTGGCGCAGCGCATATCAAGTTGCCACACACCTGCTCGCCAGTTTCCGGCGCAAACAGCGCCGTGCCTGTTGCGGGTGTCACTGGCTTTGCTGTCTGTGCCGTATCAAATGCCACGCGGTACATGCGCCGTTTGACCTTGCCCAGGTATTGCGTGCGTGCCACGATCTCCTGCCCCGGATAGCAACCCTTCTTGAAATTTACCCCGCCGATGACTTCAAAATTCACCATCTGCGGAGTGAAGGCCTCCTGTGTCGCTTGCGTAATTCGCGGCATGCCGGCGCGGATTTCCGCCAGATGCCAGGCAGCAAGATCAGCCTCTTTCACCTGGTTGTCCAAGCGTTGCAAGACTGCATCAACCATCGCCAGTTTTAAGACGAGCTGATAGCGGTTCTCGCCCAGTACCAGCACCTGTCCGTGTTCCATGGCAACCCAGGCCATCGCTGTATCCGGCAAACTTGAACCCGCAAGCAACGCGGACAACGCCTGCCCCGCCTGCGGCCCAAACAAGCCATAAGCGACACGGCTCTGGCTCTCGTCAATCAGGCGCACCTGCGCCCGCAGCAGATACAAGGACAGCTTTTTCAGCAGCGCGGGCAAAATATCAGCGGAGACTTGCAGCAGATAATCGTCGCCATCCCGCCAATACAGAAAGCTGGCCAGCATGCGTCCCTTGGCGTTGCATAGGGCGCCATGGCGCACCCCGTCGGGTGGCAGCCCGGTCACATCATTCGTGAACAAGCTATGCAAAAAAGCGGCGGCATCCTTTCCTGCGACGCGAATCAAGCCCGTGTCAGTCAGGGCGGCCAGCCGTGTCTGTTCGCATTCCATCATGCTATTCGTCATATTTTGTGGCATGTCATTTTCCTGAGAAGATTTACGGACGTGTTCATATCAGCCAATCGCGGTCACGATAACCGCCATCAAGCACGAAGTCGAAGTAATAAATAGGAAAATGCGTCTCCATGTTTTCAGCTTCAGGCAAGGTTGCCGCGCGTTCGGGAAACTGGGCCAGCAGATCGCCGCGATGTGCGGACCAGGCCTTGAGCAAGGCCGCACGTGCAGCCGTCCTGTCAAGGCCGACTCCCTTGAAGATGTAATTTGCGGTATTCATTTCCGCCACGACAAAGGCTTCACTCATATCAAGCTGCCTGTCCCAGGTCCATGCCGCGAAAAACCGAGCAGCGCTTGAAGGCTTCAAGCGTCGGCGCTACCTGCTTGTGGTGGCAGTATTTGGCCACCAGCTTGGCCAGCCCCTTGATGTCGCGCCCGGTAGCCGCAGGAAAGGCTTCGACCAGCGCGTCAATCAGCGGCGCATCCATCGCCACCTCGGCAAGCTCGAACTGCTCGCTCATCACGCGCCAAATTTTTCGCCGCGCCTCGGCATCGGGCGGATAAAACTTGATCATGGCGATGCAGCGCGAAACGATGGCTTCGTCAATATCGTCCACGCGATTAGTGGTCAGGAACAGCAGGCCGTTGAAGTATTCCAGCACGCGCAGGAAGACGCCGACCACGGCATTCATGGTGATGTTGTCATCGCGGCGCTTGATGTACACGTCCGCCTCGTCAATCAGCATCACCGCGCCCCAGCGCTGCGCGCGGGTCAGCACGTCCTTTAACGCAATTTCCATCGCCGCCACGTTGAGCCCGAGCTGCCCCGAATGCACGCGGTAGAGCGGGCGCTGGATGATTTCCGAATACACCTCGGCGGTCAGCGTCTTGCCCACCCCGGCGGGCCCTGCGCAAAGCACTGTGGTGCCGCCTGATTTACCGGCGATGATGTCATCCATCAGCACGTCCATTTCAGCGGTGAGGATGTCGATCAGGTCAGTCTGCTCCTGCGGCAGCACCAGTTTCTGTTTGAGCGCTGGCTGATACTCGTAGGGCGTCATGTCATCCACATGCACCCACAGGTAGTGGTGCAGGTCGAGGTGAAACATCAGGATGTAGGCATGTACCGGCAGTTGCGAGAACAGGCCCTTGGGCATCGCGGCTTGCGAGGCCTTGACCTCGTCCTCGGCGTCATAGCGGTTGCTCTTTGCCGCCTTGCTGAGATAGGGCCCGAGAATGTCGCCGGGCGCATCCATGGTCAGGGTGCGCGAAGTCAGGATGCTCTCGTCATTGACCAGGCGCGCCATGCCGCCACCTGAAGAGAGCACTACGATGTCCTTGCGCGACCAGTCGGTGTCGCGGTGCGAGGCGGTGGGGTCTTCCGCGTAAAACCCCGTGCCGCTGGCGGTGAACTGGCTGCCGTACCGGGCGCGCCAGTCGAAATAGCGTGCCACTGTGGCGTCGTAAGCTGCCATCAATTCGGCAGTTTCCTTGAGAAACCCCTTGGCCGCGAAGATTTCACCAACCGTCTTGCCCACGATGTCGCTGACAGAAATGCGCAGGGTTTGTGTCGCGATGGCGCCCTTGGCGTTGGCTTTAAGCTCGATGAACACTTTCCCCGTCTCGTCATTCGACGGCGGCGTGTAGTCGATCCGGGTAATCACATAAGGCAAGGGCCTGCCGGTTGCATTGGCGGTAAACAGCCAGCCGCGGATCGCGTCCGCCATCAGATAGTGCGCAATCGCCGGCACCACGCTTTCGAGCTCTTCGGCTGTGAAGCGCACGCCATCGCCGCCCAATGCCTTTTGCAGCGTCAATAATTGCGCGGCACGCAGCTGCATTTCCGGCCCGCCCTGGTTGTAGAGCCCGGCCAGGAATTCAATTTCGTTGTTTGAAAAATGGCCAAAGGGCACTTCCACCTGGTTGCCAAAGCGCAACTGCTCTTTCAACACGGCAAGTGCAGGGAACTCAGCCACCATCGCTTCGACATAGGGTCGTTCAATCTGCAGTTTCATGGCTCATCTCCACGCGCATTTCCAATGCATTGGTCATCAGGTCAGTCATCGCTCATGTCCGGAAAAAGAATGACCTCATCCGGCATGCCATTGTCGTTAGGCTGCAAGTTCAAACCGCCCACCAGCGAATATCCGGCGTCGCCTTCATAGAGCACGACAGCCTTGGCAGGCATGGTGCGCAGCGCCTCGATCAACTGTTCGACATTCATGATTTTGCGGCCTTCATCATGTCCGCCTAGCGGTAGCCTTCTTCCGCCAGCACGCGCTGCACCACCGGCCGCGCCCGCAGGCGCCGGTAATGCGCAGCACAGTGTTCCGGCAGCCCGATGCCTATCCGGTCAGCCCAGAATTCAACGTAAAACAGCGCCGCATCGGCAATCGAAAAACGGCCGGTGACATATTCCTTGCCTGCCAGCAAGTCGTTCATCAGGACAAAACTCTTGGTGACAATCTCGCGCCCGCGCGCCTTGATTGCATCGTGCATGGCCGGGTCGCTGGTATAGCTGTCGGTGGTGAAAATGCGGGTGTAACCCTGGCCGTGGATGGTGCCAACCACATAGCTCATGGTCTCGATCACCAGCGCCTCGCCATCCGCATCGTCCGGCAGCAGCCCGGCCTTCGGGTAACGGCGCGCAAGCCACCAGGCAATCGCCTGAAACTCGGTCAGCGCCGATCCATCGTCACGCACCAGTGTCGGTATCGTGGCTTTGGGATTGATGGCCAGATACTCGGGCTTGTGGTGATCCCCTGCGGGCAGGTTCACGATCCATGCCTCAAAAGGCAGTTCGAGTTCCTCCAGCAGGATATGGATACCTGTCGAACATGAACCGGGTGCCATATAAAACTTCATCGAAACCTCATCGTGTGGTCAATCCGCAGGCAAACGCAGCCGGATCTCGTCGACAAAATCTGCCAGGCATTGCTTGACGGTATCAAACTGCGCGCTGGTCGGAATAATGGCCAGGCCATGCACGCCGATCTCTCGCTGCAAGGCATTGATTGTTTCAGTCACCTCGTCAAAATCACCGATCAGCGACTGTTGGAGCAACGCTTCAGGGTCCAGTGCGGCAGAGAATTCGGGCTTATCTGCAATGCCGATCTTGCGCATGCGCGCCGAGAACTCCTTGAGGTAAGGTTCGGCCACGGCCAGCGCCTCAGCACGTGTGGCTTTGGTAAAGCCAAAACGCGCCAATATCAGCTTGGGGTCGCCATCCGGCACCTCATCACGGTAGATGTCCAGCATGCGCCGCAACTGCGCATGGGTCGCGGTAGCCGTTGCCATCAAGCCGTAACCCGCACGCGCCGCATGGCGGATGCTGCTCTCGGTGGTAGTGGCAATCCAGATCGGAACAGGCTGCGCCGGACGCGGTGACAAGCGCACAGATTCGACCTGAAAGTGTTCGCCCTTGAATGTCACCTGTTCCTCATTCAACAGGCGGTCTATCAGGTCGAGTGCTTCGCGCGAACGGGCTCTGGCCTGTTCCGGCTGCAACTTGAAATTGCGGTACAACTCGGGGAATGGTCCGCCGGTAGCAATGCCCAGATTGAGCCGCCCCTTGGTGATCAAATCCAGCGTCGCGATGTCTTCAGCTACTTGTATCGGATCACGAAATGCCGTTAACAATGCCGCAGAACCGATACGCGCACGCACCGTGACACCGGAGAGATGCCCCAGCAACGCCGTGCTGGAAGGGCTCGGCCAGACTCCGTCAAAATGATGTTCGGCGATCCAGATGTCGTCATAGCGCATGCGGTCCGCCTCGCGCACCAGGATGGCCTGGCGCGTCAAGGCGCGGGCGAATTCGGTGCCGGGTTTATTATCCGGATTCTCGCCGGGATTCTCGAACAGGCACAGATAGCCAAAGCGCGGATTCATTCGAGCACCATCTCCATATCAACCTGAATCCAGCCATCCTCGATGCGCAGCGGATATTGCTCCAATTCCCAGCCGGGCGGGCTCAAGCCCTTGCCCGTGCGGCTGTCGAATACCCAGCCGTGGGCGGTACAGGTGATGAGGCGGCCATTGAATATCCCGGATTCCAGCGTAGCATCTTCATGCGGACACAAGCCCTGATAGGCTCGTGGTCGATCACCCTCGGGCCAGACCAGCATGATGGGTTCGCCCGCGACGATAAACGGCGCCCAATCGCCTTCCGATAAATAGTTCGTTTTGCAGACTGAGGTAAAAGCCATGGCGGTATCAGATCGTCATTTATGCAGGTTAGATTATGTCGCCACGTAAACGAACTGCCCCTTCTGCAAGTTCGGATAGTTGTCGCGCAAACCACTGGCTATCTTCGCCACCAGACTCTTGTCGCTGGCCGCGCCAGGGCCGACGAAATCCGTGCCCTGGCTCCAGAGCTCCAGGAAACAATGCAAGGTTTGGTCATACTCAGGCCCGGTGGGCACACTCATGTCATGCAAAAAGGCCACACCATCCTTGCTCACTTCCATGCGCCAGTCGCGGTCATCCTCAACCGACGCCAGCAGCGCGGCCACATCCGCATCCGTCCAGCCTTTTTGCAAGTCAATAGCCATCAGTCATCTCCGAAGCAAAGTCGACAATTACTGCGGCATATCGCCGTCATTAACCGCTATTGCAAGATTTGCTCCTGCGACTCCCTAAAATCCTTCCTCCGGTTTTCCCCAGGGGTGTGAACCCGGCACGAAAGGCGCCTTGATGCCTGCCTTGGCTACCGCTTCCAGCGTTTTATAGTAAGTGGCCTCATGCACCAGCGTGCCGTTCGCCGTAGTTACCGCAACGTACTTCGCCACCGTATCCACGTCGCACAGATAGCCGCCACCCGGATCATCGGTGCTGCGCGCATGACCATCCCAATCCACAAAAAATCCTGCGCCGTTTGCTCTATCGTCTGCCATTAACTTTTTCCTTCCCATATTGAATGGAATGCCGGCAACCAGCCGACAGCCCGTTTCATGCCAAGCAAGCTTCTTGCCACCCATTTTTTGTATGAAAGCCAACAAAATGGTGGATGCTTTCAAGTGGCGTGTACGACAAACATCCTGTTCCTCGCTCATGCAAAAAATCTCACCTGGCCGTGAACGCCTGTCGCCTGCGTGAATACGGGAAAAATCTTGAACGCTAGCACAACCCTTGCTTAGGACATCATCACGCAAGCATGGAGTGATCGAAAATGCTGGAAGTAGCAATCATCGGCGGTGGTTTATGTGGCCTGGCACTGGCCAACAGCCTGCATGCGCAGGGGCGGCGCACGTTCGGTGTATCTGTATTTGAGGCGCGCCCGCGGCTTGGCGGGCGCATCCTGTCGTCGGTTTGCGCAGGCAATGGCCTGACGGTTGACCTCGGGCCCACCTGGTACTGGCCGGAAACCCAGCCACTCATTAGTCGTCTGGTGGCAGAGCTTGGCCTTACCAGCTTCGCCCAGCACGACATCGGCGCTGTGCTGCGCCTCAACGACCCCGACAAAGCACCCGACCGGACAGAAAGCGAAGCCATTCACAGCGATGCGCGCAGGCTGGCCGGCGGCATGTCGGCACTGGTTGATGCGCTCGCCAACGCCTTGCCCGACAACAGCTTGCAGCTAAGCCACGAACTAACTGCCGTGATTGACTGCGGCGACCATGCAGAACTGCATTTCCGCTGTGGCGGGACGGAAAAAACCATACAGGCCAAACAGGTGGTGCTGGCAATGCCGCCACGCCTCATCGAAGAACACATTAATTTCACACCGCCGCTGAATGGCGAGGTACGCGAAGCCATGCGCGCGACTTACACCTGGATGGCCGACCAAGCCAAGGTAGTCATCGCTTACCCGCAGGCGGTCTGGCGCGACGCTGGCTGCTCGGGCAACGCCTTTGTCACCCACGAACAAGCGGTCATCGGCGAAATTTACGATGCTTGCGATGCGGACGGAAGCCAGGCCGCGCTGGGTGGCTTTATTGCCCTCTCGCCTGCATTGCGCGAGTCTTTTCGCGATGGCCTGCCCATCCTGATGGATAACCAGATGACGCAAGTGTTTGGGTCCGGGTTGGGCGAAAGGTTGAACGCAAAACTTGAACAGGGTGAACAGCATTACCATGACTGGGCAACCGAGCCCTACACCTGCAGCACGCTCGACCGCGCGCCGCACGCCGGGCATCCACAATATGGCAATCCCATGCTGCGCAAGGTGCAATGGGGCGGCAAACTGCATCTGGCGGGCGCCGAAACAGCCGCTTATGCGGGCGGTTATATGGAAGGCGCGCTGGAAGCGGCCGCGCGCGTCATGCGCGCCATACCAGAACCCGCACGCAAGCCCGAAGACGCTGTAAACAGCCATGTCCACGCCAACCAGAACAGTCTGGCGCAATTTAGCCTATGGGTTTCCGCGCAACGCGAAAGCGCACTACAACGTTACCGGTTGCAGCTTAACCAAGGCCTTGCCACACAGAACAAGGATCAGCTCACCCAGCGCGCGCTCTTGGGCAGCGTCGAGCAAATCTACAGCGAAGCGCTGCGCGAACTGGACGCCCTGCCTTTTGATGTCAGCGCCATTGCCATTGAACGCGGCCGCTCTGCCCTGACGCCTGTGGTGCTTGACCCCTTCGATGGTTTCATCAATGCCTTGATCGAGGAAGCGGTGCAGTTCAACCGCACCTCCTGCGCCATCTCGAATTTCCCCGGCGAGCACAAGCCGGATCAGGAATATGTGCAAACCATACGCCGTGATCTCGCCGCCGCCTGGCGCGAGTTCGCGTTTTCCGCCAACACCGTGCTAGTCACGAAAAACGCTTGTGAAGGAGCAATCAATGGGTGACATCAATCGCGAGCCGGACACCATAGAACTCGCCGAACCGCCACGCTTTCGCTTTGGCGAACGGGTCATTTGCCGCTCGACTGTGCGCAACGACGGCACTTTTGCCGGCAAGGATGTCGGCTACGTGCTGGTGAAAAAGGGCGACGTCGGTTACGTCCGCTCTATCGGCACCTTCCTGCAGCAGTACTTCATCTATAGCGTTGAATGGGTGGAGCGCGGCTACCAGGTGGGCATGCGCGCCAAGGAGTTATGCACGCTGGATGACCTGCCGCCCGAGGTGCTGGAAAAATTCGCCGACCGGCTGGAAGTCTTGAAGCAGATCGGCAAGGGCGATAACGTCGTTATCAAGTCCGCAGAAGAAATGGCTGGCGATGCTGCCGAAGCCTGAAACAGGCATCCCACATCATGATTTATATCGTCGAATTTCCTGAACAAGGCCGAGCCAGATCCTGGTTCGCTTTCGATACCGATGATTTCGCGCGCAAGGTCTATGCAAGCGACGAGCGCGACGAATGGGAAATTTTCGATGTCGTGACAGTCCGTGAGCTGCTCGAAGGCGCGGGTGAGACGCCTGAATCGCCGACAGCCAAGCCAAAGTTTCCGGCCATCTATGACATGGGGCAGCAGCATGGATGGGACACTCCGCTATACCGCGCGGATTATCTGCTGGGCGCCGGCAACTTTCAGCCCGCACCCATCCGTGAAGCCGATGCCTGTGCTGCCGCGCTGGCGCAGCGCGTGAAGCTGTGCCGCGTGTATTGGTCCGATTCAGAGGCAACAGCCGCGCTGGAGGGGGAGCCACTGTTTGAGGGCAAGGAAGGCTTCTGGGGCCGCGAAGCGCTACGCGAACAACTGGTGGCGCTGGAGGTATTGGAAGGTCCGCAAGGATAAGCGGGGGTAAGTAGCCAACCCAATTTTCAAACCAAGTTTTTAACCTGTAGTTTCTTAATGGAGAATCATCATGGCCTTATGTACTGGCGAAAGAAAAGTGAATCATCTGCAATGCAACGGCACGCTGTACCAATGCGAATGCGGGGCAACTGGCTGCAAACAGAAATATGACGACGATTGTTCCGCGCAGGGATTTGACGTCAAGGGCAAGTGTTTCAAGTGTGGCGCAGTCGGCAAATACACGAGCGTCAGCTCAGTCACCACTGACCACGCACCACGCAAAACGCCAGCTTTTCTTTGAAAACTTTTTATGCGAGGTGACTTATGAGCACCACCTATACTTTTATCAAAAACACCGAAGACGGCCGCAAGGTTGAGGTGATCGGCGCTGCCGTTTGCCTCAACGGCGTGGAAGAAGCCTATGCACTGGTCCCGCTTGAAGAGCACCCGAACCGGCAGGCAATCCTGCGTGTCATGCCCAATGCCAGCCACATGGCCGGGCGTTTGGCGCTGACCCTGCACGAAGCCGGCGCAGTGCACTCCGCGCTCATGGCGGCCAAGCAGGATTTCGATCCCAGCCCCAGGGCGGTCATGGAACGCCTGCGCCTGGCCGTGATTGAAAAAGCCCGCATGGAAGGGATTGAATAACATGTTTGCCAAAGCCTGCGACAAAAGCGAACTGAGGGAAGGCAAGTATGAAGTGGCCGCAGTCAACCGCACGCTGGTGCTGGTGGTGTGGCCGAAAGACGGCCAGCCGCGCGCCTTCCAGGGCATGTGTCCGCACGCCAAGGAGCCGCTGGCCGATGCCTTCTTCGATGGCCAAGTGCTCACCTGCCGGCACCACGACTGGACGTTCGATGGCGTCAGCGGTGCGTGCATTCGACCAGCAAAATGTACGCTAGCCGAATATCCGCTGAAGATTGAAGGCGATGAAGTACTGGTTGATACGGCGGATGTGGTGGCGAATTACCTCCTGTAGTGAAGACACCGCTCGGCCAGACCCGATAAATCCACATCAAGCAAAATCAGGCCTGAAACGTGAACAACTCGGGCTGGCTCTGGCGATATACCCGCAGCCACATCAGCGTGGCGGGCACGAGCGAGCGCACCGCAAACCACAGCGCGTCGTTGAACGCCTCTGTAAATCTGCCCTGCTCATCGGCATCCTGGGTGAATACCTTATTCAGCACATGCGCTGTGCTGCCCCAGCCTGCCCATTCCAGCTCCGGTATCTGGCTGCGGGTCTGGGCGGGAACCATGTCCATGGTGTCAGCCATGGTCCGCAACTGGCGCAACACTTCGGCACGGGTCAGCCGCGAAGCCAGCAGTTCCTGCTGCGTGACCTCTTCAGTGAGAATCATGACTGCCGCAGCAGCCTCTTCAATCATTGCGAACAATGCACCATTCAGCATCCAAGCTCTCCCGACAATTTGTTTGACTAATCCGAACCCATGCAAAGTGCGTGCCGATCAACCGAAATGGAATATCTGTCCCTCAGGAACACAACGCCGAACCGACTTTAAGAACGCCCAATCAAATAAAGCGAGCCGCTCCTCATGAATCTACTTCCGCTGCATGAAGACAATTTCAACCAAATGGTGGATGCCAACCCCTTCATCATTATCTTTTTCCGGACTGACTGGTGCCAGCCTTGCAATCACTTTGCCCACCTCTTTAAAGCCGCCGCAGCAAAACATGCCGACATCCGCTTCGCCACCATTGATGCCGATGCCGAACGTGGTCTGGCGAAATCCTTTGGCGTGACAGTCATCCCGACGCTCATCATCATTCGCGAAAAAATCATGGTCGTGCGCGAAACTGGCTCGCTCTCAGCCGCCGCACTTGAAAAGCTGATCGAGCACGCGCGCATCCTCGACCTGGAAGACATCCGCACCGAGATCGCTGCCCACGAAGGTGATGAAGACGCCATCGACTGGTGAGCACTTCGCCCACCCTGACCGACAGGCTCACCGCCCGCGCTGCTCGCCAATTTCTTTGGCGCGGGTGGGGCCATCCAGGCGCTGGTCAGCGACATGGACAGCTACCAATACTTCGCCTCACGCCTCGCCCGGCCGGAAATCGAAAAGCACCTGCGCACCCTGATCAACAGCGCCAAGGCCCTACCACCGGAAGTCCGCGCGCAACTGCCCC
>LNAP01003951.1_pt1 | contig 13971 bp, 12 predicted proteins | sample 602601 | NCBI WGS metagenome assembly LNAP01 (sample SAMN02440304, study PRJNA202911) | soil metagenome | biome: Subtropical and temperate rainforests or woodlands; isolation source: soil samples (1 kg each in a 20% v/v slurry with milli Q water) were... ...
TGTAGCGCGAGTCCGGCGCAGCAGGCGCGCACGGCATGGTCTTCCTGCGGCGTCGGCGTGCCGAACACCGCCATGATGCCATCGCCCGCCACGCGCACGACCGAGCCCTCGAATCGCCGCACCGCCTCCTGCATGGCGTCGATCGCAGGCGCCAGCCGCTTGGCGGCGGCCTCTGGATCGAGGCTGGCGATCAACTCGGTCGAGCCGACGACATCGGCGAAGAACACGGTGATCTGCTTGAGCTCGCCCTCGCTTTCTGCCGGTCGCGCGACGGACGCCTCGCCGAGGGCGGTGCCGCAGTGGCTGCAGAACCGCGCTCCGGCCGGATTTGCCTGTTGGCACGACGAACAGATCTGACCGAGCGCCGCGCCGCATGAGGTGCAGAAGCGGGCGCCCGGTGCATTGGCGAAAGTGCAACTTGCGCACTGCATGGAAGGGCGCTTCCGTCAGGCGGCAGGCGCCGAAGGCTTTGCTGCGGCCGTTGCGGTTCGCCCCCTGCTGAAAGACATCTCCATGATCGGCTCGCCCCCGAAGTGCCCACGGTTGTACCCTTGATGCACTGGGTCAAGCATACCACAGCTACGCTCCCGCGAGACCCAGCCGTCACGCGACCGGATCGTGCAATAACTTGGAAGTTTGCCCTATGTTTCTCTGGTTATCTGCACATGCCCATCCTCGACGCCTCCGTTCCTGATCGCCTGCTCTGGCCGGAAGACGCGCCCTGGCCGCGCCGCCGCATCCGCAGGCTGATCGGTCGCTTCCACGCGTGCTTCCCCGAAATCAGCTACGAAACCAGGATCCGGCTGCCGGTCGCCAACGCACAGGCGGTGCGGTCCGCCGGAAACAGCACGGTGCTCGTCTATGGCGGCCTGCTGCGCCATCGGCTCGTCGGTTCCGCCGGGCTGTCAGTTGCGCTGGCGCATGAGACTGGCCACCATCTGGGCGGCGAGCCGCGCATGAAATTCCTGCGATGGCTGAGCAGCGAAGAGCGGGCGGACGAATGGGCGCGCGACGTCGGCTTGCCGGCCGTCTATGCCACGCGTGCATCGGCAGTCTGGCGGCGCGGCCGTCGCGAGCTCGACGGTGTGGCGCGCAGCCTTTTCTTACGGTTGTAGGTTTCCATTCCCTCACCCTCCTGCCATCATCAGTGTGTTGAACGGGGGAGACTGAAAATGGGAATGCTCTTTAATACGCCCGCCACGCGGGAGATGACCGACAAGGTCAACTTCGAGTTTTCGGGGGGCAAGTTGACGTCCTGGCGGGCACGTCTGGGCGACTTCGGCAGCATGAACCTTCACGGCGTCGCCCATAAGTGGGGTGTCGTTCCAGGCGGCGGCAACGGGCCAAAGGCACGATGGAAGTACTGGCTCGACAACATCCTGGGTGGGACTGCTTGTTCTCCCCTCACCCCGTACCCGGTGATGGGTATCATCCAGTATCCTCCCTCTGGCAGCGGCACCAGCAACGTCGGACACGAGCTCAAGAGGCTGATCATCCAGGCGCTCGGGGACATGAATTGCAAGGAGATCATCATGGTGGTGCAGCCCGACTACAGTGTTCGCGTCTCGCAGGCGGAGACCATCCCGGTTGCCGGCATGTCGGGAGCCTACTCGCTCGCCCTCACCGTTTGCACGATCGAGATTCCGTCGAGCGTTGCGGCGGCGACCAAGCGGGCGAAGAAGAAGGCTGCGAAGAAGAGGAAGGCCTAAAGAACGGATTCCCGTCAGATGGATCCGCGAGCGGTTCCATCTGACCGCCGTCTTTGGCTAGTTCACGCTCCTGATCCCGGTCCTTGCCACCGCCACCGCACGCTTGAGGTTCGCGAGCGTGACAGGCTTGCGGAGGATGGGACGATCGCGCAATTCCGGCGGCGGCGTCGCCGTGCTGTAGTCGTGCTGAACAGGAACGGAATGCCGCGCTCGGGCAGGCGCCTCAAGCATGGTCTCAATGTCCGGCGCACCAGCGATTCATCTTCACCAGAAGGACTTTCAAGGGGCGGACGTCCGGCAGGAGGCCCCAGCGCACGACGGCAGCTCGAGGTTCCGCGAAAAGTGACAACACTGCCAGCACTGGCGCGGACCTCCCTGGTCCGGTCAAGATCATGATGCGGACCTGGAGGTCCGCGCTCCGATGATCCCTTGACGGTACGCAGAAATCCCCTCCCTGTTGCCTTTCTGTGTGACTTGAGTTATATTGAGTTATGACCACCCCTGGCCGTCCCACCACCTACCGCCGTGAATTCTGCGAGCTCGCACACAACTACTGCCTGCTGGGCGCCACCAATGCGGAGCTGGCGGGGTTCCTCGATGTCGCCCCGCGCACCATCGACAACTGGATCGCGAGCCATCCCGCTTTCGCCGAGGCGGTACGCGAGGGCCGGGTGGTGGCGGATGCGCGGGTGGCGCGCTGCCTCTATCAGCGCGCGGTCGGCTACGAGCGCACCGTCGAGCGCACGGTGCTGCACCAGGGCAAGGAGTGGACGCTGAAGAACGTCGTGCACTATCCGCCCGACACGCGCGCCTGCATCTTCTGGCTGCGCAACCGCCGGCGCGATGCTTGGTCCGAGACCCGCGCGGCCCGGCCGGACGGCGACTCCGGCGGCGAGCAGGGTGGTTTCATCGACGAGCTGGACGCCGAGAACAGGGCCCTCGAAGAATTCAGGAGGGAACGCCTGGCCGAGCTCAGCCTCGGTGCCTGCGGCTCAGGCGGCCCGCTTCTTCAGCGCAAGCCCGATGCCGAGCCAGCTCGAGCCGATGAATATCAGGTCGATGCCGAGGAAGATGCCGAGCGTGTAGGCGCTGGAGTAGGGCCACTTGGCGACGATGATGACGCCCAGCAGCAGGGTGATCAGCGCCGAGAGCGCGACCCAGCCCCACGGCTTGCCGGCCTCGCGCACGCTCCAGGCCAGGAAGCCGCGCACCACGCCGCCGATCATCAGCGCGATGCCCAGCATCAGGGTGACGATGGCGGCGGCCTCGAACGGCCGGAAGAAGCAGATGACGCCGGCCGCGACATAGAGCAGGCCGAGCAGCAGCCACAGCGCGAAGCGGCCCCACTCCTTGACGCTGAAGGCGGTCACGATCTCGGTCGCACCTGCCATGATCATCATGACGCCGATGACGTAGATCGCCGAGACGGTGGCCATCACGACGCTGCCGAGCGCGATCACCCCCGCGATCATGAAGATGATACCGAGAGCCACGATCCAGCCCCACTTGGCGTGCAGGGCCTTCAGACCTTCGCCGAGGCTGTTGGGAGCCGGGCTGTTGCTGGTCACCGACATCGTTTCCTTCTCCCTGCGGAATGGCCGCTCCGCAGGATACACCGGCCCGTTGGCAGTGTCGCTGAGCCTATGGGACAATCGGTGCATGACTGAACAACAGAAAACGGCCCCCGTTCCGCGCCCCGCGACCACTGTCCTGCTGCTGCGTCCCTCGGTGCCCGGCGAGCCCAACTCGACCCTCGAAGTCTTCATGGTGGTGCGCCACCAGGCGATCGATTCCTTCTCCGGCGCGCTGGTCTTCCCCGGCGGCAAGCTCGAGGACGCCGACGGCGATCCGCGCCTGCGCGCGCGCTGCGCCCACGCCGACAAGCGCTCCGACGAGGAGCTGAAGTTCCGCATCGCCGGCGTGCGCGAGGCCTTCGAGGAGTGCGGCATCCTCCTGGCGCGCAAGCGCGGTGAGCGCGCGGTGATCGCGGCCGCCGATCTCAAGGGCATCGAGGACCGCTGGCGCACGAAGCTCGCCAAGGACGAGGCCACCATCGTCGACCTGGTCGAGGCCGAGGACCTCGAGCTCGCCACCGACATGATGGTGCCCTACGCCCACTGGATCACGCCGACCTTCGCGCCCAAACGCTTCGACACCTGGTTCTTCCTCGCCGAGGCGCCGGAGGACCAGATCGCACTGCATGACGGTTCGGAGTCGGTGGACTCGGTGTGGATCGGACCGACCGAGGCGATCGACGAGGCGACCGCCGGCAAGCGCACGCTGGTGCACGCCACCTTGAAGAACCTCGAGCTTCTGGCCGAGGAGAAGACCGTCGCCGGCGCCCTCGCCGCGGCCGGCTCCCGCAAGGTCGTCACCGTCCAGCCCTGGGTCGAGACGCGCGACGGCAAGCGCTACCTGCACATCCCGCCCGACGCCGGCTACCGCAACCTGTTCCGCGAACTGCCGCCGACGGCAGGGAGGTAAGAGGCAGAGGAAAGGCCGCTCGCTCCGCTCGGGCTGACAGGGGCCGTTGATCGCAAAGCACCCTGTCATCCCGAGCGCAGCGAGGGACCTTTGTTTCGCTTTCCGGAAGGTAGTTCCACCTTCTTGGCAGCCATGATCAAATGCGTCTCGCGCGTCCCGGCGGGGCGCGCTAAAGCGGGAGGAATAAACGCCCGTTCATAGTGTTGGAGGGAAGTCCGAATGGTCGGAATCGTCGCCTACGGCGCCTATGTGCCGCGCCTGCGCCTCAGCCGTCAGGCCGTCTACGACGCCAACAAGTGGTTCGCCGCCGGACTGCGCGGCCTCGCCAAGGGCGAGCGCTCGATGGCCAACTGGGACGAGGATTCGGTCACCATGGCCGTCGAGGCCTCGCGCGATTGTCTCACCAGCCACAAGCCCGAGGACGTCAGAAGCCTCTACTTCGCCTCGACCACCCATCCCTTCAAGGATCGCCAGAACGCCGGCGTCATCGGCACGGCGCTGTCGATCGAGCAGAACCTTCTCGCCTCCGACGTCGGCGGCTCGCTGAAGGCCGGCACCTCGGCGCTGATCGCGGGGCTCAATGCCTCGAAGAACGGCGGCGGCCCGGCGCTCGTGGCCGCGGCCGACAAGCGGATGGCGCGCGTGGCGTCGACCGGCGAGATGAACTACGGCGACGGCGCCGCGGCGCTGCTGTGCGGCACTGAGAACGTGATCGCCAATCTCGTCGGCCATCATTCGGTGTCGATGGATTTCGTCGACCACTTCCGCGGCGACGAGAGCGACTTCGACTATGGCTGGGAAGAGCGCTGGATCCGCGACGAGGGCTACTCGAAGATCGTGCCGCCGGCCATCAAGGCGGCACTCGCCGCCTGCAAGCTGAAAGGCGCCGACATCACCCACTTCATCATGCCGAGCCTGATGCCGGCCGTCCCGAAGCAGATGGCCAAGATGTGCGGCATCGGCGAAGGCGCCGTGCGCGATCTTCTGGGCGCCAATCTCGGTGACACCGGTGCCGCCCACGCGCTGGTCATGCTGGTCGACGCGCTCGAGGTTGCCAAGGAAGGCGACAAGATCATGGTCGTGGCCTTCGGCCAGGGCGTCGACACGCTGGTGTTCGAGGTCACGGCCGAGAACGCCAAGCTTCCCAAGCGCAAGGGCGTCTCGGGCTGGCTGGCGCGCCGCAAGGAAGAGAAGAACTACATGAAGTTCCTCGCCTTCAACGAGATGCTGCCGATCGAGAAGGGCATGCGCGCCGAGTTCGACAAGAAGACGGCGCTGTCGGTCCTGTGGCGCAAGCGCGACATGATCTACGGCCTGGTCGGCGGCAAGTGCAAGGTCTGCGGCACCGTGCAGTTCCCGCGCAGCCAGGTCTGCGTGAACCCGAACTGCCATGCCATCGACAGCCAGGAGCCCTACCGCATGGCCGGGCTGGAGGCGAACGTGATGTCGTTCACCGCCGACTCGCTCACCTACTCGCCGGATCCGCCGGCCTATTACGGCATGATCACTTTCCCCGAAGGCGGCCGCTTCATGGCCGACTTCACCGACAGCGACAAGGAACAGGTGAAGGTCGGCGCCAAGATGCGCATGACCTTCCGCATCCGCGACAACGACACCATGCGCGGCGGCTTCAAGCGTTACTTCTGGAAGGCGGCGCCTGTGTGATCATTGCTGGGAGCGCGCCACGGAGTGGCGCGCTCCCAGCAAAGAGTTGATGTGATAGTCTGACAATCCCCACGAAGGAGACCAATCATGGCACGGGGTATCAAGGACAAGGTGGCGATTCTCGGCATGGGCTGCTCGAAGTTCGGCGAACGCTGGGACTCGGGCGCCGAAGAGCTGATGCTCGAATCCTACAAGGAGTGCCTGGCCGACGCCGGCATCGACGCCAAGCAGCTCAACGCCGCCTGGTTCTCGACCGCGATCGACGAGGTCCATGTCGGCAAGTCCGGCATTCCGCTGTCGACCACGCTGCGTCTGCCGAACATTCCCGTGACGCACGTCGAGAACATGTGCGCTTCGGGCACCGAGGCCTTCCGCGGCGCCTGCTATGCCGTCGCCTCGGGTGCGGCCGACTTCGCCTTGGCGCTGGGCGTCGAGAAGCTGAAGGACACCGGCTACGGCGGCCTCCCCGGCGGCCGCGGCGGCCCATTGCAGGCGCTGTGGAGCGCCAACGGCACGGCGCCGGGCAACTTCGCCCAGCTCGCCACCGCCTACATGACCGCGCACGGCGTGTCGGGCGAGGACCTCAAGAAGGCGATCGGCCACGTCTCGTGGAAGAGCCACCAGAACGGCGCCAAGAACCCCAAGGCGCATCTGCAGAAGGCCGTCGAGATGGACACCATCCTGAACGCGCCGATGATCGCCTCGCCGCTGGGGCTGTTCGACTGCTGCGGCGTGTCGGATGGTGCTGCCGCGGCCATCGTGACCACGCCCGAGATCGCCAAGTCGCTCGGCAAGCACAACATCGTGTCGGTCAAGGCCTTGCAGCTCTCGGTCTCGAACGGCTCGGAATCGGGCCACAACTCGTGGGACGGAAGCTACTTCCACACCACGCGCATCGCCTCGAAGAAGGCCTACGAGGAGGCCGGCATCAAGAACCCGCGCGACGAGGTCTCGATGTTCGAGGTGCACGACTGCTTCTCGGTCACCGAGCTCGTGACCATGGAAGACCTGCACATCTCCGAGACCGGCAAGGGCTGGAAGGACGTGCTCGACGGCTTCTACGACGCCGACGGCAAGATCCCCTGCCAGATCGACGGCGGGCTGAAGTGCTTCGGCCATCCGATCGGCGCCTCGGGCCTGCGCATGCTCTACGAGATGTATCTGCAGTTCCAGGGCCGCGCCGGCGCCCGCCAGCTCAAGGACCCGCGCATCGGCATGACCCACAACCTGGGCGGCGCGCCGCGCGAGAACGTGTCGAGCGTGGCCATCGTCGGCCGCTTCGAATAGGACGCACGCTGTCGAGGACGGCAACGCTGTCATCCCGAGCGACGCGAGGGACCTTTCTGGATCAGTAAAGGTCCCTCGGGCGGAGTTTACCCTGAGCTTCGTCGAAGGGGCCGCGGGATGACAGGGAAATCGTTTCGCCCTCGCCTGTAATGGGTGAGGGCGTTTCTTTCAGATTGATTGGGAGGACGCGAGCCCATGCAGCTCGACAAGAAACTCATCGGCCACAGCTTCAAGCCGTTCACCACCACCGTCGAGGCCGGCAAGATCCGCCTGTTCTGCAAGGCCATCGGCGAGGAAAATCCCATCTACGTCGACGAGGCCGCGGCCAAGGCCGCCGGCTACCGCGCCATCCCCGCGCCGCCGACCTATCTCACCGCCGTCACCAACGACGATCCCGACAAGGGCGGCCTGCTGCGCCTGCTCAACGTCGACATCGGCCTGATCCTGCACGGCGAACAGCATTACGAGTACCTGGCGCCCGTGCATGTCGGCGACAGGATCACCTGCCAGCAGAAAGTGGTCGACATCTACGACAAGAAGGGCGGCGCCCTGTGGTTCGTGGTCTCCGAGACCGAGCTCAAGGACCAGGCCGGGAAGCCGGTAGCCAAGGCCAAGGGCATCACCGTCGTGCGCAATCCCGACGCGGCCAAGAAGTAGGAGGACGAGAGATGGCAACTGTCACTGCCCCGAAGTTCGCCGACGTGAAGGTCGGCGACACGCTGAAGCCGATCGTCCTGCCGCCGATCAGCCGCCACCAGCTCGCCCTCTATTGCGGCGGCTCGGGCGACCACAATCCCATCCACGTCGACATCGACTTCGCCAAGAAGTTCGGTTTCAAGGACGTGTTCGCCCACGGCATGCTGTCGATGGCCTTCCTCGGCCGCCTGGTCACGAGCTACGTGCCGCAGGCCCAGGTCAAGAAGCTCGGCACGCGCTTCACTTCGATCACCTGGGTGGGCGACGTCATCACCGTGAGCGGCAAGGTCACCGGCAAGCGCGAGGAGGGCGGCCAGAAGCTGGTCGACCTCGAGGTCAAGTGCACCAACCAGAACGGCCAGGACACGCTGCAGGGCGACGCCACGGTGGTATTGAACTAGCTGGGCGCGCGCCACTCCGTGGCGCTCATGGGATGTGTGATCCACAAAGACGCGCCACGGAGTGGCGCGCTCCCGGCAAAGACTAAGATTTGCCCCAGCCGTCGCGCGTCTGCGGCAGCTTCTTCTTGAGTAGCGCGCCCGCCACCACGTTGCGCAGCACCTCCGCCGTGCCGCCGCCGATGGTGAACATGCGCACGTCGCGCGCCATGCGCTCCAGGGGCAGCTCGCGCGAGTAGCCGCGCGCGCCGAAGAATTGCAGGGCGTCGTTCACCACCTGGATGGCGTTCTCCGACGTGAAGACCTTGGCTTGCGCGGCCAGCAGCATGTCGGGGAAACCGCCTTCGCCCGAGCGCGCGGCGTCGTAGACCAGCGCCTGTGCCGCCCTGAGCTTGATCGACATGTCGGCGAGCTTCCATTGCAGGCCCTGGAACTCGTTGATCGGCCGGCCGAACTGGTGGCGCTTTTCCGACCAGTCGAGCGCCAGCTCATAGGCGCCCTCGGCGATGCCCAGCGCCACCGTGGCCGCGCCGACGCGCTGGCTGTTGTAGGCATTCATCAGGTCGGCGAAGCCCTTTTTCAGGCCGCGCGGCGGCATCACCAGCGCCGACGGCGGCAGTTCCATGTCCTCGAAGTCGATCACCGCCTCGGGAATGCCGCGCAGGCCCATGGTCGGCTCGCGCTTGGTGATCTTCAGCCCGGCCGTCTCGTCGCGAATGGCGAGGAAGCCGCCGATGCCTTCCTCGTTGCCTTTCTCGTCGTAGACCTTGGCGAAGATCAGGTGCAGGCGCGAGACGCCGCCGCCGGTGATCCAGTGCTTGCGGCCGTTGACGACATATCGGTTGCCCTTCTTGTCGGCGCGCGTGGTCATGCCGTTGGCGTCCGAGCCGGCCTCGGGCTCGGTGATGCAGATGGCGGGCTTGTCGCCTGACAGCACCATGTCGGCGGCGAGCTTCTTCTGCTCGTCCGAGCCGTAGGCCATCACCGCGCTGATCGCGCCCATGTTGGTCTCGACGGCGATGCGGCCGGTGACCGAGCAGGCCGAGGACAGCGCCTCGATGACGAGCACGGCATCGAGCCAGTTCTTGCCCTGGCCGCCATACTGCTGCGGGATTGTCATGCCCAAGAGCCTGGCGTCCTTCAGGAGCTCGACATTGTCCCAGGGATACTGCTCGGTGCGATCGACCTCGGCCGCGCGCCTGGCCACGGGCCCCGCCGCCAGCTCGCGCACCCGCGCCTGCAGCTTGATCTGGTCAGACGACAATCCGGACGCGTTCATGAATCCTATCCTTGGCCGTGGGGGTCGACACTGAAGACGATGGCGGCATCGCTGCGGCCGCGCACCGCGACACTGCCCAGGTCGGCGAAGACGAACTGGTCGCCGCAGGCCTCGCGTGTGCTGTTGGAGACGAGAATGCGCGTGCCGTAGTCCTTGTTCAACTGCTCGAGGCGCGCCGCGAGATTAACCGTGTCGCCCAGCAAGGTGAAGGTCAGGCGCCGGCCGGCGCCGACCGAGCCTCCGATCACCTGGCCGGTGCTGATGCCGATGCGGGTGGCGAAAGCTGCGCCCATGTCGCCGAAGGTGCGCCCGCCGACGGCGCGCTGGATGTCGATGGCGGCGCGCACCGCGGCGCAGGCATGGTTCTCGCAGGCGAGCGGCATGTTGAAGGAGGCGAACAGGCCGTCGCCGATGAAGGTGTTGACGACGCCGCCATGGGCGCGGATCGGCTCGAGCACGGTCTCGAGATACTCGTTCAGCGCCGCCACGAGGGCATCCGGTGCGAGGTGCTCGGCGATGGTGGTGAAGCCCGCAATGTCGGTGAACAGGATGGTGGCCTCGCGCGTCTCGCCGGCCAGCACGCCCTCGCCCTCGCGCTTGAGGATGGTGGCGGCCACGCTTTCGTCGACATAGCGGCCGAAGGTCTCGCGGAAGCGCTCGCGCTCGCGCAGGCCCTCGACCATGTTGTTGAACTGGCCGGTGAGCTCGCCGACCTCGTCGTTCGAGGTGACCGGTACGCGTTGGCTCAAGTCGCCTTCGGCAACCTTGCCCATGGCGTCCGACAAGATGCGGATCGGCCGCAGCAGCGAGCGGGTGATGAAATAGGCGGTGATGGCCACGCCCATCAGCGCCACGCCGACAACGTTGGTAATCTCGATCCTCAGGCGGTCGCCCTCGTAGGAGAACAGGGCGACGATGATCGCCGCCATGGGCGCGATCGAGATCACCGTCAGAGCGACGATCAGCTTCGCGTTGTAGCTGCCGAAGAAGAGTTCGAGGCTGCGGCCGTAGTGACGGAAGATGAAGGTGCAGAGTTCGGCGAGATAGGCGCTGATGACGAAGTAGGTGTAGGTGAAAAAGAAGACCGGCAGGACGATGCACAGCGTGATGACCTGGGCGATGGTCGGTCGCGGCACGCCAGTGAGGGTCGGATCTGTGAAGAAATAGGTCGATCCCAGGCGAAGGAGGGTCAGGATCAGGATCAGAATCGCCACGGACCGCGCTGTCAGCAGGGGAAGCTGGGTGATGCGCCGTTGCGTATCCTCGAAGCTCGTCGCACCCTTGAGGTAGCGTTCTATCGGCGCGAACAGCCGACTTGAGATGACATAGTTGGCGCCCAGCAGCAGGACGAGACCGCCGCCGAGCGAACGCGGCGCGAAACTCCAAGCATCGTAGAGCACGAAGAAGACCAGCGCGGAGGCAATGTCGATCACCACCACCGAGGTCGCCATCAGAAGGTAACGCCGGCGGATCGCGGCGATCTCTGTCGGTGTCGCGGGCGTGGTCATGCCACCGGCCCGACGCGGTAGACGACGACGTTGTCCTCGTGGCCGCGCACATCGATCACGCCCAGCCGCTCGCAGTCGGTCGCGCCGGCGGCGCGCACCGTGCTTTCGGTGGCGAGGATGCGCGTGCGGAATTGCTTGTTGAGCTGTTCCACCCGCGAGGCGACGTTCACGGCGTCGCCCAGCAGCGTGTAGTTCAGGCGGTTGTCGGTGCCGATGGTGACGCCGATCACCGTGCCGGTGTTGATGCCGATGCGCGTGCGCAGCGCGGCATGGCCGGCGAACGGGCCCTCGTCGAGAACGTGCTGGATCTCGATCGCCGCGGCGATTGCGGCTGCCGCGTGGTTGTCGCAGGGCAGGGGAAGATTGAAGCTCGCGAACAGGCCATCGCCGATGAAGCTGTTGACGACGCCGCCATGGCGCTGGATCACCGGCACCACCGCGCCGAGATAGGCGTTCAGGATCGCCGCGACCTCGGCCGGCGCGAGGCGCTCGGAGAGGCCGGTGAAGCCCTCGATGTCGGTGAACATCAGGGTGGCGTCGGCGGTGGTGTCGGCGATGCGGCCGGCGCGATCGCGGTTGTCGAGGATCGCGGTGGCGACGCTCTTGCTCACGTACTTGCCGAACGTGTCGCGCAGGTATTCGCGCTCCGACAGGCCTTCGACCATCTCGTTGAAGCGGCCGGCGGCGTGGCCCATCTCATCGTCCGACGTCACCGGCAAGCGCACCTGGTAGTCGCCCTTGGCGACCTGGCGCATGCCGAGATCGAGGCGGGCGACCGGACGGCTGAGCGCATGGTTGATCCAGAAGACCATGAACAGGGTGCCGGCGATGGTGGCGACCACGTCCATCGTCGCTTCGCGCACCAGGCGCGGGCCGCTGTAGCTCGCAATGTCCGCCGACAGGAGGATCACGCCGGCGAAGGCCATGAACAGCAGGGCGACCGAGACCTTGCGGCGGAAGCGGCCGTGGAAGACGTGCAGGTTGACGTCGCGGGTGCGGAACAGGTGCTCGCAGAGCTGGTCGAGGTAGGCGCTGACGACGTAGAAGATCAGCAGGACATTGAACCCGGTGCCGACCACGAACGAGGCGACGAGATCGGGCACGCCCGGATCTTCCTGCATGGCGTCGAGCTCGATGCCGAAGCGGCGCGACAGCATCCTGAGCGCCACCATGGGCACGTAGCAGATCGCCATGACCACGGCCGACCGGCGCGGCAGGCTGGTCAGCGCATCTTCGATGTCGGCAAAGGAGGTTTCGCCGGCGATGAAGCGGCCGACCGGCCGGATCAGGAAATAGGCGCCGATGCCGACGCCGACCAGCAGGAAGGCCGCCGACATCGCCACGTTGGCCGGCAAGAGATGGAATTCCCGGTGCATCAACGCGAAGACCAGCAGCGTGATCACGTCGATCGCGAACGGCACGCCCATCGCCAGGTAGTAGCGTCCGATGACGGCCTGGGACGCCACGCGCGGCGCCGCGTCGGTCGATGCGGTCATGCCCGCGGTATAGAGCGGATCGGGGGCAAGCGAAACGCCCTCCCCACGCATAGCGTGGGGAGGTGTCGCCGTCATACGGCGACGGAGGGGTCATGAGCATCAGTACTGCGGCTCATGACCCCTCCGCCCGCTGTGCGGGCACCTCCCCTTGGCGGAGTCCGCCAAGGGGAGGCAAAAAGCTAAGCCGTCACTTCACGCGCGGTGATGCGGTACTTGAACTTGTCCGGATCGAGCGAATCGAGGAACCCGGTCTTGTTCTCGGCCTGCGGGTACATCAGGAACGGTATGGCCGCCTCCTTCGATCCCGGCAGCTTGAGGTCGTGGGCCGTGTTGAAGGCGACCCAGTTGCCTTCCCATGAGCCGAACAGCGCCTTGCGCGCGGCCAGCACCTTGGGATCGTTCATCGCGAGCTTGCCCGGCGGCTCCTCGAGCACGACCTTGCGCACGTCGGCCGGATCGACCGGCGTCCAGCCGCTGCCCGCCAGCCAGACCTCGGCGCGGCAATGCTGCGCCTTGCTCACGTTCTCCGAGCCCGCGCCCAGCGCCTTGAAGCCGAACTGCGATGGCACGACACGGATGCCGTAGACGTCGCGCGCCGGCAGGCCGACCGAGCGGGCGAGACCCACGAACAACGCATTGAGGTCGGCGCATTTGCCGTTGAGGTTGCCCGTCTTGAGCATGGTGGTGATATCGCCGACACCGCAGCCGAGCGTCGTCGGATTGCGGAAGGTGTTCTCCACCACCCACTCGTAGATCGCCCGCGCCTTGGCGACGTCGTCCTTCTTGCCTTTGGTGATGTCCTGCGCCGTATCGCGCACGAGGCCGTCGGTCGGCAGCAACTCGGTGGCGGCAAGGTTGAGCTTGCGCTCGGCATCGCTGAGCGGCGCGGCATTGCCTTGCCCAGGCACAACCGAGCGGTCCTGCGTCTGGATCTGCGCCGTGACCTCGATGGCGGGCGACTGCTGATCGGCCGCCCATTCGACCCGCAGCATCTCGGCTCCGTACTTGGGATCCTTGACGCGCTCGGCAATCTTGGCGTTGCCGGTCCAGGTGACGTTGCCGGGCTTCTGCCAGTCCCATGCCTCGAAGGTCGGCAGCGGAAGCCATGCCTTGGTGGCGCCCTCGGCAGGCTCGACGCGGGCGGTCAGGCTGTAGGTCCGCCAGCCCTTCGGCATGGGCGTGTAGTTTGCCTGGGCGGAGGCAAGGCGGGGTGCAAGGCCCAGAGCTCCAGCGGCGATGCCGGCCTTCAACATGTCACGACGATTCATTGGCTTCTTCCCCAATCGCTGAGATTGCCGGGGAGGGCAGGGACGCCGTCGACTGGTCTGTCCGAGCCATCCCGCACCGATCCGCGTCGCACGCGACAGCGGTCGTACCGGATGGACGGAGGATTGCAGGGTAGGACCGCCGCCGTCAACGGGAGCGCGGGGGCGCCGCCCCCCCCACCAG
>LNAP01003925.1_pt1 | contig 13968 bp, 12 predicted proteins | sample 602601 | NCBI WGS metagenome assembly LNAP01 (sample SAMN02440304, study PRJNA202911) | soil metagenome | biome: Subtropical and temperate rainforests or woodlands; isolation source: soil samples (1 kg each in a 20% v/v slurry with milli Q water) were... ...
GCGCTATAACATGGAAATCAGCCTGGAAGATGCCTTCCACGGCAAGCAGGCCAATATCCGCGTCCCCACCTCGGTGCAATGCGATGCCTGCCAGGGAACCGGCGGCGAAAAGGGCGCGCAGCCGATCAACTGCCCGACATGCCACGGCCATGGTCGGGTCCGGGCGACCCAGGGTTTCTTCACCATCGAACGCACCTGCCAAACCTGCGGTGGCGCCGGCAAGGTGATCGAGAAGGCCTGCAAGGTCTGCCATGGTCAGGGCCGCATCGCCAAGGAAAAGACCCTGCAGGTGTCGATTCCGGCCGGCGTCGAGGATGGCACGCGCATTCGCCTGGCCGGCGAGGGCGAGGCCGGCATGCGTGGCGCACCGGCGGGCGATCTCTATATTTTCCTCACGGTGAAACCGCATCGCCTGTTCCAGCGCGACGGCGCCGACATTCATTGCCGGGTGCCGATTCCGATGACGACGGCGGCTTTGGGCGGTCAGATCGAGATCCCCACGGTCGATGGCAGCCGCGCCAAGGTCGGTATTCCGGCCGGGGCGCAGAACGGCCAACAGTTCCGCCTCAAGGGCAAGGGCATGTCGGTGCTGCGTTCACCCGCCCGCGGCGACATGTATGCCGAGATCAGCGTCGAAACACCGGTCCATCTCACCAAGAAGCAGAAGGAACTGCTGGAGCAGTTCACGGCCGAAAGCGAGAAGTCCGGCAAGCAATCGCCGGAATCCGACGGCTTCTTCAAGCGCGTGAAGGAATTCTTCGACAGCACCGGCGACTAATGCCGGACGACTAGCGCTGGCCTGGGCGTTCCGACCGGAAATTTCACTGCGGCGGACGGCTTGTCCGCCCAACAGTGTCAGGGCTCAGGGCTATTTCGCGACAATATCGTCGATTGTTCTCGGCAGGCTCTGCTGCAGCATGGTTTCAACCGCCTCATGCAGCGTCTGCTGCTGCTCTGGTGTCCAGGTGACGATCGGTTTCGGCCAGACCTTCATTGCAAGGCCCGTAAACGGGCCGTCTATCTTATTCGTGACATACCAACTATTGCCCAGGGGCTCGGCGCGGATATCGGCAACGGGTTCGCCGCTGCGGCCATCGATCAGGAACGCATGATACAGCACATAGCCCGTCAGTGAGCCGCCCTGACGCAGCAGGCCGATACCGTGCAATCTGTAAGCGCCGCTATAGGCACCCGCTTCCACCAACAGCAGATAGTAATCCAGATTGTCAGGCTGGACGCTGCTGCGGATGATCGGCCCGAGGCTTGGCCGCTGCCGGTCGAAGATATTGCCCCGCATGACCGGACCGCCGATTGCGGCCGCGCCGAATTTGGCCGGATCGTAGGTGACCGGCCGGACATCGTAGGCGTGCTGTCTCAGAAGCTGCGTCACCTGGTCTGTCACCAGTCCGTCGATATGCCAGGCACCGATCGGGAATGCATAGCCTCTCTTTTCCCATCCATTGGCAGCAATATCCCCCAAGGTGATATTGCTGCTGATGGCACTGATGACGCCGATGGTCCTGGGGCCACTTGGCTGCGCTGCCTGGCGCTCAGGCTCGTCTCCGCCCCAGAGCGAACAAGCCGAGAGCAGCAGGCAGACAAAAATCGTGGCAAAACGCTTTACATTCACTCGGAACCATCCCCCAAACTGTCGCGGCACAACCGGACTTCGTGCGATCGCCGCCAGTCATGACATTAATGAGGTTGCAGCCTAAGCGGGACCACCTCACGATCGCAAGAAATGATCGCGTCAATCCTCGTCACGTTGCCTGACGGCTCACTGAAAGCAGGAAAACGCGCCGGCGGCCTTTATCGGCCTGTTGCAGGGCGGAAATTTCGGCAAGCTGCTGGTGAAGATACGCGACGGTTAACCGATGTCGCCGGCACCTACTGCGGCTATCCTCCGCCACATCGATGGCTCAGACAAAGCTGCAGCCGCCCGCGACAAATATCTAGAACAGGGCGCTTTTCCTGACTTCCTGTCGAACCGCCTGTTGCCCAACTGCCCGGAACTCGCTTAGATACCGGAAATAGATTTCTGGGGGATGTATGGCAGCGAAAAAAGTATCGAAGCCGCAAAAGGCCCAGCCGGCGGCGAAGACCAGCCCGAAGAAGCCCCTCCCCAAAGTGGTGGCTACTCAGGTTAAACCCTTGAAGGAAAATGTGAAGCCAAAGCCTGCGGCAAGCCCGGCGGTGGTCAAGCCGGTGGCCAAGGCACCAGTGAAACCTGCCGAAAAAGCGCCCGCGGCCAAGCCGGCACCTGCCGCGACTCCGGCGGCGCCTCCGGCTGCGAAGCCTCTAGGATCAAAGACCGTGACCGTCAAACCGCTTGCGACTCGGCGGCCGAGCAATGGGGCAATCCGAGTCGGCATTGTTGGCTGTGCCGGCCGGATGGGCCAGATGCTGCTGAGATTGCTGATCAACGCGCCCGGGATCGTGGTGGTCGGCGGCACGGAACGGCGTGGCTCGCCGGCTTTGGGGCAGGATCTCGGCGCCTTGGCCGGCGCCGAGCCGCTGGGTATTTCGGTGACGGAAGATGCGGCGCTGATGTTTGAAACCGCCGATGTGGTGGTGGATTTCACCAATCCCTCGGCCACCGTCGTGCATGCCAGCCTGGCGGCCAAGTCGGGCTGCGCCCATGTGGTCGGCACGACTGGCCTCGATGCGGACCAGTTGGCGGCCATCGCCCGTTCGGCGCAGCGGGCGCCGATCGTGCTGGCCGCCAATATGAGCCTGGGCGTCAATCTCCTGCAGCAGGTGGTGGAAGAGGTCGCCCGCATCCTCGATACCGAATGGGATATCGAGATTGTGGAAATGCACCATCGGCACAAGGTCGATGCGCCTTCCGGGACGGCATTGTCGCTTGGCGAAGCGGCGGCGCGCGGTCGGAACGTGGCTTTGCGCCGGGTTGCCAAGCGTTCCCGCGACGGTCAGGTCGGTCCGCGCCAGCGCGGCGAGATCGGCTTTGCCGCCTTGCGCGGCGGCGATGTGGTCGGCGATCACACGGTCATCTTCGCGGCGGACGGGGAGCGGGTGGAGATCACCCATAAGGCCTCGAGCCGCGAAATCTTTGCCCGCGGTGCGGTCAAGGCCGTGCTTTGGGCCGCCGGCAAGGCGCCAGGTCTCTATAACATGCGCGATGTGCTGGGCTTCAGCGTCGGCGGGCCGAGCGGTGGCAATAACGGCAATGGCGGGCAAGGCAACGGCGGCTGATCTAACGACGCCGTCGCCCTTCATGTGCCGGTTCGGTATTTGCGCGTTCGGTGCCGCCAGGCTTGTCACCGTCAGGCTTGTCGCGGCTTGAGAAAACGCGCCGTGGCGAGGCCGCTCAGGATCAGGAGCAGGGCGGCCACGGCGTTCCAGCCGGGTGTTTCGCCCAGCCAGAGATAGCCCCAGCCGATTCCCATCAGCGGCACCAGATAATTGTTGAAGGCGGCAAATCCCGCACCCACGCGCCTGAGGATCAGGAAGAACAGCAGGTTGCCGATCGCGGTCGAGATCACGCCCAGCCAAAGCGTTGCCAGGAAAGCGGGCTTGGTATGCGCGATCTGCCACGGGTGGTCATGCCACAGCCAGACCGGCAGCATGGTCACCAGGGCCATCAGCAGGATCGCGCCCACCGTCATTTCCGATCCCATCAGCGGCAGGCGCCGGGTGTACACGCCATAGAATGAATAGCTGACGGTGCCGCCGAGGATCGCCAGTTGGCCGATCACCGATGGGCCGATGCCGCCTATAGCGTTGATCTCACGCAGCGCATCCAGACCGACCAGTACGATGACGCCGAGCATCGCCAGGAGGACGCCGAAACCCTTGCCGAGCGTCAGTTTCTCATCCGGCGTCATGAGATGCGCCAGGATGACGACGAAGATGGGAATCACCGCCATCAGGATCGCCGCCAGATTGGACGGCGTATATTGCTCGCCCCAGCCGATCAGGAAGAAGGGCAGCGAATTGCCGATGATACCGAGAAAGACCAGGCGTCCCCACAGGCCGCGGCCGCGCGGCCAGGTCTGGCCCTTGGCGATCGCCAATCCGCACAACATTGCCGCGCCGATGGCGATGCGATAGGTCGCCAGCGTCATCGGCGGCAGGCCGTTTTCGACGGCAATCTTGATGGCGATGAAGGACGATCCCCAGACCAGGCCGAGCAGCAGCAATAGGCCGAATTCCACCGGTCCCGGATGCCGGATCGCGATCGAGCCAGCAGGCGTCGAAGCAGCAGGTTTCGAGGCAGGGGCCTTTGAGGCAGAGGGCATGGCTCTATTTGGATCGGTCTTCAGGGCAGGAATGATCAGGCGGTACGCAACCGCGTGAGGACGCTGCGCAATTCACAGGCCACGTCGCGCCGCTCCTGCGGGCTCAGAAAGGCACCGATCTCCAATTGCTTGCCGTGGGAGCGCAGGTAAAGCGAGCTGTCGGACTCATCCGGCCGGTCCAGAATGACCTGCAGCCAATAGGGCTGGAACCGGTAACGCTGCAAGTCGCCCTTGGGGGAAATCTTCTCCACCGTCAGGCGGTCGGGATAAAGGCGCAACCTTTCGCTCCGCCGGTCGCCTTTCATATGCTTGCGGAAGAGATAAATGAAGAGCAGCCATTCCGTGCCGCAAAAGCCGAAAATCGGCCAGGCGCCCATGGCCAGGAAGGCCATGCCATAGACAAAGCCGATGACGCCGGTCGCCGCGACCACAATGGCAAAGCCGCGCGGCGACAGGCTGCGGCGCGGATAGAGAATGGCTTCGAAGACCGGATGGGTCGCTGCCGCCGCCTGGTCTGTGCCGGCTGGCGAAACCGCCTCTGATCCCGGATGTGGCTGCTGGTCGTTCATGGGCCGGGAGTATAAACTCCCGCCGCTGCAGGTAGAAGCGGCGGCTTGCGCCAGATGGGGTTGCAGGCTGGGCATGCGCCGCGACGGGCATGCTGCTTTGGGCCGAACGGGGACTATATGCTGAAAAAAGACCAGATCGAGGCCTTCTTCGCGCGCCTCGCCGCCGCCAATCCGGAGCCGAAGGGCGAGCTCGATTACATCAACCCCTATACCTTGCTGGTGGCCGTGACGCTGTCGGCCCAGGCAACCGACGTCTCCGTCAATAAGGCGACGGCGCCGCTTTTCAAGATCGTCGACACGCCGCAGAAGATGGTGAAGCTCGGCGAAGCCAAGCTGAAGAACTATATCAAGACCATCGGTCTCTATAACACCAAGGCGAAGAACGTCATCCGCCTGTCGGAAATCCTGATCGAAAAATACGGTGGCGCGGTACCGCAGAGCCGCGAGGAATTGCAGGAACTACCCGGCGTCGGCCGCAAGACCGCCAATGTGGTGCTCAACATCGCCTTCGGTCATTCGACCATCGCCGTCGATACCCATCTCTTCCGCGTCTGCAACCGCACCGGCCTGGCGCCCGGCGCGACGCCGCTGGCCGTCGAGCTCGCCTTGGAGAAGAAGGTGCCGGCGAAATATCTGCGCCACGCCCATCACTGGCTGATCCTGCATGGCCGCTACGTCTGCAAGGCGCGCAAGCCCGATTGTCCGCTTTGCGTCGTGCGCGACATCTGCCAGTTCAAGGGCAAGACCCTGATCGCGTAATCCCGCCGCATTCCTGGCGGCCTTTGCCTCACCTGAAAGAATGAACGCGATGAAAGGCAATCGACGAGGGTTCTTGGCCCATCTTCTGGCGGTGGTGCTGCTATCGGTGCCGGTGATGCAGGCGGCTGCGGATGACGCGACCGGCACGGAAACATCACCGTCGGCCGCATCGCAGGCCGGTTCGCAGCAAGTGCCGCAACCTGATTCACCCCAACCTGTCTCATCACGGCCGGTCGCCCATCTCGACAAGACCGTTTGCGATGCGGCCGCGCTCAAGGATCTGGCCGTCCGGCGCCAGGTTGCAGCGCCGGCGCCCGAACAGATCGAGGCCGGGTCTTACCGCCTGACACGTTGGCCGGCACTCAGCGACGACCAGCTGCGGGCCGATGACGAGCCGATGGAGTTTATCGAAATCGATCGGGGCGGCGATTGCCAGCTCCTGGTCGCCGACCGCTTCGCCACCTTCGTTTCGGCAAGGCTGCCGCTGGCCGGCGCAAAACCGCCGCAGCTCATCATCAGCAGCTATTCCGGCGGCGCCCATTGCTGCTTCACCTATTATGCCGTCAGTCTGGGCGATGCGGGCATCGCGGCCGATCGGCTGGACACGGCGGATTCCCCGATCGATCTGGTCGGGCTGGGGGATGGCGATGTGCCGGATATCACTTATGCCGACATGGCCTTCGCCTATTGGAACACGGCCTTCGCCGATTCACCGACAGGACAGGTGCGGCTCACCTGGGACAAGGATCGCTACCGGCTGGCGGATCCGCAGCAGGCGCCGGCGCCAAGCGAGATCGAGCAGGCTGCCTGGCAGGCGGCGATGACGGCGGCGATCAGGGCCATGCCGGGTCCCTATGTGCCGATCGCCGAACAGAATAACGGCAAGCCCGGCACCGCGATGGATCCCGTGATCTGGTCGCATCTCCTGGATCTGATCTATGCGGGTTACCCCGACCTTGCCCGCGACCTCTTCGATCGCGCTTGGCCGGATGACGTGCCGGGCAAGGGGCTTTTCTGGCGCGACTTCGTCACGCAGCTGCAGCAGGCCTCGGTGATCTGGAAACCCTGGCATCTCGCCACGGTGCTGGTGCCGGACCTGCCGGCAAGGCCGTGACAGATGCGACGCGGATCACCCGCCCCGCATCACCCGCCAAGAATCACCTGATGGGTGGTCCGCTTATTCGCTGGCGTCGGCGGTCTTTTGCACGGCGGCCGTCGTCGGCCGCATGAGGGAACGGACGCAGCGCGCCGTGCCTTCGGATTGTGCCCGCCGGTCACGCGCTTCGACATAGGCGACCTGCAGATTGGCGCCGGCATGATAGAGATAGAAATCGAGAACGCAGTCCTGACCGGCATATTGCCAGATCTCGGCCGGTTCATCGCGCCGGACATGGGTCGGTTCGCCCAGGGCGGCGGAGAGGTCGCGATCGGCAAGACCGATCAGATCGCCATCGGATTTGCCGAAAGCTGCCGGATTGTCCGGCGACTGGTTATCCGGTGGCTGTCTATCCGGAGGCTGGGCGGATGGCGGATGCTTGAGGATCGCGCGCGAGGCGCTGATCGAGGGAGCGGCGGATATCGATGTTTCGGGTGCCTGGCAGGCGCCCAGCAATATCGCAACCAGCGATAACGATACGGCCACCGCTGCAAGACGCCGCGGCGATACGCTTGTTCCCACCATGCTGCGACAGGTGACGACCTCACCCATCACACGCCCCCTTTTGGGCCCAATGCTCCCTGGCCCGAATGCAGGATCCGCCTCTGGATCCATTGCGATACTCGCCCATCGAGTTGTCGCGGAGCGGTCAACCAATCTCAGGTTAATCCGCACTTTACTAAAGTATCGTTACCGGGGCGCTCTGATAACCACGATAATTACAAGTCTGACATGACGGCTTGTCGGCCGATTGGGGACGGCAAGCGCATCGATCTGACCGCGGCGATGCGGCCTTATCACCGCCTCGCCGCAGGTCTCAGATCTTCAGACCATGCTCTTCAGACCAGCGTACTGCCGCTCTTGGTGATGCCGGCGGCCTGGGCCGTCTCCGGCAGCGCTTCGACCGAACCGGACAGGATGCCGCCGCGTTCGATCTCCAGCTGGCCGTACAGGACCTTGCCCAGCACCTTGCCGGTCGACCGGACGGTCAAGCGGCCATTCACCGTCAGCTCGCCGTCGAAACGGCCGCTGACATCGGCGGATTCGACATTGGCCGAGCCCTTGAACTGGCCGCTCGGCGCCAATTCAATGCTGCGGCAATCGCTGAGCACCGCTTCGACCGTGCCTTCGACCACCAGGCTGTCGCAATTGCGAACTTCGCCATTAAGGTTGATCTCGCGGCCGACGATCAGCTTTTTGATCTCGCCGCCGGTTGCACTGGCGGCGGCACTCGGTGCCGGGGTGCTGGCAGCGGCACCATCCGCACGACGCGGTGCGAAGGCGCTCAGATCCGGCGGGCGGCGGGTGATCTCTGGATTGGGCGCCGGGCGGCTGACACCGGCTCCGGCAGAGCTGCCATCTGATGGTTTCAAATAGCTGCGGGCGGCCGTGTCGTGGCCGGTCTCGGGTGTCGGCTGTGTCACGGTATCTGATTCCTTCTTCTTGCCAAACATGTCTTAACCTTTGCTTCCGAGTGACCCCCTTTTGAGTGTCCCCAGGAAGATACCCGACTAGGAATATCTACTTGAGGCTGCCCGAAACTGCGCTTCACCTGTGAGGTTGTCCCCCGATGATGTCAGAGACGAGCGGCGGCACCCCATACCCTGCCACCGACCGGCCGGCCCGATAGTCAGACTGACCGTATAGCTCTTTGATTTACCATAGATTCGGTCAGATGCACCATAAAAGCTGTGGCAATAACCGGCGCAATGAGATTCACGAACGGGATTGTCAGCACCACGGCGATCAGAATACCGGCCAGGGTGAAACGGCCGCGATGCTGCCGTAACAGCCGATGGGCGGTCGGTCGGTCGAGCCGCCGGAAGGTGATCATTTCGAAATATTCGCGGCCCAGCAGATAGCCGCCCAGCCCCCAGGAAATCATGGCATAGAGCGGCGGCACGAACAGGAAGGGCAAGGCGACGAGATTGATCAGCAGCGACAAGCCCGCCAGCTTCAATCCGTCGGCCACGGAGGCCAGGACCGGCACCGGTTTGGCCGGCGCCTGGCCGGGATAATAGCGGGCCTCGACGGCATCGGCGACCTCGTCGCAAAACAGGCTGGCGATGGTCGCCGCCAGGGCCGGAAAGGTGAACCAGGCGACCACGATGGTGGCGAGGACGCCGCCCCATTGGGCGGCATCGCCCCACCAGCCATGCAAGCCGCTGAGCCAACCGACCAGCAGCCAGGCCAGCACCAGCAGGACAATGAAAGCCAGGATGGTGAGCCCCAAAGTGCGGAGGATGACCCGCCGGATCGGCGGATCGCCAAGCTGCGACAGGGCTTTGATGACGGCGCTGAGCACGTATTTTTCCAATCTTGTCAGTTGGTTGCTAGACTGTACGGTGCCCCTCGCCGGGGCGCAACGGGAAAGCCGTGGGCAAGGTCTCGGCGCCGGCCCAGGGAGTCAGGTCCAGGGAGACAGGCCCGGGACAGGCCCTGTGGGAATCGCGGTGCCGTCTTGCTGCATGCGCTCTTGTGCCTTGGTTGCACCGCACTATACTGCGCCGCGATGATCGGCCCGGCTGACGCCGGCGCCGATGCTTTTTTAGGACCGAGGGAAGCGGATTTATGTCCGATAAGATTCTGGATGTCGTCGGTATCGGGAATGCGATCGTCGATGTGCTCGCACAGACCGAGGAAGACGTCCTCTCTCGTCTCGGCCTCACCAAGGGCGCCATGATGCTGGTCGATGCCGACCGCTCGGCTGTCCTCTATGACGCCATGGGCAGCGCCATCGAAGTGTCGGGCGGCTCGGCGGCCAATACCATTGCCGGCCTGGCCAGTCTGGGCGGCAAGGCCGCCTATATCGGCAAGATCGGCAATGACCAGTTGGGCGGCATCTTCCGCCACGACATCCATGCCAATGGCGTTTTCTTCGAAACCCCCAGCGCGAAATCGCTGACGCCGACGGCGCGCTGCATGATCATGGTGACGCCCGATGCCGAGCGCACCATGAGCACCTATCTCGGCGCCTGTATCGAGCTGACGCCGGAAGATGTCGATCCCGAGTTGATCTCGCGGTCCAAGGTCACCTATCTCGAAGGCTATCTGTGGGACCCGCCGCTGGCCAAGGAAGCCTTTCTGAAGGCGGCGCGCATCGCCCATGATGCCGGGCGCGAGGTCTCGCTCTCGCTCTCCGATTCCTTCTGCGTCAACCGCCATCTGGCCGAGTTCCGGGAACTGGTGCGCGACCATGTCGACGTGCTCTTCGCCAACGAAGCCGAGATCAAGGCGCTGTGGCAGACCGACAATTACGACCAGGCGGTGGCGATGACCCGTGAAGTCTGCGACGTCGCCGCCTTGACCCGCAGCGAGAAAGGCTCGCTGATCGTTGCCGGCGATCAGCTGATCGACATCGCCGCCTTCCCGGTGGAGCGGGTGGTCGATGTCACCGGTGCCGGCGATCTCTATGCCGCCGGTTTCCTATATGGTTATACTCAGGGGCGTGATTATGCCGATTGCGGCCGCATCGCGGCCCTTTGTGCCGCTGAAGTGATTTCCCATTTCGGCGCCCGCCCGGAAACGCCGCTCAGCGAAGTGCTGCTGAGCAAGCTCGGTTGAGGAAAGCAGGAGCGATCTGACATGCGCTATGCCTCGGACCGGCTGTCGGGAACACCGCCGACGCTTTGACGCCCCGGCTTCTGAAGCACAGGTTCTGGTAACCTGCTTCTTTGCCATCGTTCGACTGACTGTCACAGCCGGCCTGTAAGGTGCGGCCGTGATGCAGTTCATGCTTCCTTGAATCTGGATACGCCTATCATGCAGTTACGCAACATCGCCATCATCGCCCATGTCGACCATGGCAAGACAACGCTGGTCGATCAGCTTCTGAAACAATCCGGCTCGTTCCGCGCCAACCAGCAGGTCGCCGAGCGCGTCATGGATTCCAACGATCTCGAACGCGAACGCGGCATCACCATCCTCGCCAAATGCACCTCGGTGCAGTGGAAGGAAACCCGCCTCAACATCGTCGACACGCCGGGCCACGCCGATTTCGGCGGCGAGGTCGAGCGCATCCTCAGCATGGTCGACGGCGTCGTCGTGCTGGTCGATGCCGCGGAAGGCCCGCTGCCGCAGACCAAGTTCGTGACCTCGAAGGCGCTGGCGCTGGGCTTGCGGCCGATCGTCGTCATCAACAAATGCGACCGGCCCGATGCCCAGCCCCATGAAGTCCACGACCAGGTCTTCGATCTGTTCTCTGCTTTGGGCGCCAGTGACGAACAGCTCGATTTCCCGACCCTGTTCGCCTCGTCGCGTCAGGGCTGGGCGGCGGAGAGCCTGGAGGCCGAGCGCACCGATCTGACGCCGCTCTTCGATCTCATCGTCCGCCACGTGCCGGCGCCGAAGGTCGAGACCGATGCGCCGTTCTCGATGCTGGTGACCACCCTTGAATACGACAATTATCTCGGCCGCGTGCTGACCGGTCGTATCTATACCGGCAAGGCGACGCTCAATATGAGCGTGAAGGCGATGCATCAGGACGGCACGGTCGTGCAGAACGCCCGCCTCACCAAGCTGCTGGCCTTCCGCGGGATCGAGCGCATTCCGGTCGATGAGGCCGAAGCCGGCGACATCATCGCCATTGCCGGTCTGGAAGATACCACGGTCGCCGATACGATCTGCACGCCCGAAGTGATGACGCCGATCCCCACCAAGGAGATCGATCCGCCGACACTCGCGATGACCTTCTCGGTCAATGACAGCCCGCTGGCCGGCCGCGAAGGCGATAAGGTGACCAGCCGCATGATCCGCGCCCGTCTGATGCGCGAATCCGAGGGCAATGTGGCGATCCGCGTCACCGAAACCGAACAGGCCGATGCCTTCCAGGTCGCCGGACGCGGCGAATTGCAGCTCGGCGTCCTGATCGAACAGATGCGCCGCGAAGGTTTCGAGCTCTCGATCAGCCGGCCGCGCGTCCTCTACCAGACCGACGAAAAGGGCCAGCGCACCGAGCCGATCGAAGAGGTCGTGGTCGATGTCGATGAGGAATTCACCGGCGTCGTCATCGACAAGATCGGCCAGCGCCGCGGCGAGATGGTCGATATGCGGCCCTCGGGTGGCGGCAAGACCCGCGTCATCTTCCACGTGCCCGCACGCGGCCTGATCGGCTATCACGGGGAGTTCCTCACCGATACCCGCGGTACCGGCGTGATGAGCCGGCTGTTCCACGGCTATGCGCCCTATAAGGGCCCGATCGAAGGCCGTCGCAACGGCGTGCTGATCGCCAATGCGCCGGGCGTCTCGGTTGCCTATGCCTTGTGGTATATCGAAGAGCGCGGCCCGCTTTTCATCGGCCCCGGCGTCGACATCTATGAAGGCATGATCATCGGCGAACATAGCCGCGGCAATGATCTCGAGGTCAATGCCATGAAGTCGAAGCAGCTCACCAATATCCGCACCACCTCGAAGGACGAAGCGGTGCGCCTGACGCCGCCGCGCCTGATGACCTTGGAAAAGGCCATCGCCTATATCGAGGAAGATGAATTGGTGGAAGTGACGCCGAAATCGGTGCGCCTGCGCAAGGCTTTGCTCAGCCCGCATGACCGCAAGAAGGCCAGCCGCCAGGCTGAAGCCGTCTGAACGATCTGACTGTCTAAAGAAACGGCGGCTGCTTAGCCGCCGTTTCTATTTGTCCCGGCCTTTTGTTCAGTTCGGACCACGGTGCAAGCGCCGGGACGCCGAACATTGGCGCCCCCTGTTGCCGGTGCTGCTGCCCTTTTCGCCAGGTCAGGACTGGGCTCGCCGCAAAGGGTATTCGACGACAAATTTTGACCGGTTGTCGTTAATGAATTCCGCGATGGTCTTCAGCGGTTGGCCAGCGATCTTCGTGCCAATCGTGTCGGTACCGGCCAATAGGCCTTCCTGCTGATCGAGCGTGACTGCCTCGAAATGCTTCAGCAGCTCTTTGGCATCCTGCAGACCAAGCAATTCGAGGAAGGTCGTGACCGTGACCTGCTCGTAGGGCAGGGTCCTGCCGAGAACGCGGCTGACCTCGGCTGCCAGCTCTTCATGGCTATATTCTTTTGGGCCATGCAGGGCGATTGCCTGCCCGGCATAAGTATTGGGATCGGCCATGATGCCAGCAGTGATCCGGGCAATATCGCTGGCCGCAATCGGCGCGAAACGAGAGTCTTTGTCATAGGGCATCACATAGCGGCCATAGCGGATCAGCGGCGCGATGTAGAGCAGCCACTCGGCAAAGAAGGTGATCCTCAAATGGACCGATGGAACGCCCGACCAATTGAAGATCTGCTCGGATAGCCAATGGTTCTGCGTGGCTTTGCTGCGTGCTGCCGGGCGGGATTGTTTATGGGATATGTTGACGATGAGCTCAAGATTCTGCTCTTTGGCGGCCTGGGCGAAGATGACCGCGGCCTCGACCAGTCCCTCTCTGAGCGGAAAGCAGAAATAGCCGCGCTGAACGCCTTTCATGGCGAGGCGGATGTCCCGCAAGCTCATCATGTCGCCGAAAACAACCTCGGCGCCCAGATCGCGGAGGCGCAGGGCACGATCATCATCCGTTCGTACCAGCGCTCGGACATGAAACCCCTTTTCCAGCAAGCGCTCTACGGCCGGCCGGCCGGTATCACCGGATGCGGCGGTCACGAGTACGGTTGTCATGCGTGTTCTCCCTTATAAGCTGACGGTCTCTGTATTCCTTCATAACTTAAGGGCATATGCCCCTATATAGGTAAAAAAGCGAGCATATGCCCTTATCGTGCGGAGATGGGGTGTTAGCTTTGCGCATGCAAGATGCCCGGCACCGAAAATCCAAAAAATTCAGACTCGTCAGCCGTGCCGGTCTCGCCGACCCCAGGATCCTCGGTGCTACCGGCGATAGCCGATGCTGTAGGCACCGGGTCCGAAGGCGAAGATCTGTAGCAGACCGCCGGCGATCGCGAGATTCTTCAGAAAGTTTATCTTCTGCATCGGGTCGGTGAAATTCATATGGAAGGAAAATGCGGCTGCCACTGAGAAAATGGCGACGATCAGGGCCGCGAAGCGCGCCTGGAATCCCACCAGAATGCAAAGCCCGCCGATCACCTCGACGATGATGGCAATGATAGCGCCGACTTGCGGCATGGGCAGGCCGACCGATGCGATATAGGCGACGGTGCCGTTGAATTCCGTGATCTTGGCGAATCCGCTGAGCAGGAAAATGATGCAGATCAGAATGCGCCCCACGAGCGCAGCAATGTTGTTCATGCCCTCCATGGCCTTA
>LNAP01003954.1_pt1 | contig 13966 bp, 10 predicted proteins | sample 602601 | NCBI WGS metagenome assembly LNAP01 (sample SAMN02440304, study PRJNA202911) | soil metagenome | biome: Subtropical and temperate rainforests or woodlands; isolation source: soil samples (1 kg each in a 20% v/v slurry with milli Q water) were... ...
CGGCGATGCGCTGCGCATCGGCCGGGTCGATCAGCCCGAGCCGCGCCGAGAGGTCGGCGGCCATCACCATGCCGCAACCGACGCCCTCGCCGTGGAGCCACTCGCCGTATCCCAGGCCGGCCTCGATCGCGTGACCGAACGTGTGGCCGAAGTTCAGCACCTCGCGCACCGACGCCTCGCGCTCGTCGCGCGCGACGATGCCGGCCTTGATCTCGCAGGAGCGCCGCACCGCATGGCGCAGCACCGCGCGATCGCGCCGGAGCAATGCGGGCAGGTTGGCGTCGATCCACTGCAGAAAGGCGTCGTCGGCGATCGGCCCGTACTTGATCACCTCCGCCAGACCGGCGCGGAACTCGCGGTCCGGCAGCGTCTCGAGCGCGTCCAGGTCGGCGATCACGCGCAGCGGCTGGTTGAACACGCCGATCATGTTCTTGCCGAGCGGATGGTTGACCGCGGTCTTGCCGCCGACCGACGAATCGACCTGCGCCAGCAGCGTGGTGGGCACCTGCACGTATGGCACGCCGCGCATGTAGCAGGCGGCCGCGAAGCCGGCCATGTCGCCGACGACCCCGCCGCCGAGCGCGAACACGACCGTCTTGCGATCGCACGCGCTGCCGAGCAGCGCGTCGAAGATCGTGTTCAGCGTCGACAGGTTCTTGTAGGCCTCGCCGTCGGGCAGCACGATCAACTGCACCTTGCCGAAGTGCGGCCGCAGCGCCTGCGTGAGCCGCTCGGCCAGCAGCGGCGCAACCGTCTCGTTCGTGACGATCGCGGCGACCGCCGCGGTGGGCAGGCCGCGGTAGCTTTCGGCACAGCCCAGGATGCCGGTCCCGATCTGGATGTCGTAGCTGCGCTCGCCCAGATCGATGGTGACTCGTTCGACGTCGACGGTGGTGGAGTTCATCGCCCAAGTGTACGAGGGCGCCGATTGCTCGGAACGCGCCGACCGCTACACCGGTGGCGAGTCGATCGGCGACGGAACGTCCGATGAATCGATCACGCCGGCCAGTTCCAGCTGCATGAGGATCATGTTGACCAGGGTCGGGACGGAGGGGCGGCCGGTGTCGATCACGAAGTGCGCCGCCTCGCGATAGAGAGGGTCGCGTTCGACGAAGAGCTGACGCAGCTTGCTCAGCGGATCGGCGACCTGCAGCAGCGGGCGGCGGGTATCGTGGCGCAGCCGTCGGAAGAGCTCCTCGGGCGAGGAGCGGAGGTACAGGCAGGTCGCTCGCTCGCGCAGCAACGCTCGATTCGCCGCGATCGTCACGATCCCGCCACCGGTAGCGATCACTCGCCCGCCGTGACCCAACGATTCGGCAAGCACATCCGCCTCGATACTCCGAAAGCTCGCTTCTCCGTACTGTTCAAAGTACTGGCGGACGGTGCAGCCGATCAATCTCTCAATGGCGGTGTCGGTGTCAATGAACGCCGCATCGATTCGACGAGCTAACTGACGCCCAACGGTGGATTTGCCTCCACCGGGCATCCCCACCAGCGCGATCGAGAGCGTCACTCAATTCGGATCCGTGCAGCTGGTCGCGATTCCATACGGGCTGACCACATAGGCGGGAGCCACATCCACGTTCTTGACCGACGCAGCGTCCGCCGGAACTGGATAAACAAGATAGCTGGCCCGACCTTCCGTACCCGAGACGCCGGAGGCCGCTACAGTAATCTTGGCGTCGACCCACGTGGCGAAGCTCTTTGCGTAGAGCAGCTGCAACTCGACTGTGCCATCGGCCCTTGTCTTCGTTTGGAGCAGCGACACGCTCACATCTGATTTCCCAGGATCCAGACGGCCATTCCCGTTTCCATTCACCGGGTTCTGGTCCTCACTGGACTCGAGAACTCCGTTTCGGTTCGCATCCTCGTTCTGACAGATCTGCGAATCCCCGCTCGGCATCGGGCCGGCCTTAACCCAGGTGTCGCCACTCAAGACGTAGTAACCCTTGCGATATCGGGGGAGGTCCACCGAGACGGTAATGTTCACATCGGGTTTCGCAACCCCTGCCGCATCCACAACGCTGACAATGAACTTCTTCGCATAGGTCAATTCATTGACGATGATCTGCTCATTCGTGCCGATCGAAACGCCAAGAGGCTCCGACGTTACGGTCAGCTTTGTGATTGCGTCGGCGTTGGGGCAAAGAGGAGCTGCCGGCGTTCCCAGCTCGGCGTCAGTCCTTGCATAACACGCGCGGACGGTCACTCCATCGGTCGGGCTGGACCTCGACCCCGGCACGTACGCGCCGGTGACGACGCCATTCGCATCAGAGTACAGGATTTCGCTGCCGGTGGTGAATGTGCCCCCGATTGCATTGACGTCGCCTGCGAGATCGAATCGCACACGGACCCGAGGAATGGGAACATTCCCGTCGGTGAGGAACAAGGCACGCAGATCCGATCGGTTGCTCGTGCTGGATGCCACATTGGTACCCACGACGCTCGGATTTGCACTGACCGAGGCCGATCGAATGATCGTTGTCGACGGTACCGCCGGAATCGTATTAGCTGTTTGTACTTGCAATGTCTGCGAATCCGACGTACCGCCGCCAGTAGCGCCGATATCGTAGTTTCCGGCTGCTGCTGGCGCTGTGTAGGCAAACTCGAAATCACCGTTAGCGCCGGTTTTTCCTACAGCTTCCGAGGGGACGAGCGAAGAGGCAACGATCCGGATATCTTGATCGATCATCGGATTCCCGGCTTGGTCAAGCAGCCGATACTGGACCTTTCCAGGCTTGCCAGGCTCCAATACCGCAGGTACAAGCGTGGCGGACAGCTTTGCGCCAAACACTTGAACGGTGGCGGTTTTCGATACGGAGCCGGACGTGACGGTGACGGTGATCAAGCGATTGGATCGATCAGACCCTGTCGTCAAAGTCGACTGAAGCTTTCCGTCCGCGCCTGTCGTCAGACTCGAAGTCGTCACGACAGCTGCACTGTCCGCGCTGATGCTAACGGGTGCGCTCGCAATGGTATTGCGAGCGCCGTCCAGAGCAGTCGCTGTAATGATGACGCTGTCCGACCCTGTGTTTGCTACTGTGGATTTGCTCAACTCCAGCAACAGATCGGCAGTCGTCGCGCTTCCACCCTGATCGCCGTTTCCGAACGGTGAGGTACCTGCTTCGCCCCCGCCGCCTCCACAAGCGACGAGAAGGGAAATCAGGAGCAGCGATGCGATTTTTTTCAGCATGGTCGTCTCAGGAAAGTGCTTTGCTCGAATTACCGCGCAGCAGTACGGTCAGTCACGACCTTGGGAGTCAGAAAGATCAGCATCTCGGTCTTTGTGCTGGACCTCGTTCGGGTCTTGAACAAATTGCCCAGGTACGGAACATCGCCGAGGAAAGGCACCTTCGAAATGTCTTCGCGATCGTTCTGCTCGAAGATCCCGCCGATCACAACGGTGCCACCGTTCTCGATCAGCACCTTCGTCTGAACATGTTTCGTGTTGATCGCGAAGCCTGCAATGCCTGCGGACGTGCCGCGGCTGTCCTTGGTGACGTCCACGTCGAGAATCACGCTGCCCTCAGGAGTGATTTGTGGAGTCACTTCCAGCTTGAGATTGGCCTTGCGGAAGCTGATGGCGGTCGCACCGCTCGACGTGGCTGATTGGTACGGAATCTCCTCCCCCTGTTCGATCAACGCTTTCTGTTGATCGGCCGTTATCACACGGGGGCTGGAGACGATCTTGCCCTTGCCCTCAGCTTCCAGCGCTGAAAGCTCGAGATTCAGGAAGCGATTCGCTCCGGCACTGAAAAGCGAGACGGCGAAGCTCGCAACGCTCGCGTCGCCGCCCAGGGGATTGCCTGCCGGGAGACTCACGAAGTTGGTATCCCCAAAAGCTGCCGTAGCGCCGGGTTGAAGCGTTTGCGCGCCGACTGCGTTCAGATTGCCGCCGACAGCCGCAAAGTTGTTTCCGCCGAGATTCGCGCCGGGAATACCGCCCCGTATCCCGCGGGCGTCATTGAATCCAAGCTTCGCGCCCAAGGAGCGCCCGAAGGCATCATCGGCGATGACGACTCTCGCCTCGATCAGCACTTGGCGAACCGGGATGTCGATCTTCGCGATCATCTCGGTAATCTCCTGCAGCTTCGATGGGGTGTCGCTGACGAACATTTGGTTTGTTCGCGCTTCGAAAATGACGCTTCCGCGGGGCGAAAGGATGCGAGTGTTCGTCACGCCAGTAGCTTGCCCGCCCGCGCCAACTTGGCCAGTCAACCCATTGGCCACATCCGCCGCCTTCGCGTAGTTCAGCTGGAACGACTGCGTGCGCAGCGGTTCAAGCGATGCGATCTGCGCCTTGGCCTCGAGCTCGATCTTCTCTTTTGCGTTCAGCTCATCCTTCGGCGCGATCAGGATCACGTTGCCGGACTTGCGCAGGCCCAGGCCCTTGGCCTGCAGGATGATGTCGAGGGCCTGGTCCCACGGCACGTCTTTCAGGCGCAGCGTGACGTTGCCGGTCACGGTGTCGCTGGTGACGACGTTGAAGTTCGTGAAGTCGGCGATCACCTGCAGCAGCGCGCGCACTTCGATGTTCTGGAAGTTGAGCGAGAGCTTCTCGCCGGCGTAGCCCGGGCCCTGAGTCAGCTTGTTCGGGTCGACCTTGCGCTGCCGCACTTCGAGCACGAACTGGTTGTCGCTCTGGTAGGCGCTGTGCTCCCAGTTGCCGCGCGGATCGACGGTCATCCGCACGCGGTCGCCGTTCTGCGTCGAGGTGATCGACTGCACCGGCGTGCCGAAGTCGGTCACGTCCAGGCGCCGGCGCAGGTTCTCGGGCAGCGACGAGCGCAGGAACTCGACGACCAGGCTCTGGCCCTGCTGACGGATGTCGACGCCCACCTGGCTGTTCGGAAGCTCGACGACCACGCGGCCCGCACCGTCCGCGCCGCGGCGGAAGTCGATGTCTTTCAGCGCGAGCGGGTTTCTGTTCTGGCTCGGCGCGAAGTTGCCGGGCGCCGGCGCCTGCGTGGCGGCCGGGGCGGCAGCGACGGCCACGTCCGGGGCGGCACCGCCATCGAGCACGACCAGCAGGACCTTGCCCTGCAGTTCGGCGCGGTAGCTCGCAGCCCGCTTCAGGTTCAGCACGAGTCGGGTGCGCTCGCCGGCCTGCGCGACGTTCACGGTGCGCAGGTTGCCCTGGTTGATCTCGACGCTGGTCTTGCCGAGCGCGTTGGACACGCCGGGCAGGTCGATCGCGATGCGCGGCGGCGTCTGGATCGCGAAGCCGGCGGGCACGGCCGCGAGCGCCTCGGAGAGTTCGACGCGGATCACTTCGGAGCCGGCCTGCTGGCTGCTGCTGATCGACTGGATCGCGTTCTGTGCCAGCGCGGTCGCGCAGGCGCCCAGCGACAACACGAGCGTCAAGGCACGGGCGCGCCATTTAGCGGTCATCTGATTCTCCTGATTGCTCTTCATCGCGCCTTCTCCTGAAGCTGGAGGGCGCTGGTGCGCTCGATCCATTCGCCGGCTGCATCCTGAACGATTTCGCGGAGCGCCACGTCGGTCTCCGAGATCTTGATGATCTTTCCGTAGTTCTGGCCGATGTAGTCGCCCGGCTTGACCTGATAGAGCAGGTTGTCGACCCGCAGCAGCGCGTACTGCCGCCCACCGCGAACCACGCTGCCGACCATCGACATGCTGTCGAGCGGATAGGCCTCGAGCGGCTCCTTGCGACGGTTGATCTCGGCCGACAGCATCGAGTTGGGCTGCTTCGCTTCCTGCTTGAGCGCCACGGTCAGCTTCTGGTTGCTGAACGGCTCGACGCTGGTCAGCGCCAGGTAGGGCTGCGGCACGAAGCGCTTCGGCGCGGCGATGGGCTCGACGTTGGGTTTGACCTCGCGACGCTGCTGGTCCATCCACTGGCTGAGTTCTTCCTGCTCGCCGCCGCAACCGGCAAGTGCAGCGCCGAGCGCGACGATGACGAGCCCGCGGGCTGTTGTGGCCTTCATTTCTTCGCCCCCGGCTTGGCCTTGGCGGCGGCCGCCTTGCGCGACTCCTCGAGCTCGGTCTGGTCGAGGTAGCGGTAGGTCCGTGCCGTGGCTTCCATCGAGAGCGCGCCGGTCGCCACCCCGGGCGCCGCGCCGATGTTCATGTTGTGCAGCGTGACGATCCGCGACAGGTTGGCGATGTCGGCGGCGAAGGCGCCCATGTCGTGGTAGCGGCCCGACACGCGGATCGCGATCGGCAGCTCGGCGTAGTAGTCCTTCACGCTGACCTGACCCGGGCGGAACAGCTCGAACTGCAGGCCGCGCCCGAGGCCGGCCTGGTTGATGTCGGACAGCAGCGCGTCCATCTCGGCCTTGCCGGGCAGCTGCTTCTCGAGCTGCGTGACGTAGCCCTCGACCTGCAGCTTCTGCTTGCGCAGCTCGGCCAGGTTGACGGCCTGCGCGAGCTTGGCGCGATAGTCGGCCTTCAGCGTCGGCTCCTTGGCGCGTTCGGCGTCGAGCTCTTCATGCGAAGTCTGCAGCTGGAGGAACCAGCCGAGCACGACTACCACCACCGTGACGAACGACCAGACCGCCAGCTTCGGCAGCAGCGGCCATTGACCGGGCTCGTTCGTGTTCAGGCCGCGGAACTGCGATGCCGCGCCTTCGAAGACGGAGTTCAGATCGACGTTGATCGGAGCTGCTTTGGTCGCCATGTCGTCAAACCTTTTTTGCCGCCGCGGCGGCACTGGCCGGGGCGCTGGCCGGGTTCGCAGCGGCGGCCTGTTCCTGCGGGCGCTTGACGGTCAGGCGCATCGAGAAGTCGAACAGGCGCTTCTGCTCGCGGTTCGCTCCCGAAACGACCGTGGCCTTGCTCTCGATCAGCTCCGGCCTCACCAGCCACTCGGAGGAGTACGCGGTATTGCGCAGGAACTCGGAGATGCGCTCCTGGGTCTGCGCGATGCCGGTGATGTTGAGGACCTGGCCGTCCTGCTTCACCGCCGTGAAGTACATGCCCTCGGGCGTCTGGCGCACCAGCTCGTTGAGGATGTGGACCGGCACGTTGCGGTCGGTCTGCAGGTCCTCGACGGCCTTCTGGCGCGCCACCAGCGAGGCGATCTCGGCCTTCAGCGTGGCGATGTCCTTGATCTCGAGTTCGAGCTTCGCGATCTCGGTGGCGAGGAACTTGTTGCGATCCTGCTGAGCCGACTTCATCTGCTCGACCACCAGGTACCAACCGCCGACGATGCCCAGGCCCACGACCGCCGCCACGCCCAGGCCCGCGAAGAACGCGACTTTGCGGCGCTTGCGGCGCTCTTCCCGGTGCGGGAGCAGATTGATCAGGATCACTGCACGAACCTCCGCATGGCCAGTCCGCAGGCCGTGAGATACGACGGAGCCTCGCGACGAAGCTTGCTCTCCCGCACCGCCGAGCCGAGCTTCATGTTCTCGAACGGATTCACCACCATCGAGGCGAACCCGGTCAGTTCGGTGACACGGTCCTTCAGGCCGGGCAACGTCGCGGTGCCGCCGGCCAGCATCACGTAATGCACCTTGTGGTGCGGCGTGCTGGTGAAGAAGTACTGCAGCGCGCGACCGATCTCCTGAGACAGGCTGTCGACGAACGGCGCCAGCAACGTGGCTTCGTAGTCGTCGGGCAGGTCGGCGGCGAGCTTCTTCTGCTCCGCCTCTTCGTACGAAAAGCCGTACTGGCGAGAGATCAGCTGCGTCAACTGGGAACCGCCGAACGCCTGATCGCGGTCGTAGAGCATCTCCTCGTCGCGCAGCACCTTCAGGCTGGTGGTGTCGGCGCCGATCTCGAACAGCGCGACGAGCGCGTCCTTGCCTTCGTTCGGCAGCGAGGCAATGACGCGGCTCATCGCCAGGCGCGAGGCGTGCGACTCGATGTCGAGCACCGCGGGTGTGAGGCCGGCGGCTTCGGCAAGACCCTGACGGTCCTGCACGCGATCCTTGCGAGAGGCGGCGATCAGCACCTCGACGTCGCCGACGGACGTCGGGCTCGGGCCGATCACGCAGAAATCGAGACTGACCTCGTCGAGCGAGAACGGGATGTACTGATTGGCCTCGGTCTCGACCTGCACTTCGAGTTCTTCTTCGCGAAGGCCGGCGGGCAACATGATCTTCTTCGTGATCACCGAAGACTGGGGCATCGCCATCACGACCTGCCGCGTCTTGGTACCGCTCTTGGAGACGACGCGCTTGACGGCCTCGGCCACCTCGTCGAACTTCTCGATCTGCCCGTCGGCGATCCAGCCCTTCTCGAAGCTTTCGACACCGAAACGCTCGACGACATATTCACCGGTCGGCGTCTGTCCCAACTCCACGAGCTTCACGCTGGATGAGCTGATGTCCAGCCCGATCATCGGCGGATGTTTGCGGCCCAACAACGTGTCTAGGAAGCTCACGACGCCTTTCCACCAGCTGTGAAGAAACGTGCTGGATTGTTAATAAGTTACTTCAATGCTAGCAGTAAAGCCTTTGTGCCACAAAGAAAAATCCGGTTTGCGGCAGCTCGGCTCGTTGCAAAACTCACACGCTCACAAAGGTTGCTTCAGGCTCGTGCGACGCAGCACTGAAGCATTCCGCGGGCCATGCCCAAGCGACCGAAAAGCGTCACTCCGAGTCCTTGCTCCATTGCAAGATCGGCCGCCCCGCCCTTTTCTATAATGCGAACTTGCAACGTGGAGTGTCATGAGCGAATCCGAGCGCGCGGGCCGCGGCCCCGCCGATGAACCTGCCGGTGGCGGCGCGCGCCTTCCCAGTTGGGTTCGCTGGCTGAGCCGCAGCGCGCTGTGGCTCATCGGGCTGGTGGCCGCCGGCGCGGTGACGGTCGTGGTGCTGGTCGCCATCGCCCTGTCGGTCGCCTATCCGAACCTGCCGGAGATCGGCGGGCTGCTGGACTACCGCCCCAAGCTCCCGATGCGCGTGTTCTCGGCCGACGGCGTTCTGCTGGGCGAATACGGCGAGGAGCGTCGCAACTTCGTTCCTCTCTCCCAGGTCCCGAAGGTGATGCAGCAGGCGGTGCTCGCCTCGGAGGACGCTCGCTTCTACGAACACAGGGGGGTCGACATCAAGGGCGTGCTGCGCGCCGGGCTGGCGCAATTCAACCGCTCGCGCAGCCAGGGCGCGTCGACGATCACGATGCAGGTGGCGCGCAACTTCTATCTGTCGACCGAGAAGACCTACACCCGCAAGATCTACGAGATGCTGCTGGCGTTCAAGATGGAAAGCCTGCTGACGAAGGACCAGATCTTCGAGGTCTACCTGAACCAGATCTTCCTCGGTCAACGAGCGTACGGCTTCGCGTCGGCCAGCGAGATCTACTTCGGCAAACCGCTGAAGGACCTGTCGATCGCCGAGGCCGCGATGCTGGCCGGGCTGCCCCAGGCGCCTTCGGCCTACAACCCGATCAGCAACCCCGATCGGGCGCGCAACGGCCAGTTGCGCATCCTGGACCGCATGCTCGACAACGGCTACATCACGGCCGAGCAGCGCGACGTGGCGCGCAACGAGACGCTGCGCTACCGCGAACCGTCGGAGGTGGCGGTGCACGCCGAGTACGTGGCCGAGGCCGCGCGGCAGCTGATCTTCACGCAGTACGGCGATGACGCCTACACCCGCGGCCTGAACGTGTACCTGACGCTCAAGTCCGACGACCAGATGGTCGCGTACCGCGCACTGCGGCGCGGCATCATGGACTACGAACGCCGCCAGGTGTATCGCGGGCCCGAAGACTACGTCGACCTGCCGGCCGACCCGAAGGAGGTCGACGCGCGCATCGCCGAAGCGCTGCTCGACCATCCCGACAATGACGAATTGAAGGCCGCGGTGGCGATCGAGGCGAACCCGCGCAAGGTCGTCGCGGTGCTGCAGAACGGCGAGGCCATCACGATCACCGGCGACGGGCTGAAGCCGGTGACGTCGGGCCTGGCGGTCAAGGGCAATCCCAAGACGCAGATCCGGCCGGGCGCGGTGATCCGGCTGATCCGCGGCGTCGGCAAGGACGGCAAGCCCGGCGACTGGAGCGTCACGCAACTGCCCGAAGTCGAGGGCGCGTTCGTCGCGATCGACCCGCGCACCGGCGCCGTCCGCGCGATGGTCGGCGGTTTCGATTACGCGAAGAACAAGTTCAACCACGTCACGCAGGCATGGCGCCAGCCGGGCTCGAGCTTCAAGCCGTTCATCTACTCGGCGGCGCTCGACAAGGGCTTCACGCCCGCCACGGTGATCAACGACGCCCCGCTGTTCTTCGACGCCGGCTCCACCGGCAGCCAGCCGTGGGAGCCGAAGAACTACGACGGCAAGTTCGAGGGCCCGATGACGTTGCGCCGCGGGCTCGAGAAGTCGAAGAACATGATCTCGATCCGCATCCTGCAGTCGATCGGCGCGCCGTACGCGCAGAACTGGGTCACGCGCTTCGGCTTCGAGGCCGACAAGCACCCCGCCTACCTGCCAATGGCGCTGGGCACCGGCTCGGTCACGCCCCTGCAGATGGCCTCGGCCTACAGCGTGTTCGCCAGCGGCGGCTACCGCGTCAACCCGATGCTGATCAGCAAGATCACCGACAGCAAGGGCCGCGTGCTCAACGAAGCCGTGCCGCCGGTGCTGAACGAATCGATGCGCACGCTCGATGCGCGCAATGCCTACGTGATGGACTCGCTGCTCAACACCATCGCATTGCGGGGCACGGCCGCCGCGGCGCGCCGCGTGCTGAACCGGCCGGACATCTACGGCAAGACCGGCACGACCAACGACTCGATCGACACTTGGTTCGCCGGCTTCCAGCCCGGCCTCGTCGCGGTTGTCTGGGTCGGCTACGACACGCCCCGCAAGCTGGGCGACAACGAGACCGGCGGCGGGCTGTCGTTGCCGATCTGGATCGAGTACATGAAGCACGCATTGAACGGCGTGCCGGTCGAGACCTACCCGGTGCCCGAAGGGGTCGTGAACATCGGCGACGAGTGGTTCTACGAGGAGTACACGCGGGGCGCCGGCGTGGCCAGCGTCGGGCTGGAGGACAAGCTGCCCACATCGCCGGATGAAGAAGAGCGCAAGAGCATCCTCGACCTGTTCAAGCGCTGACGAAAACTGTCACTCCGAGGCCGAGAAACGTAAGGGCCGGCCGGCCTGCTCGCTGGCACACGCGGACAGCGCCTCGAAAAATTCACGCCCGTCGCGGGTGTCGCGCCAGGCGCCATCGGCGAACCGGTAGTGGAATCCCCCGGAGCGCGCCGCCAGCCACAACTCGTGCAACGGCGGCTGGGTGTTCAGCACGATCTTGCTGCCGTTCGGGAAGCTCAGCTCCAACATCCCGCCGGTGCGGTGGGTGTCGATGTCGACCACGTCGTCCTGCAGCCAGCGATCGACGCGGGCCTCCACGCCCGACAGCACGGCCCCGGCAAGATCGTGGAACTCACGGTCGGTGAGCGAAGCGGGGCGAGGTTCGGCGGGCATGGGTCGATAGAATCCGGATGATGTTGCAGCGCAAGATCAGTGTAGCGGCGGCCGCCAAGGCCGCGTCCTCGGTGGGTGCATGCCTGGTGCTGGCAGCGGCGGTCGTCGCCTGTGGTCAGAAAGGCGCAATCACGTTGCCGAAGCCGACCGCTCCCGCCGCATCCCAGCCCGCGCCGGCCCGATGAGCTTGCCGGGCGCTCCGCAGATCGCCTACCGCGGCGAAGAGCTGTTCATCGAGGACTGCTCGGTGACTGCGCTGGCTCGCGCACACGGCACTCCGCTGTACGCGTATTCGCAGGCGTCGATGCTGGAGGCGCTCGCGAGCTACCAGCGCGCGCTCGTGGGCCGCGACCATCTGATCTGCTACGCGATGAAGGCAAACTCGAACCTTGCGGTCCTGCAGACCTTCGCGCGCGCGGGTTGCGGCTTCGACATCGTCTCGGGCGGGGAACTGGAGCGCGCGCTCGCCGTCGGCGTGGCGCCGGCGAAGATCGTGTTCTCCGGCGTCGGCAAGACGCGCGCCGAGATGGCGCGGGCGCTGGAAGTCGGCGTGCTGTGCTTCAACGTCGAGAGCGAGGCCGAGCTCGGTCTGCTGTCGGAGGTCGCCGTCGGCCTCGGGCGTGTCGCGCGGGTGAGCCTTCGCATCAATCCCGATGTCGACGCCGGAACGCACCCGTACATCTCCACCGGCCTGAAGGGCAACAAGTTCGGCATCGCACACGAGGATGCGATCGCGAACTACCAGCGCGCCGCCGCGCTGCCGGGGCTCGAGGTGGTGGGCATCGACTGCCACATCGGCTCGCAGATCACCGACACCGGCCCGTACCTCGATGCGCTCGACCGCCTGCTCGAGCTGGTCGAAGCCATCGAGGCGCGCGGCATCCCGATCCATCACCTCGATTTCGGCGGTGGGCTGGGCATCACCTACACCGACGAGGCGCCGCCGTCCGCGGAGACGCTGGTGCGCAGTCTCTTGCAGCGTCTCGACGCGCGCGGTCACGGCCACCGCCAAGTCATGTTCGAACCCGGTCGTTCGCTCGTCGGCAACGCCGGCATGCTGGTTACCGAGGTGCTGTACGTGAAGCCCGGCGAGGTGAAAAACTTCTGCATCGTCGACGCCGCGATGAACGACCTGATGCGCCCGGCGATGTACCAAGCCTGGATGAAGATCGTGCCCTGCTACCGGCGCGCCGAACCGGCCCTGCTGTTCGATGTGGTCGGCCCGGTGTGCGAATCGGGCGACTGGCTCGGCAAGGACCGCGAACTCGCCGTGCGCGCCGGCGACTGCGTCGCGGTGCTGTCGGCCGGTGCGTACAGCATGAGCATGGCGAGCAACTACAACACCCGCGGCCGCGCCGCCGAAGTGATGGTGACCGGCGCGCAGGACTGGTTGATCCGGGACCGCGAGCCGGTGGCCTCGTTGTTTGCCGGCGAGCACCTGCTGCCGGGCAGCTGATCGGTCAGATCCGACCTTCCTCGACGCCGTGGCACGCGATCAGCGCGCCGCCGAACATCTGCAACGCGGGCCGCTCGGACTTGCAGCGCGCGTTCGCGTGCGGGCAGCGCGGGTGGAAGCTGCATCCGCTCGGCGGGTTCAGCGGGTTCGGCACTTCGCCCTGCACCGGCGTGCGGGCACGGCCGGTCATGTGGATGTCGGGGATCGCGTCGAGCAGCATCCGCGTGTACGGGTGCCGCGGCCGGCCGAACAGGTCGGCCTTGTCGGCCAGCTCGACGATCCGCCCGAGGTACATCACGCCGACCTGGTCGCTGACGTGGCGCACGACCGCGAGGTTGTGCGAGATGAACAGGTAGGTGAGGCCCTGCTTGCGCTGCAGGTCCTTCATGATGTTGAGCACCTGCGCCTGCACCGAGACGTCGAGCGCGGAGGTCGGCTCGTCGCACACCAGGAACTCGGGCTGCGTGGCCAGCGCGCGGGCGATCGAGATCCGCTGGCGCTGCCCGCCGGAGAACTGGTGCGGGAACTTCTCGACGTCCGCCGCGGCCAGCCCGACCGACAGCAGCAGCTGCGCGACCCGTTCGCGCATCTCGCCCTTGTCGGCCTTGGCGCCGGAGCCGCTCGCATGCTGCAGCAGTCCGTGCTCCTTGAGCGGTTCGCCGACGATGTCGGCCACCTTCCAGCGCGGATTCAGGCTCGCGTACGGGTCCTGGAAGATCATCTGCATGCGCCGGCGCAGCGCAAGCGCGTTCTTCGACCGGAACGTGGTCGCGGTGTCGACGCTGTCGAACTCCACGCGCCCTTTCGTCGGCGCATACAAGCCGACCAGCAAGCGCGCGACGGTGCTCTTGCCGCAGCCCGATTCGCCGACCAGCGCCAGGGTCTTGCCCCGCTGGATCGCGAAGCTGATGCCGTCGACCGCGTGCACGAACTGCCGCGGCTGGCGCTCGATCACGCGGTTCAGCCACGGCGCCGACACGTCGAAGGTCTTCGCCAGGTCGTGGACCTCGACGAGCGGCCGGGACAGGTCGGGCTTCAAGACGGCGCTCATGCCGCTTCCCGCAGCGCCGGCGCATGCAGCCAGCAGGCCGCGCGGGTCGCGCCGGCCGGC
>LNAP01004414.1_pt3 | contig 13965 bp, 11 predicted proteins | sample 602601 | NCBI WGS metagenome assembly LNAP01 (sample SAMN02440304, study PRJNA202911) | soil metagenome | biome: Subtropical and temperate rainforests or woodlands; isolation source: soil samples (1 kg each in a 20% v/v slurry with milli Q water) were... ...
GAGCAAGATCAAGTTCCTTCTTCTCGAAGGTGTGCACCAGAACGCTGTCGACACGCTGAAAGCGGCCGGCTACAGCAACATCGAGTACCTCAAAGGCGCCCTGTCGGATGCCGAGCTCAAAGAAAAAATCGCCGATGTGCACTTCCTCGGCATTCGCTCGCGCACCCAAGTCACCGACGAGGTTTTCGACTGCGCCAAAAAGCTGATCGCCGTCGGCTGCTTCTGCATCGGCACCAACCAGGTGGATTTGGACGCCGCCCGTGAACGCGGTATCGCCGTGTTCAACGCGCCGTACTCCAACACCCGCTCGGTAGCCGAGCTGGTACTGGCCCAGGCCATCCTGCTGCTACGCGGCATTCCCGAGAAGAACGCCTCCTGCCATCGCGGTGGCTGGATCAAGTCGGCAGCCAACTCGTTTGAAATTCGCGGCAAAAAGCTCGGCATCGTCGGCTACGGCTCGATCGGTACTCAGTTGTCCGTACTGGCTGAAGCCTTGGGCATGCAAGTGTTCTTCTACGACACCGTGACCAAACTGCCGCTGGGCAACGCCACTCAGGTCGCCAAGCTGCACGACCTGCTGGGCATGGCCGATATCGTTTCCCTGCATGTACCCGAGCTGCCATCCACCCAGTGGATGATCGGCGAGAAAGAAATTCGCGCGATGAAAAAGGGCGGCATCTTGATCAACGCCGCACGGGGCACCGTGGTTGAGTTGGACCACCTGGCTAACGCGATCAAAGACGAACACCTGATTGGCGCCGCCATCGACGTGTTCCCGGTCGAGCCCAAGTCCAACGACGAAGAGTTCGAAAGCCCGCTGCGTGGCCTGGACCGCGTGATTCTTACCCCGCACATCGGCGGTTCGACTGCCGAAGCGCAGGCCAACATTGGTCTGGAAGTGGCGGAAAAGCTGGTGAAATACAGCGACAACGGCACCTCGGTGTCCTCGGTCAACTTCCCCGAAGTGGCCCTGCCGGCGCACCCAGGCAAGCACCGCTTGCTGCACATCCACGAGAACGTGCCGGGTGTGATGAGCGAAATCAACAAGGTGTTCGCCGACAACGGCATCAACATCTCCGGTCAATTCCTGCAGACCAACGCCAAAGTCGGTTATGTAGTGATCGACGTGGATGCGGACTACTCGGACCTGGCGCTCGAGAAGCTGCAGCACGTGACCGGCACCATCCGTAGCCGCGTGTTGTTCTAAGCGCGTATTACCGATGTGAAAAAGGGAGGCTTCGGCCTCCCTTTTTTATGGGCGATTGATGGAGGTGGTTTTTCGTAGGGTGCGCACCCAGCATTTTTCCCCGCTTACGTATTCGCCAATAACACTAGTGTCGTCCCCGCGCAGGCGGGGACCCAGAGTCGCGAAGCAGTCCGCGTTCGTCGCGCCATTCTGGGTCCCCGCCTGCGCGGGGACGACGGGGTGCAGGTATTGATGTAGCCACATGCCAGCCGTAGGTCGCTCGGTCCGCGTGCGGTGAGCGCAAACGTTTTACTTGACCACGATATTAATCACCGGCGACACCACCGGCAGCGGCGCCAGCACGCCGTTTTTGTCGGTCTGCACCAACTGCAAGCGATGCGGCCCGCTGGGCAGAACAAATTTCTCTTTCTGGTCAGCGGTCAGCAAGCGCACTTGATCGCTGCGCAGTACCGGCATGTCGGTGGATACCGGCGGCGCGTCGATTAGCAGGTGAATCTGGTTGTCCGGCGCGCTCATGACCGGTGGCGACATACCCGGTGTGACGGTCACGGTGCGCAGGCCAAACTTGATGGCGAACGGCCGATCTACGCTGGCGCCATCCATGGGTTCGATAAAGTACAGCTGCGCGGTCTGCGTCACTTCAATCGGCTGGGGCGGCTCGGGGGTTGCGGCGTGAGCGACGGCGCTAAAACCGAGCGCCATGGCGGCCACCAGCGCGGCCTTGCGCAATAGCGTGTTCTGTGGGAACAGCATGGTGTGCATGGGTGAGCCCTCCTGGGCCAGTGAGAACCGGCGGTGGGCCGGGCTGCTCATTTAGTGACCACCAGAGTGTAGGAGGGTTCAGGCAGATCGCCCGCGTGTTAGGCCTCGCGCTCCAGCGCCTGCAGGGCCTCAAGCGCAGCGGCCAGTTGCTCTTCGTTGAACACCTGCACCCCCGCGCGGCTTAGCAAGGCGGCGGTCACCCCTTGGCCTGGGACTTTCTGCCCAGCGAAACTGCCGTCGTAGGTTTCAAGGTTGCCGCAGGACGGACTGCGCGATTTCAGCACCGCCAGGCGAATTCCGTGTTGCCGTACCAGCGCCAAGGCTTGCTGCGCACCGTCGATAAATGGCGCGCTGACATCCTCACCGGCTTCGGTCAGCACCAACGCCTGGCCATCCAACACCTGCGCACCCTGGCCGCCCGGAATTTCCGCCGGCGGGCGCGGCGTCGGCAGACCACCGGCCACTTCCGGACACAGCGCCACCACCCGCCCTTCGGCTTGCCAGCGAGCCAACTGATCAAACGGCCCATGGGCGCCGCCGTCGTAGCGCACGCGATGCCCCAAGAGGCAGCGACTGATCAAAATCTTTTCCACCTTCACCTCATTTCACTCAGCGTCGGCAGCCTACCCCAAGTCACCGCCGGTAACACCCTGTCAGCCTGGCACTATCAAAGGTCTGGCTTGGCCAGCAATAACCTGCAAAACCCACGTCTCATGCGGGTTACAGGCCGATCCTTCGACGGGAACCGCACGCGGCCAGTAGCGCGCTGGCAACGCGCTCGCCAGACTGCCGGCACCCGCATAGGAAGTGCCGCCATGCTTATAAAAACAATCACCGCCGCTCTGCTCGCCTCGCTAATCGCCACGCCCTGCCTGGCTGAACTCGAAGCCCTGGACAACCCCGCACTCAGCGACGTAGCCGGCCAGGCCGGCATCAGCATTCGTCTCGACCTGCAGGCGCGGATTAACCAGATCCGCTTTAGCGACACCACCGGCAATGTCTCGCTGCGTAACGTGAAAATCGACAACGGCTGCGTGAGCCCAAGCGATTGCCCCAACGGCGCCGGAGGCTTTTTCGCCCTCGGCCCTGCGCAACTGGGCCTGGTGCTGCCGATCTTCGGCGTCAACCAGCCGACCTTGATGGTCGACGTGGTGACGGGCAGCAACGGCAAGCAGCAACTGCAATTCACCCTGCCCGACCTCACCACCATCAATGAACAATTGATCGCCAGCGGCCTGCCAGCGCAGCGTATTCGCCTACGGGTAGCCAGTGATATGTATGTGGGTGAGAGTCGCCTGGGCAGTTTGGAAGTGCGCGATATCACCGACCTGCACGGCACGATCAAGGTGTGGGGGCATTAAGGATTTACTCGCTCGGGATAACAGTCCCTCTCGCCTGTCCGGCCGACCTAGCGGGCGAGGGGTGCAGAGCAGTTGAGTTTATTAGGCCCGCCGTCTAAACCACCCGGTCAACGACAGCCGCTCGCGCGTTGCCGGCAGCACTTCATGGGGCAACTCGCCCGACATAAAAATCACCAAACGCCCGCCCAACGGCAGCACATCGTGCTCCTCGTCACCGGGATAAATGCGCAGCGCCCCACCCTGCTCGACTAACCAGCCTTCATTCAAATACAACACTGCCGACACGGTGCGGCGGTCGTCGTCGCGAAAGCGGTCGACATGGCGTTGGTAAAAAGCACCCGGCGGATACAGGGCAAAGTGGCTTTCATAGTCATCCAGGCCCAGATACAGCGCCTGGTTTAGCGCCTGACGCAGCTGTTCCATGTACGACAAGTAGGCATCGGCAGCCGCGCTTTCGCCCTGTTCCAGCCATTGAATGCTGTCGCCGCGCACACCCTCGCGCACCTGCGCCGTGGCGCCACGGCCGACCGCTGCAGGGGCCAAACGGCCATCAGCGGCACGTTGTTGGCACTCCGCCGCCAGTTCGCGGGTCAGAACCTGTGGAATAAACAGATCGTGCTGCGACCAGCCTTTTTCAGCCAGGTCGTCGACGATAGCCGTCAGCAGCGTGTGATCGAGCAGAGGTGTTGCGCAGGTATGTGTCATGCCGGGGATTCTATCAGCGCCGTTCACGCGCCTCGACAAGCCCAGGCGATGCCGCTGAAAATAGCGGCCTGCCCGACAGGAGTCTTTATGCGCGCCATTTTCGCCCTTGTGTTGTTGTTCTGCTCGCTGCCCAGCCAGGCCGACGAGCACAGCCAGCTCTATGAAGTCGCCGGCTGGCCACAGCAACGCGCGCATTTCAATGCCGCCCTGCAAGCCGCCCAGCAACGCTACCGCAGCAGCCTGCCCGACGCGGTGTACCAAGCGTTGGTGACCAACAGCAATCAGCGTTTCGCTCCGCAGGCGATGGACCAGCGCGGCGCAGCCTCACTGCGCGAAAAACTGGCCAACCCGGCACCGGCACTGGCGTTTTTTCAGTCGCCGCTGGGGCGCAAAATCGTCAAAGCCGAAGTCGACGCCACCCGCCCGGAAGAACTGGCCAAACACGCCAACGGCATTCCACGCATTCAAGCCGATAACACCCGCGCCCTGTTGATTCGTCACCTGGCCCAAGCCCTGCCAGCAAAAGAAGCCGGCGCCGAAGTCAGCCTGGCGTTGGCCGGTGTTGCCGCTGACAGCCTGAGCCAGATGATTCCCGGCCTGATTGGCGGCGGTCAGGCCCAGGGCATGCTGGAAAGTCAGCGCCAGCGCCTGATGCAACAGATTGGCGCGGATGTCGATAACACCTTGCTGTACGTCTACAGCGGGCTGTCCGATCCGGAGCTGGATGAGTTTGTGATGTTCGCCGAGTCACCAGATGGCAAGGCCTATTACCAGGCGGCGTTGGCGGCGATGCGCGCAGGGTTGGCGGTGGGGCAGACCGCGCCGGTTAACAACCCCAACGCAGAGCCCGGTATATAAAAGCGCGTAGGTTGGGTTGAGCGCCGCGAAGCCCAACGAGCCGGCCCAACGAGCCGGCCCAACAGGCCGATCCATCAGGGCGTCCGCAGGGCTAGGCGTGTGCATTGCCCGGGGACCGATAAGCGCCGCCCTGCGGGCGGCCCGTTGGGCTTCGCTGCGCTCAACCCAACCTACGGGTGAAGTATTCGGTTAGGAAGGCGAAGTAGGTGGTGCGGATTTGCGCCGTTTCATTGGCCAAATGATGCCGCCCACCTTCGACCATAAACACGGTCGGCTCGCTGAATTTGCTGCGCAGCACACCCAGGTTGTAACGCCAATCCACAGTCATATCGGCATCGCCCTGCACAATCAGCGGACGGCGGGCGCTGGGTTTTGCCCGTTCAACCTGAGGCATCCAGCGCGATAACGCGCCAACCCAGGCGGTGGGTAGGTTTCTCGGTTGCAACGGATCGGCCTGCAGAAAGGTCAGAAACTCGGCGTCGTTGGAGTTGGGGCTAAAGCGCCGGGGAATCTGCGTCACAAAGGGTTTGAGCAGGTAGTAGCTGAGCTTGGACCAGCCCCACGCGCGCGGCCTTACCAAGGGTGCGAACAAAATCACTTCACCGATTTGCGGGCGTTGGCCACCGCTGAGCGCTCGGTCATGCAGCAGAAAGTCAACGATGATCGCCCCGCCGGTGCTCTGCCCACACAGGTGCCAGGGCTGCGGTAAATCGAGGCTAGCGGCCTCATCCAACACCGCTCGGAAAACCGCTTGATACTCACTGAATTCGCCGATGCTGGCGCGAGTGCCACTGGACAACCCATGCCCGGGCAAATCACACGCGAGCACCGCAAAGCCCATGCCCAGCGCCCAGGCAATCACATTGCTGTACAGGCCCATATGGTCGTAATAGCCGTGTTGCAGCACCAGCGTTGCCACTGGGTTGGCCGGCAGCCACAGCTGGGTGACCACCTGATAACCGCCCACTTCCATCAGCCCCAAACGCGCCGTGGCACCAGCAATGTTCAGCCGATAGAACTGCCGATAGGCCTGAGCCTCGGGCGGTTCGGTCTGCGCTGCGGCCAAGGGTCGCAGCTGTGCGCGCAGAGAATCGGGCTGAAAGGCTTCTGACATAAGGCATCCATGGGCGGCAGAAAGAAAAACGGCGCCTGTACGCGGGCACCGCATCGGCTGACGATATTCTGCTGCCGCGCCGTCCGTGGCAAGCTACACGCCCGCCATCGACTGACTGACCATGCCCGCACCTTCGCGCAAAACCGTTCTTGCCAGCCTGCTCGCCGTTGTCTGGCTGGGTGCCATGGTGTCCGCCTTTTGGTGGTACGAGGCACGCTATATCCGCCCATTCGCCGAGACCACGGCGTTGTTTTCCGGCGACCCGCTGCAACTGCCCGCGCAATTGGCTGGGCCTGGGCCGATTCGCGTGGTGCATTTCTGGGACCCGGCCTGCCCCTGCAACGTCGGCAATCAACAACACCTGGCCGAGTTGATGGCGCACTTCGCTCCCCAGGGCGTGGCCTTTTATGCCGTGCAAAAGCCCGGCAGCCAGGGCCAATTACCCGACACCCTTAGCGCCCTAAAACCACTAACGGCATTCCCCGGTGCCGAGCACTTGCCCGCCAGCCCGGCCGTGGGTATCTGGGATAAAGACGGCAACCTGGCCTACTTCGGCCCGTACAGCGAAGGCGCCACCTGCACCTCCAGCAATAGCTTTATCGAGCCGATTCTTGAGGCGCTGGCCCAGGGCCGGCCGGTAAATGCGACCCACACATTAGCCGTGGGTTGTTTCTGCCAGTGGGCCACTCCCGCGCCCTGACAGGTCGGCAAACCTGTACGACACTCTAAACACCTACTCGCTCTCTACCTGCCACCCGCTCGGCAGGTCTTGTCTGGGGTCGCCTCCTTGAACAGCCCGCGCCTTACCCTTGAGACCCACTACCGCAAAGCTGATCGGATCATGCTCGGTGTGTTGTGGCTGATGTTTCTCTATGCGCTGGGGCTTGCCGCCTGGCATGGCACCTGGGGGCAGGCCCTGGTGGTTGGCGGGCTCACGGTGGCGGTGATGACCGTGATGCACCAGTTGATCCCCGGCCGACGCCTGTTGCGCTGCTGTATGGGGGCGGCGTTTATGGTGATGTCGGCGCTGCACGTGAACCAGAGCCATGGCCTGTTGGAAATGCATTTCGGCATCTTCGTGCTGTTGGCGTTTCTGGTGTATTACCGCGACTGGCTGCCGATAGTGGTCGCTGCCACCGTCATTGCCTTGCATCACGTGGGGTTCTTTGCCCTCCAAAGCCAGGGTATCGACGTGGCGGTGATTCCCCAGGGCACCTGGCCGCGGATTTTTCTGCATGCGTTTTACGTGGTGCTGGAAAGCGCCATCCTCATTTACCTGGCACAGCAAACCTACGTCGATGCCCAGGAAAACCTGGCGCTAATGAACACTGCCGCGCACTTAACCCAGCGTGATGACGGCATCGACCTGCGCTACCGCAGCCCAGCCACCGGCGAAGTGGCGGCGCGCTTTAATCATTTCCTCGAACTGCTCGACGAACTGGTCAGCGCCGTTATCGTCGACACCCAGGGCCTCACCGATATGGGTCAGCATCTGGGCCACGCCACCGGTCATCTGCGTGATGGCGCGCAACGCCAGGAAGCCGAGATCAGTTACATGAGCAAAGCCATGCAGCAGATGAGCAGTGCCATCGACAGCGTGGCCGAGCATGCCGACCAGGCGGCGCGTTCCGCCGAGGCCGCCAACCTGCAGGCCAGCGAAGGCAACCGCGCGGTCACCCATGTTCGCGGCGAAATCGAAACCCTGGCGCAGCGTATCCTCGGCACCGACCGCGAGGTGCAATCGCTAGCCAGCCAGTCTGAGCAAATCGGCAAAGTGCTCGAGGTGATCCGCAGCATCGCCGAGCAAACCAATCTGCTCGCCCTCAATGCCGCCATCGAAGCGGCGCGTGCCGGCGAGCAGGGCCGGGGCTTTGCCGTGGTCGCCGATGAGGTGCGTAACCTGGCGCAGAAAACCGCCCTTTCGACTGCCGAGATCCAGGACATCATCAGTCGCCTGCAAAACAGCAGCCGCTTGGCCGCCACTTCCATGCAAGAAAGCCAGAGCAGCGTGCAGCGCTGCGTGGCCGATAGTCAGAATGCCGCTGATCTGTTGAGCGCCGTGGCACAGGATATTGGCGCCATCAGCCAACTTAACCAATCCATCGCCAGCGCCACCCGTTTGCAGGTCCAGGTCAGTCACGAGGTTGGCCAGCACCTGCAGAGCGTGCAGCAAGTGGCCGAACAGAATGTCGACGATGCGGCGGCGCTGGACAGCAACGGCCAGCGCTTGCGCCAACTGGCGGAACGCTTAAGTCGCTTAAGCCAACGCTTTCAAGTCAGCGCCTAACTGCGCTCAGCCAACCCCTGCGCCTTGAACTGATAGGCCTGCGGCGTCATACCCTGCCAGCGGCGGAAGGCGCGGTAGAACGGCGACAGCTCGGCAAAACCGCAAGCGCGCGCCACTTCCCTGATCGGCTGCCCCGCTTCCAATAGCTGGGTGGCATGCAGCCGGCGCACTTCTTCGTGCAATACCCGAAAGCTGCTGCTGTGTTGCGCCAGAGCGCGCTGCAGGGCACCCGCGTTCATATGCAGCGCCAAGGCGCAGCCCAGCAAGGTGCAATCGGCTTGGCCGAGGTGGCCTTGCAGCCAATAGCGCACGCGGTTGAGCAATTGGTTTTCGCCCAGCTCTTGCAACTCCAGCTCGGCCTGCTGACTGAGCAAGGTAAACAACCGGGGGTTGGCGCTGCGTGAGGGGCGGGTGAGCAGGCTGCTGGAAAACACCAGGGCGTCATGGGCCTGGTCAAAGCGCGGCGCCAGGCCAAACAGCCGTTTGTGCTCGCTTTGTCGGCGTGGCGCGGGGTGGCGAAAGTCGACGCCCTGTATCTCGAACTCATCATCGGTGACACTGCGCAGCATCTTGATCAGCAGCAGCGCCAGGCACTCGATTTGCTGGCGCAGCGAGCCAAAGCCACGGTAGTTGAGGTCCAGCACCAGGCGCATGCTGTCGCCCTGCTCTTCCAGGTGCGCGGCAAAGCCACCGGAGAGAATGTGCTGGTAGCGCACAAAGCTTTGCAGCGCTTCGCGTAAGTCGCGGCTGGCCAATAGCAGGTAACTGACGACATCCAGCGGGCGCGGCTTCATCACTTCTGCCAGGTGCAAACCGATATCGCTGTCGCCGGTCAGGCCTTGCAGGGCTTCCCAGAACAGCGGTGCATTGTCGTGCTCCTCACGGCCGGAGACTGACGGCGGCAACAGCGGCACGCCTTGGTAGGCGCGACGGTAGGTGTCCGTCGGATCCCAACCGAGGCTGGCCAGCCCTTCGTAGAGCAGGCGGCGCATGGTCGGCGAATGGGTCAGTACGGTGCTGGCGGTGGCAGTCATTGGCGGTATCAGAGGGCAGCGGCGATTGACCAGAGACTTCCACCCTTGAGGCCTATGGTCAATGCCTGATGTAAGCGACAGTGCGCAAAATGCTGCCACCGCGCGGCTCGTTGTAGCAGCCGCCCATAACAATAAGGAATCGTCGATGAAACGTACCCTGACCGCCCTTGCCGTGGTGGTAGCCGCCGTGGCTGCAGGCGCCACCTGGTATATCCACAGCAAACAACCAATGCGTGATGGTCAGGTACAACTCGCCCATCTGGATGGCGCGGTCAGTGTGCGTTACGACGAACGCGGCGTGCCGCATATCAAGGCGCAGAACGAAGCGGATATGTACCGCGCGCTGGGTTATGTGCACGCCCAGGACCGCTTATTCCAAATGGAGATGCTCCGTCGTCTGGCCCGTGGCGAACTGGCCGAAGTGCTCGGCGCCAAATTGGTGGACACCGACCGCCTGTTCCGCACCCTGCGCATCCGCGAACACGCCGACGCCTATGTGCCCAAACTTGATCACCAGTCGCCCGCATTCAAGGCGCTGGAAGCCTACTTGGATGGCGTTAACCAGTTTCAGGACAGCCACCCCAAACCGATCGAATTCGACCTGCTGGGCATCAAGCCCCGGCCCTTCACCCCTGAAGACACCATGAGCATCGCCGGCTATATGGCCTACAGCTTTGCCGCCGCGTTCCGCACCGAGCCAGTGCTGACCTATGTGCGTGACGAGTTGGGCGCCGACTACCTGAATATCTTCGACCTGAACTGGAAGCCGCAGGGCGCCATTGGCCAGGCTGGCCCCTTGGCCAGCAACGACTGGAAAGACCTCAACGCCATCGCCCGCCTCAGCCACGACGCCCTGGTCGATGCCGGCCTGCCGCAGTTTGAAGGCAGCAACGCCTGGAGCATTTCCGGCAGCCGCACCCAGAGCGGTAAACCGCTGCTGGCCGGCGACCCGCATATTCGTTTCTCGGTGCCAGCGGTGTGGTACGAGGCGCAATTGTCGGCGCCCGGCTTTGAGTTGTACGGCCATCATCAAGCCCTTAACCCGTTCGCCTCGCTCGGCCACAACATGGATTTCGGCTGGAGCCTGACCATGTTCCAGAACGACGACCTCGACCTGATTGCCGAGAAGGTCAACCCGGACAACCCCAATCAGGTTTGGAACAACGGCCAGTGGGTCGAGCTGCAAAGCCGCGAAGAAGAGATCAAGGTCAAAGACGCCGCGCCGGTAAAACTGACCCTGCGCCAATCGCCGCACGGCCCGATTATCAATGACGCCTTGGGCGCATCTGCCGGCAAAACACCGATCGCCATGTGGTGGGCCTTCCTGGAAACCGAGAACCCGGTGTTGCAGGGTTTCTATGAGCTGAACCGCGCCAACACCGTGGAAAAAATGCGCAGCGCCGGGGCCAAAATTCAGTCGCCCGGGCTGAACCTAGTGTGGGCCAATGCCAAAGGTGATATCGGCTGGTGGGCCGCGGCACAATTGCCGATTCGCCCTGAAGGCGTAAACCCGACCTTTATCCTCGACGGCAGCAGCCATGAAGCGGACAAAAACGGCTTCTACCCGTTTAGCGCCAACCCGCAGGAAGAGAACCCGGCACGCGGCTATATCGTTTCGGCCAACTTCCAGCCGGTAGCGCCCAGCGGCATGGAAGTGCCGGGCTACTACAACCTCGCCGACCGTGGCGCGCGCTTAGACCAGCACCTGGCCGACAGCTCGGTGAAATGGAACCTGGAAAACAGCCAGGCGCTGCAACTGGATACCGTCACCGACTACAGCAACCGCGTACTGAAACCGCTGCTACCAGTGCTGCGCACGGTGGTCACCGACCCGCAGGAACTGGCACTGCTGGAACAGCTGAGCAGTTGGAAAGGCGACTACGCGCTGGACTCGGTGCCGGCAACGCTGTTCAACCAGTTGATCTACCAACTGGCCGACAGCGCCATGCGCGACGAACTGGGCGATGCGTTCTTCACCAACCTGCTGGCCACCCGCTCGTTCGACATTGCCCTGCCGCTGCTGGCGGCCGACGCCGACTCACCGTGGTGGGACAACCGCAGCACCCCGGCCAAAGAAACCCGCGCCGACACCGTTAAAGCCGCCTGGCAGGCCAGCCTTGCCCACCTGAAATCAACCATCGGCAACGACCCGAAAACCTGGACATGGGGCAAAGAACACACCCTTACTCACGGTCACCCCTTGGGTTCGCAAAAGCCGTTGGACGCCGTGTTCAACGTCGGCCCGTTCGCCGCGCCCGGCAGCCACGAAGTGCCCAACAACCTCACCGCCCCGGTTGGCCCGGCGCCTTGGGGCGTGGTCTACGGCCCGTCCACCCGCCGCTTGATCGACTTTGCTGACCCGGCCCATAGCCTGGGCATCAACCCGGTTGGGCAAAGCGGTGTGCCGTTCGACGCGCACTACTCGGATCAGGCGCAGGCCTATATCAACGGTGAGTATGTGCCGCAGCATTTTGAAGAAAGCGAAGTGGCGGCCAATACCAAAGGCACATTGAAATTGGTGCCGGTGAAGTAGAGGCGGGCCAACCTACGCACGCCGATAAACAATCACCGACGCGCGCAATTTGCTCGCGCCAAAACAGCACATGCGCTGAAAGTCGCTATGGCTAACGGGCATGTGCTGGCAGTCGAGGGCAGAACGATGCTGGCTGTGGTCGATGTCGGGGTCGTGCAGGTAGATGAAGTCTTCGTCGCAGTCGGTGACGATCACCCAATGCGGTGCTTTCGAGCGGGTTAGCCGGTAGCTGCTGATCAGTACCAGCGGCTGCCCGCCCGCGCTCAATACCTTCGCCAGGTCAACGGGGTGCGCGCGCACTTGCTCAATGTCGCTGTGGCGTAGCTGCTCGCAGAATTCGTCGTGCACCAGGCGCATCAGTTGCTTCTTGTGTTCGCTGCGCACGCCGTTGAGAAACAGCGGGCCGTCGACGCTCACTTGCAGGCACACGCGAAACCCCCGGCGCCATGCCGCCAAGGCCAACCCTTGCGGGCTGCAGCCGCCATGCCCGGCGGTCATAAACACGGTGGTGGCTTCGCGCCACAGCTGCACTTCTTCGCGCCGTTCGGCTTTACGCTGCGGTTGCAGGGCCGCCATGGCCATTAACAGGCACGCCGGGCCGCAGGTGAAGTCGGTGGTTTGCTGGTAGTACGGCACCTGACGGCTGCCGGTGTTGCGATGTTGGGCGATGCGTTTTTCCAGGCGCAGCGCGGTGCCGTGGTCCTCGTAGTAATCGCTGAGCACGGCGAACTGGCGGTAGCCACTGCGTTCGTACAGGGCAATGGCCGCGCGGTTATCGGTGCGCACCTCCAGGCGCAGGTAGGCACAGTCATGCTCAAGCGCTTGCGCCTCGGCAACGGCCAGCAACTGCGCGCCAAGCCCCTGCCCCCGCGCCGAGGGCGCAATGGCCAGCGAATACAAGCGCGCCAGCGACGTACCGCGGTGAAATAACAGCAAGGCATAACCCTGCAACTGCTCGTGCGCTTCGGCCACCATCAGGCTGGCGTGGGCGCGGCTGAGCATCCACTGAAAGCTGCGCGCCGAGAGGCGATCATGGCTGAAGCACTGGCTTTCCAATTGCAATAACGCCGCCAAGTCAGCTTGGCTAGCGGGGCGAAATACGCATTCCATATAACCGCCGTAAAAGTTGCGTAACGAACATCGTGCTTAATAGAAAAGGACTTGTTCTCCAACGGACTCAACTCTCATGTCAGCGGTACAAGGTAACTTGCCAACTCCGGCAACCACTGCAACGGCCACGCCTTACTCTAAGCCTAGTTATTTGTCCGACACAACTCGAAGTTCCAGCCAGTTCATTATTATTGTCGAGCGCAAAGAAGACTGGGCCTCTTACTTGCCCTACGAAGATGTCATGACCGCCCAGGAATACTTGGAAAACTCGTGCGAAGTTGAAGGCGGTAAACGTGTGCAGGTTATTAACCTGTGCCGCAGTTATAAATACTTGGGCCACGGCTATTACTGTTCGCTGCTCGCCGAAGCACGCGGCCACCGCGTATTACCGTCGGTGCGCACCATCAGCGAACTCACCCGCAAAGCGCTCTATGGCCTGGCCCTGGATGACTTGGACAAGACCCTGGAAAAGGCCCTGGCCAACCACCCCTACGGCAACACCGAAGGCTTTACCCTGAGCCTGTACTTTGGCAAAACCGAACTGGAGCCCCTGCAGGACCTGGCCCGGCAGATCTTCGACGTGTTCCCCTGCCCGATTCTGTTGGTCGAGTTCCGCAACGCCAACGGTTGGCATATCGACGGCATCAAAGCCGGCGCCTTGCCCAAGCTGCGCGATGACCAAGAGCACCAGTTTGCCAACTCGCTGGACGCGTTCAGCCGCAAAGTCTGGCGTTTGCCCCGTTCGCGGCGCCTGGCGCGCTATGACATGGCCATCCTGCATGACCCCGAGGAAAGCCTGCCGCCGTCCAATGCCAAGGCGCTGGAGAGCTTTATCCGCGTGGGTAAGGGCCTGGGCATCGATGTCGAGTTGATCGAGAAAAAAGACTACCCGCGTCTGGCCGAGTACGACGCGCTGTTGATCCGCGAAACCACCAGCCTGGACAACCACACCTACCGCTTCGCGAAAAAGGCCGAAAGCGAGGGCCTGGTGGTG
>LNAP01003957.1_pt1 | contig 13957 bp, 8 predicted proteins | sample 602601 | NCBI WGS metagenome assembly LNAP01 (sample SAMN02440304, study PRJNA202911) | soil metagenome | biome: Subtropical and temperate rainforests or woodlands; isolation source: soil samples (1 kg each in a 20% v/v slurry with milli Q water) were... ...
TATAGGGGACTTCGATGTCCGTACGACGCACACGCAAAGACGATGGCAGCCAATGGACAGTTGCGGACAGCCGCAGTGTTTACGGGATTCGCCATTGGGGGGCCGGATATTTCGCGATCAATGATGCCGGTCGCGTTGAAGTCCGTCCGAACGGCCCGAACAGCTCGCCCATCGACTTGTACGAGCAAGTGGACGAGCTGCGCAAAAGCGGCCTGTCCCTGCCGTTGCTGGTGCGCTTCCCGGATATCCTGCAAGACCGCGTGCGCCAGCTGACCGGCGCCTTCGACGCGAATATCGAGCGCCTGGAATACCAGAGCAAATACACCGCGCTGTACCCGATCAAGGTCAACCAGCAGGAAGCGGTGATCGAGAACATCATCGCCACCCAGGACGTGTCCATCGGCCTGGAAGCCGGCTCCAAGCCTGAGCTTCTGGCGGTGCTGGCCCTGGCACCGAAAGGCGGCACCATCGTCTGCAACGGTTACAAGGACCGTGAGTTCATCCGCCTGGCGCTGATGGGCCAGAAGCTGGGCCACAACGTGTTTATCGTGATCGAGAAAGAGTCCGAAGTGGGCCTGGTGATCGAAGAAGCCGCCAACCTCAAGGTCAAGCCACAGGTCGGCCTGCGGGTGCGCCTGTCGTCCCTGGCGTCGAGCAAGTGGGCAGACACCGGTGGCGAGAAGTCCAAGTTCGGCCTGTCGGCGGCGCAGTTGCTGTCGGTGGTCGAGCGCTTCCGCGCCGCCGGCCTGGACCAGGGCATCCGCCTGTTGCACTTCCATATGGGCTCGCAGATCGCCAACCTGGCGGACTACCAGCACGGGTTCAAGGAAGCCATCCGTTACTACGGTGAACTGCGCAACCTTGGCCTGCCGGTGGACCACATCGACGTCGGCGGCGGCCTGGGCGTGGACTACGACGGTACCCACTCGCGCAACGCCAGTTCGATCAACTACGACATGGACGACTACGCCGGCGTGGTGGTGGGCATGCTCAAGGAGTTCTGCGACGCGCAGAACCTGCCGCACCCCAACATCTTCTCCGAAAGCGGCCGCTCCCTGACCGCTCACCACGCCATGCTGGTGGTGCAAGTCACCGACGTCGAGAAACACAACGACGACGTACCGGTGATCGAGAACAAGGAAAGCCTGCCGGAAACCGTGCAATGGCTGGTTGACCTGCTGGGCCCGACCGACATTGAAATGGTCACCGAAACCTACTGGCGCGCCACCCACTACATGAGCGACGTGGCCGCCCAGTACGCCGACGGGAAACTGACCCTCGCGGAAAAAGCCCTGGCCGAACAGTGCTACTTCGCCGTGTGCCGCCGCCTGCACAACTCGCTCAAGGCCCGCCAGCGCTCGCACCGCCAGGTGCTGGACGAACTCAATGACAAGCTGGCCGACAAGTACATCTGCAACTTCTCGGTATTCCAGAGCCTGCCGGACACCTGGGCCATCGGCCAGGTACTGCCGATTCTGCCGCTGCATCGCCTCGACGAAGAGCCGCTGCGCCGTGCAGTACTGCAAGACCTGACCTGTGACTCCGACGGCAAGATCAAGCAATACGTCGACGAGCAGAGCATCGAGACCAGCTTGCCGGTGCACGGTTTGAACGAAGGCGAAGATTACCTGCTGGGCATCTTCCTGGTGGGCGCCTACCAGGAAATCCTCGGGGACATGCACAACCTGTTCGGTGACACCGACTCGGTGAACATCTACCAGCGCGACGACGGCACGGTCTACAGCGCCGGGATCGAGACCCACGACACCATCGAAGACATGCTGCGCTACGTGCACTTGTCGCCGGAGGAGTTGATGACCCACTACCGTGACAAGTGCGCCAGCGCGAAGATCACGGCGGCGGAGCGTACGCAGTTCCTGGATGCTTTGCGCCTGGGCCTGACCCGCTCCTCGTACCTGTCTTCCTGACTTATCAGATGCGCGGCGCCTCATCCACGTCATAACGGTCGCGCAGCGGAACGCCCATTTCCTCACGGAGGGCGTTTTCCGTGAAGGGATAAGGGTTGACGTTGGTCGCTGGAGTGTTGGGGTTATTGTCAAAGTCGAAAGGCGTGGCATCCGTGGGAATTCCAACCACTTGGTATTCCTCGTTGTTTACGGTTCTCGGCACTCCGCCTCTGAGGAGGGGGGCTCCATTAGCGTCCTTCAGGATTTGTTTGCCAGGTATGCCCGTCCCTGTGGCTCCATTGAACGCGTGAGCGAGTTCATGATGGAGCGTAATCTCCGGGGAGATGGAAAAGGTCTGGTCAAAGTCAGCGGGTTCGAAAACGATTTCGGGCTGGGTCGAAACTGAACCCGGTTTGTTGTCTTTTATATAACCAAACTCAGGGCGGAAAGGGTCTTTCCTGAGTTCAGCGTTTGAGGTGTACTCATTCCTGAATCCGTAGGCGCTAAAGCCTGGGGTGTGCGATTCGGTAAGGACGATAGGCCTATGCCCGTCTTCAACAAATTGATCCATGGCTTCGAGTGCTTTTTGACCCGCTGGTGAGGCTCTTAGTCGGTCTATAACATCTTCCGTCTGTTCTATGAATTGTTCTGTACCTTTTATTACCAAGCCTTTTCTACCGCTCTCGGAATATGTAACAGGGATGATTTTAGAGTTGCCTTGGTTGTTAATTGTGTCGGTAGACTTGGCATAGATCTTATCGTTTTTATCATAAGAGTTAATGGTGTCGGCGCCCTCGCCGCTATAAAAAGTAGTCCGGTAATAACCACTCAGTGTGTCATTGCCCCTTCCCCCGTTTAGTACAACCTTGCCAGGCCCAGCATAAAGATGGTCATCTCCCCTGTCGCCGTTGATGAATAACACTCTGTTGGCAGGACCAAAGCCTGTATACAGGTGATCGTTTCCTTTTCCTCCCGATATCGCAGCGTTGCCCGTGCCGGCATTAATTGTGTCGTCGCCATCACCGCCAGTTACCGCCATATCGCCGGTGCCCAGGCGTATGTGATCGTTTCCTTTTCCACCGATCACGGTCCCCACTCGCCCATTTGAAACAATATCGTCATCACCGTCGCCGCTGTTTATGTGCATTTCGATGTTGACGTACTTGTCGACGGTAATGCGGTCATTGCCTCCAGCAGTGTTGATCCTCAGTGAGTGCGCGTTATTGTTTGCTGTCAGTGGGAGTTTGTAGTCTTTGCCATTGATACGCGCGTTGAGCTGGTGGTTTGCGCCTGCGGTAATACTGACGTTGTCAGCCCGGTCGGAGGTGGTAATCAGCACTCTGCTGACATCGGGCACACGCTTGCCTTGAGGGTCTGTTTTATAGGTTGAAATCTGCTGGATCTTGGTGTTTCCATCATCCGCTAAAACGCTGATATGTGGGGTGCCGGCCGGTTCCGCCGGTGGAGTGACGCGTGGTGAAAGGGGGGCTGCGGTTGCTGGTGTCGGGAGTATATTCATTCACAGACCTACCTTGGATGAGAGGTGATGTTTGACCTCGAAGGTGTAAATGCTCTGTGGTCTGCTCCCCGAAAAACAGCCAAGCTGTTTTGTAACAATCAACAGATAGCCCGCGTTCTCAGGGTTGGCCGAGCCAGCGGTCCTGTTTGTTCAGTCGCCACGCAATCGCCCACAACGTCAGACTGCGCACCGCCATAAACAGCAGGAACGTTATCCACAGCCCGTGGTTACCCAACCCCTGCAGCGCCCAGGCAAGCGGCAGCATAATCAGCACCGTCAGCAGCATGCCATTGCGCATCTCCCGCGCACGGGTCGCGCCGATAAACAAACCGTCCAACAAGTAACTCCACACCGCAATCAACGGCAGTACCGCAAGGTACGGCAGGTAGAGATCGGCGGTTGCGCGCACGCTGGGGATATCGGTCTGCATGGCGATAAACAGGTGCCCGCCGAAGGTAAACAGCAGGGCGAAGCCGAGACTGGCGATCAGCGACCAACCGCAAGCGACCACCAGTGAGCGGCGCAGGGCCTGGCGGTCATGGGCGCCGATGGCGTGGCCGCACAGCGCTTCTACCGCGTGGGCCAAACCATCCAGGGCATGGGCGGTCAGCAACAGCCCGTTGAGCAGCAGGGCATTGGCCGCGACGGTGGCATCGCCCAACCGCGCACCTTGCACCGTGATCATGAAAAATACCGACTGCAGCGCCAGGCTGCGGATAAAGATGTCGCGGTTGACCGCCAGCAGCGCGCGCCAGCTTTGCCAGACCTTGAGCGCCGCCCAGGCGATATGCCCAGGGTAGGCGCGCAGGGCTTTTTGCGTGAGGGCCAGGCCGAGCAGGGCGCCGGTCCATTCGGCAATCACCGAGGCCCGCGCCGAGCCGACCACGCCCCAGTCCAGGCCCAGCACAAACCACAGGTTCAGGGCGATATTCACCAGGTTAGTGGTCAACAGAATCGCCAGCGGCGCCCGGGCGTTTTGCGTGCCCAGGAACCAGCCCACCAAGGCATAGGTAGCCAGGGCGGCGGGCAGGCCGAACAGGCGGGTGTGGAAGAACTCGCGGGTCAGTTGATTCAACTCGGCGGAGGGCTGCATCCACTCCAGCGCCAGGTGGCTCAGGGGAATGCCCACCGTGCCCAGCACCATCGCCAACCCCAGTGCCAGCAGCAGACCTTGCAGCAGGATTTGCCGCAGCGCCGCGCCATCATTGCGCCCGGCGGCCTGGGCGGCAAACCCGGTGGTGCCCATGCGCAGAAAGCCCATGGCCCAGGCCAGGAAGGTATACAGGCTGGCCCCTACGGCCACGGCGCCCAATTGGTGGGCGTGGGGCAGGTGGCCGATGACCATGCTGTCCACCAGCGCCACCAGCGGTACCGAAATATTCGACAGAATCATCGGCGCGGCCAGGGCCCAGACACGGCGGTGAGTGGGGCGATGACGCCAGTCGGTGAGTAAGGTGGACATGCGGGCTCCTTGGGGGAGCGGCATTGTAACGCTGCCTGGGCAGCACCGCAGACCCAATGTGGGAGCAGGCAAGCCAGCTCCCACAGCAGGTCCCAGCGTTTTGGGTGGCAATGTCGGCATGATGAAGGCTCATGGCTGCGCTGATGAGCTTTCGCTTCTGGCCAGCACGCGAGGCTGAGTTAAATACCCGCCTTCTCCTCAGAACAGCCAAACCCCATGGATAACTCCGATATCGCGATCACCCTGGTCCTGATCTCCGCCTTCATGCACGCCACCTGGAACGCTGTTGTCCGAGCCGGCAGCAGCCGCTTCATGACCCTGGCCATCGTCGATGGCACGGCGCTGGTGATCTGCCTGGCGGCGCTGCCGCTGGTCAATGTGCCGAGCCTGCAAGTCTGGGGTTATGTACTGCTCTCGGTGATATTGAATACGGTCTATCGCCTGTTTCTGATCAAGGCCTATGAGACGGGCGACTTCGGTCAGGTCTACCCGGTGATGCGCGGTGTGCCGCCGGTGCTGGTGGCGTTGTTTTCCTACTTTCTGCTGCATGAGCAACTGTCGTTCCAGGCGATGGCCGGGGTGTTGTTGATTTGCCTGGGGATCATCAGCCTGACATTTGTACGCAGGATGACCGCGCACATGCTCAAACCAATCCTGATGGCGGTGGGCGCTGGAGTGTTTATTGCGTCCTACACAGTGGTGGACGCCAAGGGTGTGAGAGCCAGTGAAACGGTGCTGCAATACATTATTTACCTGACGGTGTTCCAGAGCATTCCTATCCCGCTGCTGGCGTTTTGCAAGGAGCGTGCGGCACTTGTCCAAACCATTGGCAGTCATTGGCGAGTGGGTGTCTTGGGGGGTGTTTTTTACCTGGCATCCTACGGCCTGGTGTTGTTCGCGCTGTCGCTGGACGCGGTGGCCAAGGTCTCAGCGCTGCGGGAAACCAGTGTTATTATCGGCGCCATTATTGCCGCGCTGTTCTTTCATGAACGGTTCGGCTGGCGACGGATGCTCTCGGCGTGCGTCATTGTTTGCGGGATCATCCTGATCAAAGTGAGCACTTGATGGCTCAGCGTCCTCCACCCACTGCGATGCTTCAGGCTTTTGTCAGCGCCGCGCAAACGGGCAGTTTCGCGCGTGCGGCATCTGAGCTTAACCTCACCGCCAGTGCCATCAGCCATCAAATTGCGGGCCTGGAAGAGTGGTGGGGCGTGCAGTTGTTTGAGCGGCACTCACGTGGCGTCAAGCTGACGTCGGCAGGGCACGCCTTGTTGCCGGTCACTGATGGGTTTTTCAAAGGGCTGGAGGCGGCGTTGCAGGTTCTCAACCCGCGCAAAGCCCAACCGTTGTACCTCTCGTGCACCTCTTCACTCTGTTCGACCTGGCTGATTCCCAGAGTGCATGGCTCGCATACTGACGCCTCGTTCAATCTTGACGTGGTGCTGACCAGCGCAGATATGAGCCCTGCCAGCCTGGGTGCTCATCAATTTGATGTCGCAGTAGTCATAGGGGGCGGGGACTATCCGGAGCATCATGTCGAGTTGCTGATGCGCGATGCGGTGTTTCCCGTCTGCTCGCCGGCGTTTTATCGCGAGCATGGCGACATTGCGCCGACGGATATCGCCCGGTACCCGTTGATTCACCGGGCGGATGATCAGATCTGTCCGGGGTGGGAGAGTTGGTTTGCGTTCCAGGGGGTGGCGGCGCCCCCGTATCACCCTGGGCCTCGGTTTCCGGATTCGAGCCTGGCTATAAGCCTTGCGCTCAAGGGGGCTGGGATCGCATTGGGCAGGACGGCGTTGGTATATGACCAGTTGGAAGAGGGGGGATTGGTTGCCTTGAGCAGCCCGGTGATGATGTCGCCGGCGGCGTACTACATTATTTGCCGCAAGGGTCGACAGTCCGAGCCGGCCATCGCCCGGTTGATTGAGTGGCTCAAGCTCAGCGCGGGTGAGTTTTTGCGGGAGGTTGGGGCGAGGCATCCGCAAATAGCGGGTGCTGGAGCATTTCAGAGGTAGGGTTTGACCTGACTTGGCCTGCACGCAGAACCAAATCGCCCTCCGTCGGTCAATGTGATCGCCACCATAACCCGCTTCACTGGCGCTGATATATAGTTCACCCCTCAGACACCCTCACAACGAGTGCCCCATGCTTAACAAAGGATTGTTCCTGGCCTGTGCGCTGGCCCTGCTGAGCGCCTGCGATTCTTCCGACAAACCAGCAGCGCCAGCGGCCCCTGCGGCAGCGGTGACGGCGCCGGCCAAGGCCGCGGTAGACGTGGCGACGCTCAAGCAGCGTTATGCCGGCCGTGAGTTAAGCGTGGTGGACGTGTCTGAGGTGCAACTGGATGGCGCCAGCACCTTGTCGGTGAGTTTTTCGATCCCGCTGGACCCGGACCAGAAGTTCGCCGACAAGCTGCACCTGGTGGACAGCAAATCCGGCAAGGTCGACGGTGCCTGGGAGCTTTCCGAGAACCTGATGGAACTGCGCCTGCGCCACCTGGAGCCCCAGCGCAAACTGGTGCTGACCGTGGACGCCGGCCTGCGCGGGGTGAATGACGCCAAGCTCGCCGCCGAGTACGTCAGCCGCCTGGAAACCCGCGACCTGCAAGCCACCGTCGGCTTCGCCAGCCGTGGCACCCTGTTGCCCACCCGTCTGGCCGAAGGTTTGCCGGTGATCGCGCTGAATGTCGACAAGATCGACGTCGAATTCTTCCGCATCAAGCCCGAATCGCTGCCGGCGTTTCTCGCCCAGTGGGGCCGCAATACCAGCCTGCAAAGCTATGAATCGCGCGAACTGCTGCCCATGGCCGACTTGGTGTACGGCGGCCGTTTCGACCTCAATCCTGCGCGCAACACCCGTGAAACCCTGCTGCTGCCCATCGCCGGCCTCAAGCAACTGCAACAGCCGGGCGTGTACCTGGCGGTGATGCGCGCCTCGGGCACTTACAACTATTCGCAACCGGCCACGCTGTTCACCCTCAGTGATATCGGCCTGTCGGTGCACCGTTACGCCAACCGCCTGCATGTGTTTACCCAGGCGCTGGAAGGCGGCAAGGCACTCGATGGCGTCGAGCTGGAAATCCTCGATGCCGAAGGCCGCGTGTTGGGCCAGGGCAAGACCGAGAAGGGCGGCCACGCCGAACTGCCATTGCCGAAAAAGGCCCAGGTACTGCTGGCCAAGCAGGGCGAGCAAACCAGCCTGTTGCGCCTCGACAGCGCAGCGCTGGACCTGGCCGAGTTCGATATCGGCGGCCAGCCCGCGCACCCGCTGCAATTCTTTGTGTTCGGCCCGCGGGATCTGTACCGCCCTGGCGAAACCGTGCTGCTCAACGCCCTGCTGCGCGACAAGGACGGCAATGCCGTCAAGCCGCAGCCCGTGAGTGTCGAAGTGCGCCGCCCGGATGAGCAGGTCAGCCGCAAATTCGTATGGGACGCCGATGCCTCTGGCCTCTATCAATATCAGTTGCAGTTGGCCGGCGAAGCGCCGACCGGGCGCTGGCAACTGGTGTTCGACCTGGGTGACGGTAAGCCGCAGTTGTATGAATTCCTCGTCGAGGACTTCCTGCCCGAGCGCCTGGCCCTGGAACTCAAGGGCAGCGACACGCCCTTGAACCCGGCGGACACCGCCGTTATCCAGGTCAACGGCCGCTACCTCTATGGCGCCCCGGCGGCGGGCAATCGCCTGAGCGGGCAAGTGTATGTGCGCCCGCTGCGCGAGGCGGTCAAAGCCCTGCCGGGCTACGAGTTTGGCTCGGTAACGGAAGAAGAGCTGAGCCAGGATTTTGAACTGGACGAAAGCGTGCTCGATGCCCAGGGCCAGGAAAAGCTGACCCTGGAAAGCAAATGGAGCGAGGCCAAGTCGCCGCTGCAACTGATCGTGCAGGCCAGCCTGCAAGAATCCGGCGGGCGCCCGATCACCCGCCGCCTGGTACAGCCGGTATGGCCGGCCGAGCAACTGCCCGGCCTGCGCGGCTTGTTCGATGGCAAGGAGACCGATGGCGATGGCCCGGCGGAATTCGAAGTACTGCTGGCCAACCAGCAAGGTGACAAGCTGGCGGCCGACAACCTCAAGGTCCGCCTGATCCGCGAGCGCCGCGACTACTACTGGAACTACTCGGACAACGACGGCTGGAGCTATCACTACAACGAGAAATTCCTCAACCTCGATGAGCAGACCGTCAACATCAAGGCCGGCGATACGGCCAAGGTCAGCTTCCAGGTGGAGTGGGGCCCGTACCGCGTCGAAGTCGAAGACCCACAGACCGGGTTGATCAGCAGCAAGCGCTTCTGGGCTGGCTACCAGGCCCAGGACAACACCGAAGGCGGCGCCGTGCGCCCGGACCAGGTCAAGCTGGCGCTGGACAAACCGGCATATGGCGATGGCGATACGGCCAACGTCACTGTCACCCCGCCGGCAGCCGGCAAGGGCTACCTGTTGGTCGAATCCAGTGAAGGCCCGTTGTGGTGGCAGGAAATCGAGGTGCCGGCCGAAGGCAAGAGCTTTGCAGTGAAGCTCGATCCGAAATGGTCGCGTCATGATCTGTATGTCAGCGCGCTGGTGATCCGTCCCGGCGAGCGCAAAGCCAACATCACCCCCAAACGCGCCGTGGGTTTGCTGCACCTGCCGTTGGATCGTACCCAGCGCAAACTGGGCCTGACCCTGACTGCACCGGAAAAAATGCGCCCCAAGCAGCCACTGACGGTCAAGGTTGCGGCAAAAAATGCCGATGGCAGCGTGCCGAAACAGGTGCATGTGCTGGTGGCGGCGGTGGACGTGGGCATCCTCAATATCACCGAGTACCCGACCCCGGATCCATACTCCAGCCTGTTCGGCCGCAAGGCGTATGGCGTGGATCAGTTCGATATCTATGGGCAGTTGATCGAAGCCGGCCAGGGCCGCCTGGCCAGCCTGGCCTTTGGTGGTGACGCGGCGCTGGCCAAGGGCGGCAAGCGCCCGGACACCAGCGTCACCATCGTCGCCCTGCAAAGCGCGCCGGTGACCCTGAATGAGAAAGGCGAGGGCGAAGTCAGCGTCAATATCCCCGACTTCAACGGCGAGTTGCGCCTGATGGCCCAGGCCTGGAGCGATGACCGCTACGGCATGGCCGAAGCCAAGACCGTGATCGCCGCGCCCTTGATTGCCGAGCTGTCGGCCCCACGCTTCCTCGCTGGCGGCGACCAGACGCGCCTGGCGCTGGACCTGTCCAACCTGTCGGGCAAGGCGCAGAAGCTCGATGTGCAACTGACCGCCGAAGGTCAACTGACCCTGCTGGGCGAGCCATCGCAAAGCGTGCAACTGACCCAGGGCCAGCGCACCACCTTGCAGATTCCAGTGCGTGCGCTGGGCGGTTTTGGCCAGGGCAAGATCAAGGTTACGGTCAACGGCCTGGACCTGCCGGGCGAGAACCTGCCGGCGTTTACCCGCGAATGGACATTGGGCGTGCGTCCGGCTTATCCGGCGCTGCTCAAGCAATACCGCGCAGTGCTCAAGGACGAAGCCTGGAGCCTGCCGGACAGCGAACTGGCCCTGTTTGAACCGGCCGGGCGTGAGGCGCTGTTGAGCCTGTCGAGCCGCCCGCCGTTGAACCTGGGCGAGCAGATTCGTGCGCTCAAGGCCTACCCGTATGGCTGCCTGGAGCAAACCGCCAGCGGCCTGTACCCGTCGCTGTACGCCGACGCCGCCGTGCTGACACGCCTGGGGTTGACCGGCGAGCCGGATGCCGAGCGCAAACGCAAGATCGAACTGGGCATCGAGCGCCTGCTGGGCATGCAGCGCTACAACGGCAGCTTCGGTTGGTGGGGTGCCGATGGCGAGGAAGAATACTGGCTGACGGCGTACGTCACCGACTTCCTGCTGCGCGCCCGCGACCAGGGTTTTGCCGTACCGCCTGAAGCGCTGAAGAAGGCCAGCGAACGCCTGCTGCGTTATGTGCAGGAACGCAACCTGATTGAAGTCGACTACAGCGACAACGCCGACCACACGCGCTTCGCCGTGCAGGCCTACGCCGGGCTGGTGCTGGCGCGCAGTCAGCAGGCGCCGCTGGGCGCATTGCGCAGCTTGTTCGAGCGCCGCAGCGATGCGCGTTCCGGCCTGCCCCTGGTGCAGTTGGCGATTGCCTTGCAGAAGATGGGCGACCAGCCGCGCGCCGACCAGGCATTGCTCGCCGGTTTGGCGGTCAAGCGCAAAGCCAATGAATGGCTGGCCGACTACGGCAGCCCCCTGCGTGATCAGGCGATGATCCTGGCCTTGCTGGAAGAAAACGACCTGGCCAAAGGCAAGCGTGAAGAACGCCTGTTCGAGCTGTCGGACCAGATGGCGGCCAGCCCATGGCTGTCGACCCAGGAGCGCAACTCGCTGTTCCTCGCCGGCCGTGGCCTGCTGGGCAAACCGGAAACCAACTGGACGGCGCAGTTGAGCAGCGGCGGCGAAACCCGCGAGCTGAACAACGGCCAGTCCGGCCTGAAGCTGGAAGGCCCGTTGCTGGCTTCACCGCTGACCCTGCGCAACCCGGGCAGCGAGCCGATTTACCAGCAACTGAGCATCTCCGGTTATCCACAGCACGCGCCGGTAGCGGGTGGCGAAAACCTGAGTATTCGTCGTGAGTACCTGGGGATGAATGGCCAGCCGCTGAACCTGCAAAACCTGCGCAGCGGCGACCTGGTGCTGGTGCACATTGCGGTCAGCGCCAACAAGCAACGGGTGCCGGATGCACTGGTGGTCGACCTGCTACCAGCTGGCCTGGAGCTGGAGAACCAGAACCTGGGCCAAAGCGCCGCCAGCCTGGAAAACGCCAGCAGTCAGGTCAAGGAATGGCGCGAGTCGATGCAGAATGCGTCGATCAAGCATCAGGAATACCGCGATGATCGCTATGTGGCCGCGCTGAACCTGGACGGCTACGGCACCACGCACCTGCTGTACCTGGCCCGCGCTGTCACGCCTGGGACTTATCGCGTACCGCCGCCGCAAGTGGAGTCGATGTACCGGCCGAACTGGCAGGCAGTGGGGGATACCCCAGTGGATATGGTGATCAAGGGGCGTTAAGCGCCTCCTGTAGGAACTGGTGCTGCCTTTAATGTGGCAGCTTGCCCGCGATAGCGGTTTTTCAGCCGATGTATTCGGCGACTGACACACCGCTATCGCGAGCAAGCTCGCTCCCACAGGGCCTGTATTTAATGCACAACCCAACTGAGCAGCCACAACCCCAGCATCAACCAGATAATCCCCATGATGATCGAGGCCCGCATAAACGCCCGGACTGCCGAGTACAGCAGCATCAGGCCAATGATCAGGGTGATGATGCTGATGATCGAGGTGTCCATGCCCAGGGTGCGCGACAGGCCGTCGATAAAGTTGCCGCCGGCATTGGTCAGGGCGCCGAACAAGCCGCTGAGCCCGTCGACGATAAAGCGGATGACCGAACCGAGCGCCTGGCCCAGCCATTCGAAAAAGCTTTCTACCTGCATATGAGTTTCCTGATGAAAGGGTGGGCGTATCTGCCGGACCTGAGCCTTTGGTCGCCAATCCCTTGGGCGAGTTCCCTAGAAGCATAGAGGTTTGCCCGTTTGAATTTGCGAATAGTTGCACGCGCTACCCTGGGTAGCCTGCTGGTGGTGATAGCCCTGCTGTGGCTGGCCGACCGCCTCTGGCCCCTGCCGTTGCCCAAGGACGATCTGGCCCGTGTGGTACTGGCGGAGGACGGCACGCCGTTGTGGCGCTTTGCCGATGCCAACGGCGTATGGCGTTACCCGGTGGCGACCGATGAAGTCTCGCCGTATTACCTCGATGCGCTGCTGACCTACGAAGACCGTTGGTTCTACCAGCACCCCGGCGTCAACCCGCTGGCCCTGGTGCGGGCGACCTGGCAGAACCTGACCGGCGCGCGGGTAGTGTCTGGCGGCAGCACCTTGTCGATGCAGGTGGCGCGCCTGCTCGATCCCCATTCGCGCACCCTGCCGGGCAAGTTGCGCCAGCTGTGGCGCACCGCGCAACTGGAGTGGCACCTGTCCAAAGACCAGATACTCAACCTGTACCTCAATCGCGCGCCCTTTGGCGGCACCTTGCAGGGCGTGGCGGCAGCCAGTTGGGCCTATCTGGGCAAGTCGCCGCAACAGCTGACCCACGCCGAAGCAGCGTTGCTCGCGGTACTGCCCCAGGCACCGAGCCGTCTGCGCCCGGACCGTCACCCGCAGCGCGCCCAGGAGGCCCGGGACAAAGTGCTGCGGCGCCTGGCCGAGTTCCAGGTGTGGCCGCAATCGGCGGTCGACGAAGCCCTGGAAGAACCCCTGTTGCTGGCGCCGCGCCTGGAACCCAGCCTGGCGCCGCTGCTGGCGCGCCGCTTGAACCGTCCCGACAGCCCGCCGCTGATTCGCACCACTCTCGACGCGACCCTGCAACGCCGTCTCGAAGACCTGCTGCTGGGTTGGCGCGCGCGGCTGCCGGAGCACACCTCGGCCGCGATCCTGGTGGTCGAAGAAGAAAGCATGGCCGTGCGCGCCTACCTGGGCTCGGTGGATATCAACGATGCGCGGCGCTTTGGCCATGTGGATATGATCAGCGCCCTGCGCTCGCCGGGCTCGACCCTCAAACCCTTCCTGTATGGCATGGCTTTGGACGCGGGGCTGATTCACTCTGAATCGCTGTTGCAGGATGTGCCTCGGCGCTATGGCGATTACCGGCCGGGCAACTTCTCCATGGGCTTTACCGGCGCGGTGCCGGCCAGTACGGCGCTGTCCAGCTCGCTGAACCTGCCGGCGGTGCAACTATTGGAAGCCTATGGGCCCAAGCGTTTTGCCGGCGAAATGCGCATCGGCGGCATGCCCCTGGCGCTGCCGGCGCTGGCCGAGCCGAACCTGGCGTTGATCCTGGGCGGCGCCGGCAGCCGCCTGGAAGACCTGGTCGGTGGCTACAGCGCGTTGGCCCGCGACGGCAAGAGCGCTGCCATCCGTTTGCAGCCCGATGATGTGCTCAAGGAGCGGCCGTTGTTATCGCCGGGTTCGGCGTGGATTGTGCGGCGCATCCTCAGTGGCCAGGCACGGCCGGACCGTGATCCCCGGGCCGAGCTGGTGC
>LNAP01015723.1_pt1 | contig 13957 bp, 11 predicted proteins | sample 602601 | NCBI WGS metagenome assembly LNAP01 (sample SAMN02440304, study PRJNA202911) | soil metagenome | biome: Subtropical and temperate rainforests or woodlands; isolation source: soil samples (1 kg each in a 20% v/v slurry with milli Q water) were... ...
TTCGTTCATGCCACTGATTTCATTCTCCAAAAGCACACCTATTAAATTGCAGGCCGTGCCGAAGTAATATGTCAGCGGATGCGTGATGGCTAACTCACCAATTCTTTTGTCCAGGCTTTCAATCAGTAAGCACTCTTTAATGACCGGGACTGCTGCGGGGTTCATATTCCCTTGTGGTGAGACACTGCTCTCTATTGTTTCTTTCTCTTCAAAATCTATTGTCTCTATCTCTTTGTAAGACACACCAAAGAAATCCGATATTTTTCGAATCGTTGATTGTTGTACATGGATAACCCTTCCTTCCAGAATGTTGTAGATGGTCGTTCGGGTCAATCCGCTAGCATTGCACAAAGAAAGTCGGGTCTCTCCACGGCTCTTTATCAGGTACTTGATGTTGTTCTTTAAATTTTCCGTTCTGTCTTTCTTGTGCATTAAATATTTACCATTTGCTTGTCGCTGCAACAGATTGCATGTAAGGAGATGATTCGCTTTGAGTGCAGCATCCTACACGTCTGCTCCGTCGACAAAATAGAAAATTTTTCACTCGGGTTAAATAACTGCGAAATATTTTTTATTGCCATGATTGAGTTCTGACATGCCATGTAAGACGTTGCCTACTAAGGTTGTAGAAGTTTCTTACAGTAACTAGGAAGGGCTGAAAAGCATTGATGTGGGGAGAATCATTTAATTTATGACACCATCGATTCATCCCGTCCCGCCAAAGTCGCCGAACAACTCGTCAGCGTGCCTCTGCGCACTCACACACGTCCCGCCTCTGCGAGCTATTTCTTCGCCGTCGTTCCGGATGTCGACACGGAAGCTCTGCTCTGTCACGCCTCTGAAACCCTTGCCTCCCTCAGTGTCATGGCCACCGATCTTAGGTCCTCGTCGCCATGTCATTGTGGGTATTCAGCAACTGTCGGCGCTGGGGGAATTGCTGGTCAATCGAGCGCTGGACAACCTGGAGCCGCCCCGGGGATCGTCTGAAAGTCGTCCGATGGCCAGTGCTGAATAATCGTGTGCCTTTTCCCAATGGAGGTTTTTTGTCATGGATCGATACATGCCCGTTACCGGCGTCGACTGCAACGTCCCATCATTGCTGATCGACACTGAAGCACCCCTGGATGTGTTGCATGAAACGGCGGCCTACCGCATTCGTACCGCAACGCAACTGCTGGAGAGCTTTGCGTTTGGCGAGGGTGTCCACAGTGAGCTGGCGCGGGTGTTGGTGACTTCATTGCGCGATGGCTGTGATTTGCTGGATGTCGTTGGACGACGGTTGCAGGGGCAGGTTTCCGTGCAGGAAAACAGGTAGTGCCGATCAATTAACCGTAACCCGATCTGTAGCAGGCTTTGTCAGCTGCTACGGTCGGTGCCGTTCCTTGACTGAGCGGCTCCGACGGCCGGTTCCTGCGGCGGGTTAATCCCGTTGCTTCCGGTTAATAGGAAGCATTACTATTCACGCCCCGTCTTCACAGCACATCGCAATGACCCCCAAGCTGCCCCGCAGACACGGCTTTTTCGAGCATTACGAAGAGTTGGTCGGGACCTGGACCCGTCGCCTGAGAAATCGTCAGCAGGCCGAGGACCTGGCCCACGACACCTTCGTGAGGGTGCTTGAGTCCGATTCGGCGGCGGTCGCACAACCTCGGGCGTATTTGCACCAGACCGCGCGCAACATCGCCGTGGATGGTTATCGGCGGGAGGATCGGCGGAGCGCCATGGAGTCGGAGGCGATCGATCACAGTGTGTCGTCGTCCGGCGACCCGGAGCATTTCATGCAGGCGATCCAGTTGGCTGACTCCATTGAACGGGCGCTCACCGAGTTGCCGGTCAACTGCCGCAAAGTGTTTGTCTGGCAGAAGATCGAAGGCATGACCCAGGCCGAAATCGCCGAACGCCTGGGGCTGTCCAAGAACATGGTGGAAAAGTATATGATCCGCACGCTGCGGCATCTGCGCGACCGCCTTGACGGATTGCAGCCATGATCGGCGGTGCCTTTTCATCCCCAGCCAAACAGGAACTTCCATGATGGATACTCGTGATTGTGCGTGCGGGCAAACAGCGGTTCGCGACGATGCGGCGCGGTGGTTTGTGCGTTTGCAGGAACCTGCGATCAGTGTCGAAGAGTCTCGGCATTTCGAAGCCTGGCTGGACGAACACCCTCAGCATCGCGACGAATTCCAGTTGCTCCAGGGCTTGTGGTCGGCAGCGGATTTGCTGCCGGCGGCGCGTCTGCAAGCCTTGTGTGAAACCCCGCCGGTGCGCAGCAAGCGTCGTCCGCTGGTGCGTTATGCGGTGGCGGCCAGCGTGTTGGCCGTCGCGCTCGGCCTGGGGTTGTTCAGCGGTTTGAATCACCCGGCGATCTACACCGCCGAATTTTCCACGGCCCTGGGCGAGCGACGTCATGTGGCGTTGCCGGACGGTTCGGTGATCGACTTGAACAGCCGCAGCCGCGTTGAGGTGCGCTATGAGAACGACCGCCGCAGTATCGAGCTGACGCAGGGCGAAGCGATGTTCAGCGTCGAGCACGACGCCCGCCGGCCCTTTGTGGTCGAGGCGGGCAGCGGCAAGGTCACGGTTACCGGCACCCGTTTTGATGTGCGCCGCGACACCGCCCAAACCCGGGTCGTGGTGGAGCAGGGTACCGTCAAGGTTCAGGGCCACGCTGCGGCGGACAGCGATTTCATCAGCCTCACGGCCGGTCTTGGCACGCACATCGATGCCCAAGGAAAAGTGGCCGCTGCCTACGCGGTCAATCCTGCCGAGCTGACCGCCTGGCGCAGCGGCAAACTGGTGTTCAGCAACGCCAGGCTCAGCGACGTCGCCGAGGAAGTTTCGCGCTATCGAGAGAAGCCGCTCACCGTCGGCAACGACAAAGTGGGCAATCTGCGTCTGACCAGCGTGTTCAAATCCGACAACACCGACGCACTGCTCAAGGCCTTGCCGAGCATTCTGCCGGTGGCCGTGCGCACCCTCGATGACGGCAGTCAGGAAATAATTTCAAAATAAATTCAGGTTTTTTTCGAGTTGATCGTCTTCCTGTCCAACTGCAACTGGTTTGCATTAACAGGCGCACACTCTTGCGATCCACAGGACTACGTTCGACGTGAAAAAATCCACCGCTAAAAACAATAAATCACCTTGGTTGCGCCTCGCTCTCGCCCTGGCTGTCACTGCGGCACTGCCCCAGGCTTTTGCCGCCGAGGCGATCCGCATACCGGCGCAACCTCTGGGTCAGGCCCTGAGTGAACTGGGCCAGCAAACTTCGCTGCAGGTGTTCTTCAGCCCTGAGCTGGTCGCCGGCAAACAGGCCCCGGCGGTGGACGGCAACCTCTCGCCGGAAGAAGCGCTGCGCCAACTGCTGCAAGGCAGCGGCTTGCAATACCAGATCGACGAAGGTTCGGTCACGTTGATGCCGGCTCCGACTTCGGCTGCCAACGGCCCTTTGGAACTGGGCGTGACCGACATCAAGGTGGTCGGCAACTGGCTCGGTGACGCCGATGCCGCCGTGGTGCAGAACCATCCCGGCGCCCGCACGGTGATTCGCCGTGAGGCGATGGTCGAGCAGGGCGCAATGAACGTCGGCGACGTGCTGAAGCGCGTGCCCGGTGTGCAAGTGCAGGACGCCAACGGCACCGGCGGCAGCGACATCTCCCTGAACGTCGGGGTGCGCGGCCTGACTTCACGCCTGTCGCCACGCTCCACCGTGTTGATTGACGGCGTGCCGGCAGCGTTTGCCCCGTACGGCCAACCGCAATTGTCCATGGCGCCGATTTCCTCCGGCAACCTCGACAGCATCGACGTGGTTCGTGGCGCCGGGTCCGTGCGTTACGGGCCGCAGAACGTCGGCGGCGTGATCAACTTCGTTACCCGCGCGATTCCGGAAAAAGCCACCGGTGAAATCGGCTCGACCCTGGAAACCTCCCAGCACGGTGGCTGGAAGCACATCGACACAGCGTTTCTCGGCGGCACCGCGGACAACGGCATCGGCATGGCGCTGCTGTACTCGGGCGTGAACGGCAACGGTTACCGTGAACGCAACAACGGCAACGACATCGACGACGTGATCCTCAAGACCCACTGGGCACCCACCGATGTCGACGATTTCAGCCTCAACTTTCACTACTACGACGCCAGCGCCGACATGCCCGGCGGCCTGACCCAGGCGCAGTACGACGCCGATCCGTACCAGTCCGACCGCAACAACGACAACTTCAGCGGCCGCCGCAAGGACGTCTCGTTCAAGTGGGTACGGCAGATCGACGACCGCACCCAGGCCGAAGTGCTGACTTACTATTCCGACAGCTTCCGTGGCAGCAACATCGCCGCTCGCGATCAGAAAACCCTCGGCTCGTTCCCGCGTACTTACTACACCTTCGGGATTGAACCGCGGGTGTCCCGTGTGTTCGATGTCGGCCCGACCACCCAGGAAGTGAGTGTCGGTTATCGCTACCTCAAGGAAGGCATGCACGAAGAGGCGAGCCGCCTGGCGCTGGTCAACAACGAGCCGGTCGCGACCAGGAGCTCGGACGGCCATGTGTATCAGGACCGCACCGGCGGCACTGAAGCCAACTCGGTGTACGTCGATAACAAAATCGACGTCGGCAACTGGACCATCACTCCCGGCATCCGCTTTGAACATATCAGCACCGACTGGCACGACCGCCCGGTGCTCGACACCGCCGGCAGACCTGTGCCGGAAAAGAACCGCAGCATCGAAAGCAACGAGCCACTGCCGGCCCTGAGCGTGATGTATCACGTGTCGGAAGAGTGGAAGCTGTTTGCCAACTACGAAACCTCGTTCGGCAGCCTGCAGTATTTCCAGCTCGGCCAGGGTGGCTCGGGTGACGAACCCGCCAATGGCCTGGAACCGGAAAAGGCCAAGACCTACGAGGTCGGCACGCGCTACAACAATGATGTGTGGGGCGGGGAAGTGACGCTGTTCTACATCGACTTCGATAAAGAGCTGCAATACATCAGCAACGATGCGGGCTGGACCAACCTCGGCGCGACCACGCACCAGGGGCTTGAAGCCTCGGTGCACTACGACATGGCGGCGCTGGACCCACGGCTCGATGGCCTGACCGCCAATGCCGGCTTCACCTACACGCGCGCCGTTTATGAAGGCGAGATCCCGGGCTTCAAGGGCCGTGACCTGCCGTTCTACTCGCGTCAGGTGGCGACCGCCGGTCTGCGTTACGACATCGACCGCTGGACCTATAACCTCGATGCCTTTGCCCAGTCCAAGCAGCGTTCGCCGGGCGTGGCGGTGAACGCTGATGGCAGTTTCAGCGGCAACTACATCACCGAAGGCACTGCGGACGGCCAGTACGGCGACATTCCGGGTTACGTCACCTGGAACATGACTTCGGCGCGACGCTTTCGAACCTGAAAGTCGGTGCCGGGGTGAAGAACATTTTCGACAAGCAGTACTTCACCCGTTCCAGCGACAACAACTCGGGGATGTACGTTGGCGCTCCGCGCACGTTCTTTGTGCAGGCTAGCGTCGGGTTCTGAGACCGAGGTGACTTCATCGCGAGCAGGCTCGCTCCCACACTTGATCGGCGTCGAACACAGACAGTGTGTGCACCGAAGATCCCTGTGGGAGTGAGCCTGCTCGCGATGCTTTTAGACTTTCAACACCTTTCCGCCAATAGCCACCGCCACCAGCAACACCGCCATCAACCCGAAGGCAAAACTCAAACTGCTGCCATGGGCGATAAACCCGATCAACGCAGGCCCCGCAAGAATCCCCGCATAACCCAGTGTGGTAATGGCCGGTACGGCGACGCTTTCGGGCATCACCGTCTGTTTGCCCACGGCGGTGTACAGCACCGGCACAATGTTCGAACAACCCGCTCCCAACATTGCATAACCCACCAGCGCCGCTTCCCAGCTCGGGGCGAAGGTCGCTACAAACAGACCCGCTGCGGCCGTCAACCCACCGAACACAATCACCCGCGTGGCGCCGAGACGACGCACGATCGAGTCACCGGTCAACCGTCCGACGGTCATGGTCAGCGCAAACGCCGCGTAACCCAGTCCCGCATAAGCGGTGTCGATCCCGCGTTCCTGCGCCAGGAACACCGCGCTCCAGTCGAGCGCCGCGCCTTCGGCGAGGAACACGATGAAACACATCCCGCCGATGAACAGCACGATGCCATGGGGAACGGCAAACGCCGGCCCCGAACTTTCGCTGCCGTAAGGCAAGAGGTGCGGCGCGGCCTTGGCCAGGGCGATCAGCAGCATCACGATCACTACCAGCGTTGCTCCCAGCGGTGAAACCCCGAAGCCGAGCAGGGCGCTGACGCCCGCCGCACCGACTATCCCGCCGAGGCTGAACAGCCCATGGAAGCCCGACATCATGGTCTTGCCGCTGGCCCGTTCGACGATCACCGCTTGCAGGTTCACCGTCGAATCCACCGTACCCAGCCCCGCGCCGAACATGAACAACGCAGCAATCAACGCCGGAATCGACGTCACCGTCGCCAGCAGCGGCAGGGCCGCGCAGATCAGCAATACCCCGGCGCTCACCACCCGGCGACAACCGAAACGCGTGGCCAAAAGCCCCGCCAACGGCATCGCCAGAATCGACCCCACCCCCAGGCACAACAGCAGCAAACCGAGCGTCCCTTCATCCAGCCCGGCCCGAGCCTTGGCATAAGGCACCAGCGGTGCCCACGCAGCGATGCCGAAACCGGCGATGAAAAAGGCGATGCGCGTGGACATCTGCTCCAGGCGTCCGGGAACAAATGCGGTTTGGGTGTTGAGGTTGGTCATATCAATCCTTGGCAAAAGCGTCGCGTACCCAAGGGACAGTGATCGACCTGTAAGGGTTCGATATCCAGTCCGCGGGATTGGCAGTCAGGCAGGGCGCCATCGTTGCACAGCGTGACCCTCTGCCGCGAGCGCAAGTGCCGCCATTGTCCGGTTGGAGGCGATATGGACCATCCCCCTCAGGCTTTATTCGATGAAGGGAAAGATTGACGGTTGAAATAGCGTTGATGCATTTTTCAGGCACTTTCTGGCTGACTTCAGGACCGAACCATGACGCCGTTCTACGATGCTCGAGGCAATATCTATGCGGTTGTGGCGCCTGACGCCGTGCGCCGGGCAGGTATGGATTTACCCGCGCAGGCCAGTCGCGCTGCGCAAACCCGCGCGGCATGGGCGGTTTCGGCTATCGAGGCTTTTTGTGGCTGGGCACCCGGTACACAACCGCCGGGTAGCAAGGATCATCGTTGCGATGGCTTGCTGATCGGGCCGTTTCAAGACTCGCCACCGTTTGACCTGCTGATCGTCAACACCGACGGCACCCTGGCCGAGCGCAGTGGCAACGGGCTGACGATTTTCTCTCAGGCCCTGAGTGAGCAAGGGCGGCTGCCGGGGGACGAGGTTTGTTTGCTCAGGGTTCATCACGACAAGGCTGATGCGGTTTCGCCAGTGGGTACTTCGGTGAAACCGACTGAGGTCGAGGGTGTGAAAGGGTTCTGGCTGGATTTGGGCAAACCCTCGTTCGGGCCTGACGCGGTGGGGGCAAAAGGGGTTGATGACGTGCTGTTGAACGATCGCGATGTCAGCCATGTGCAGGCGTTGTCGGCGCTTGATTTCTCCTGGTCGCGCAGCCAGTTCGTGCGTATCGGCAATCCGCATTGCGTGACGCTTTTGGAGAGCGCCGATGCATTACCAAGCAATGAGCAAATGCGCGAACCGGAGTTGTCCGAAGGGCTGACGCGTATCGCTTACGCCATGCCGGCCGGGACAGGAGAGCCGTGTGCTGCTGGCGTGAATCTGCAATGGGCGATGCTTGAGTCTGAAGGGCGAGTCGTCGCGCGGGTATTCGAGCGCGGAGAGGGGCCGACAGCGTCGTCGGGTACCAGCGCCAGTGCGGTGGCTTGCGCGGCGTGGCGGGTGGGGTGGGTCAGTGCCGGGGAGGTGAAGGTGGTCATGCCTGGCGGTACGGCGCCGATTTTGTTGGAGGAATTAGAGGGGGAATTGAGTCAGGTCAGGCTATTCGGTACGGCTCGATTGATAGATTGAATTTAAGATTGCCTTCGCGAGCAGGCTCGCTCCTACAGGGGATTTGTGAACGACACAGATCCAATGTGGGAGCGAGCCTGCTCGCGAAGGCGTCAGCCCAGCCAACGCAAATCTCAGCTCTGATCGCCGAAGAACTCGACCACCGGCATCTGCCGCTTCATCAACACCTTGCCATCGCGCACCGAATACAGCGGCAGGCCCTGGCTGCGGATCACTTCGTAATCGCTGTCCGCCGATAGAATCAGCAAATTCGCTGGCCGCCCGCGTTCCAGTCCATAACGATCACCCAGGTTCATGGCCTTGGCACTGTTGTCGGTGACCAGGTCCAGCGCGCTTTGCAGGTTGCGGTAACCGAGCATGTGGCAGATGTGCAGGCCGGCTTCGAGCACCCGCAAGATATTGCCGTTGCCCAGCGGATACCACGGATCGACGATAGAATCCTGGCCGAAACACACGTTCATGCCCGCTTCCAGCAACTCATTCACTCGGGTCACGCCACGGCGTTTCGGGAAGTTGTCGAAGCGCCCTTGCAGGTGAATGCTTTCGGTGGGGCAGGAGACAAAACTGATCCCTGAATGCCCGAGCAGGCGAAACAGTTTGGCGCAGTAAGCGTTGTCGTAAGAGCCCATGGCCGTGGTGTGGCTGGCGGTGACCCGCGAGCCCATGTCGCGGCTGCGGGCTTCTTCAGCCAGCACCTCAAGAAAGCGTGAATGCGGGTCGTCGGTTTCATCGCAATGCACGTCCACCAGGCAACCGGTGCGCTCAGCCAGGTCCATCAGGAATTTCACTGAGCTCACGCCTTGATCGCGGGTGTACTCGAAATGCGGAATGCCGCCGACCACATCGGCGCCCATGCGGATCGCTTCTTCCATCAGGTCCCGACCGTTGCGGTATGACTCGATGCCTTCCTGCGGGAACGCAACGATTTGCATGTCGATCAGGTGACGGCTTTCCTCACGCACTTCGAGCATCGCCTTGAGCGCGGTGAGCTGCGGGTCGGTGACGTCGACGTGGGTGCGCACGTGCTGGATGCCGTGGGCAGCGAGGGTCTGGATGGTTTTCCTGGCGCGGGTTTTGGTGTCCTCTTCGGTGATGGTCACCTTGCGCTCGCCCCAGCACTCGATGCCTTCGAACAGCGTGCCGCTCATGTTCCAGCGCGGTTCGCCGGCGGTGAGTGTGGCGTCGAGGTGGATGTGTGGCTCGACGAAGGGTGGCACCACCAGGTTGCCGCCGGCGTCCAGATCATCGGGCCCCAGGGTCGGGGCTTCGGTCTGTCGGGCGATGTTGCTGATCAGGCCGTTTTCCAGGTGCAACTCATGCAGGCCATCTTGGTTGCGCAGGCGGGCGTTGATGATGTGCATCAGGTGAATCCTTTTATAGATCTTGTAATGGTGCGTCGGCAGTACGGGCACCCAGCACGCCGGTCAGTACTACATACGTTAACGCGGCTGCGGCAATCCCTACCAGCGGCGCGACCCACGGTGAACTGAACGCAGCCACGGTGCCGACTGCGTAAGCGGCCAAGCCAGACCAGTTGAACGCCGGCAACCGGGCGTCGGCCAGACGTGGATATTGACCACGATAGCGGTAGAAGAAGTCCGCCATGATCACGCCGCCAATCGGCGGAATTACGGTGCCCAGCAAAATCAGGTAGGGCACCAGCAGGTCGTACATGCCCAGCAATGCCAGCAATGTGCCGATCACCGCGCCCGCCAGGGTCACGGTTTTGCGACGGCCGGTGCGCAGCAGGTTGCAACCGGCGACGGCGAAGTTGTAGATGGTGTTGTCCTGGGTGCTCCAGATATTGAGCAGCAACATCGCCATCGCCGCCATGGCGAAGCCTTGCAACAGCAACACTTCGACCACGTCCGGTTGCTGGTAGACGATGGCGCCATAAGCACCGATCAATACCATCAGGCCGTTGCCGATGAAAAAGCCGATCAGGCTCGCCAGCACCGCGACGCGTGCCGAACGGGAGAAGCGCGTCCAGTTGGTCGCCTGGGTTGCACCGCTGACGAAGGTGCCGAACACCAGGGTAATCGCGGTCGACCAATCCAGTGTTCCCGTCGGGACTACTGCGAGCAAACCGTCGAGCCCGCCGACCTTCACCGTGGCCACCCACATCGACAGCATCAGCAGCAACATCATCGCCGGTACGGCGATGTACGACAGAATCTCCAGCCCGCGATAACCGACATACGCGGTCGCGCAAAACAGCAGGCCGAACAGCACCATCAGCCCCAGAACGGTGCCCTCGCTCAATTCGAAATACTTGCCCAGCACCACGGCGGCAGTGGCGGTGCCCCAGGCGTACCAGCCGATCTGGGTAAAGCCGAGGATCAGATCGCTGAGCTTGCTGCCCACTTCACCGAAGCAAAAACGTCCCATCAGCACCGAATTCAGACCGCTCTTGAAGGCGATGTAACCCAGGCCGGCCAGCAGCAGGTTGCCGACGACGATCACCGCCATCATCTCGCCGAAGCTGAACGCCACACCCAGCTTGCCGCCGGCAAACATGGTCGCGGTAAAAAAGGTGAAACCCAGCAGGACCATGGCCGTTGATGCCAGGCCTTTGCGGGCATGCATCGGGACTTCGCTGAGGGGGTAGTCGTTGCCGGGATCGTTCTGCGTCATGGGGCGTTCCTTGCTGAATGAGTGACGCGGGGGTGTGTTGCAGTGGTCGTGCCAAGCGTGGGGTGGTGTAGTTATTTATAGCCGAGCGGGGGGATTTGGCTTGAGGAAGGCTCGATAGCGGTGCGGCAGTGATGCAAGTTGGAACACTGCCATTGATCGTTCCCACGCTCTGCGTGGGAATGCCTCAATGGACGCTCCGCGTCCGCTTCGGCAGGGACGCAGAGCGTCCCGGGCTGCATTCCCACGCAGAGAGTGGGAACGATCATCATCAATCAGCCGAAGGGAGGAACCGAAGGAGCGCTGCGACGATCGCTTCCGGCGCATCTTCCTGAACCAGATGCCCGGCATTCGCAATCGCCTGAAACCGCGACCCAGGGATCATCTGATGCAACGCCTGCCCACGCTCGATGGGAATCCACTGATCGTCTTCCCCCCACAGAATCTGCACCGGACAACGAATCGTCGGGTACAGCCCTTCGACCTCACGGGTATAGCGCTCGTCCATCTGCGCGATCTGCCGATAGAACGCCGCTTGTCCCGGATCGCCGAGCCACGGCTGCACGTAAGGCGCGAGTTCATGATCAGGAATCTCGCGCTTGATTGCCCCGCGTATATAGGCCGGCACGATCACCCGCTGAATGTAATCGGGCAGGCCGCTGAACGCCGCCTCATGCTGGCGCACATGCTGCACAAACGGCGAACCCCAGGGCGTCAGCGCCACCGGATCAATCAGCGTCAGGCTGCGGTAATCCTTGCCGTTCAGCAGGTGAGCACGCAGAGCGGTGGCGCCGCCGAAGTCGTGAGCGACCACGTCTGGCCGTTCCAGGCCCCAGTGATCGAGCAAATGAGCCAGCAGGTCGTTCTGCACGCCCAGCGACACATCGCCCTCGATTTTCTCCGATAGCCCATAACCCAGCAGGTCAAAGTAATGCACCCGATGGGTGGTGATGAAGTGCGGCGCAATCCGGTGCCACACGTAAGAAGAAAAAGGCGTGCCATGCACGAACACCAACGGCGGACCGTCGCCCCTTACGGCGTAACGAACGGAGCGCCCGTTGAAGCGATAGGTCTGAGGCAGCGGCCAGTCAGTCATTGGGGGTGTCCTCTTGGCGTGGAGAAGCCAAAAAGCATAGGCATAAAAAAACAGCCGATGAAGGCTGTTTTTATATTCACTGACGAAACGCAGTTCACTGTGGGAGTGAGCCGCCCGGAGCCGGTTCGCTCCCACAGGGATTTTGTTGTCTTTTAAATCAGCTTACTCGCCGTGATAGATGCAACCACTGGTGCACGTCTCGTGGATGCGGATCGCGCTGAGTTCCGGCAGCAGTGGCTTCAATTCCTTCCAGATGAACTTGGCCAGCACTTCACTGGTCGGGTTTTCCAGGCCAGGAATGTCATTCAGGTAGTTGTGGTCCAGGCGCTCATAGAGCGGCTTGAAGATCGCCTTGATTTCCGAGAAATCACGGATCCAGCCCGTGTGCGGATCGAGGTCGCCGCTCAGGTGGATCGCCACTTTGAACGAGTGACCGTGCAGGCGGCCGCACTTGTGGCCTTCCGGCACGTGGGGCAGGCGGTGGGCGGATTCGAAGGTAAATTCCTTGAAGATTTCCAAAGTGATTTCAGCTCTGTCAGGTGGCGATCGCCGTGGCGATGTGGGCAGGCGGCGAGTTTAACAGTTTGCGTTTGGCGTTGCGGGAAAACACTGACTAAAGGGTCAGCAAGCGTTCCCCAAGGCGACCGCTGGCAGCCAGTTCGAGGAACTCATCGCCCATGCGACGGCTTTCATCCATCGTCGTGCGCCAGTATTTCTGCCGGCTCGGGGCATCGCCCATGAAGCGTTTGAAGTCGTTGCGGTCCGGGAGTTTGCCGTAGGGCAGGCGCGCCAGGTAATCCTTCGACGGCGCCAGCAACAGGACATCCTGCAAACGCGCAGGACACGCGCGGCGCCACGGCAGGGTCTTGTCGAACCAGCCGGGAATCACCCGGTCGGTGAAATGCGGATAGAGCACGATGTCGCTGCCGCTGTAGGGCAGGTCGAGGTGATAGTCCAGCAGACCGCCATCGCGAAACGTCCCGGCACCGGCACCCGGAAGATCACGCACGCCTTCCATCACCATCGGGATCGAGCCTGACGCCAGCAAGGCCTGGCGCAAGTTGCTGGCCTCCAGCGCAACGAAGCGCGAGGGGAAGTCGTTGAGTGCATTGACCGGCGGTGCCAGGCGCGGATCGTGAATGATCAGCCGCTCGAAATGCCGCGACAGGCGCGCCCGGCCGCGCAGGTTGTCGGCGATCACCGATGACAGGCCCAACCCCAGTCGGCCGCGATGATCGTCGGCCAGCAGGCCGTGGCTTTTGACCACCATGATGTTCAGGCGGTAATGGGCGTTGTCCAGAATCGACGCATCGCGGCCGTCGAGTAGCTCATCGAGCATGCGCCGGGAGCTCTGGCTGATCTGCGCCATGGTCACGCCCTTGGCGAAGTTCTGCTCGGTGTAGAGATGACCGAGGCGGCGGATACCTTCGGCGGCATCCGGCAGACACGCGCTGGCGAAGCGCCAGGAACCCACCGACGCACCGATCAACGAGCGCTCCCGCGGTGCCGCCGGCAGCCATTCGCCGAACAACGCCAGGTCCAGGCCTTGAATCCCCAACGCCTTGGGACCCCGGCAGTGTGCCGACATCGGCGGCGCTCAAACCGTTTTCACGGATGCGCGCCAAGGCGCGAGGACCGGCCTTGAGGGTCAGGGAGGGGAACTTGATGTGGATGGCGGTCATACCGGTCTCGAATGCAGGCAAGCGGGGGATTATAAACAGGTCAGGCAACGCCACCAGCCCACTGTGGGAGCGAGCCTGCTCGCGATAGCGGTGTATCAGTCGGTATTAGTATTGGCTGACCCACCGCTATCGCGAGCAGGCTCGCTCCTACAGGGTTTTGTGTATGCCGGTGATGTCGCGTTGTCATCACTAATGATGGCAATTCAGTTTCAGTTAAGTTCGCCCCGTTAAGGTGCACTCCGTAGGCAACACATAAAAAACACGGAGACACCCCATGAAAACCCTGACTGCCCTGTTCACCGCGTCGATCATCGGCATGACCGCCAGCATCGCCCACGCTCGCGACCTCGGACCCGACGAAGCCCTGAGACTGCGCGACGCTGGTACCATTGTGTCTTTCGAGAAACTCAACGCTACCGCCCTGACCAAACACCCGGGTGCCACCATCACCGAAACCGAGCTGGAAGAAGAGTACGGCAAGTACATCTATCAGGTGGAAATGCGT
>LNAP01012718.1_pt1 | contig 13955 bp, 16 predicted proteins | sample 602601 | NCBI WGS metagenome assembly LNAP01 (sample SAMN02440304, study PRJNA202911) | soil metagenome | biome: Subtropical and temperate rainforests or woodlands; isolation source: soil samples (1 kg each in a 20% v/v slurry with milli Q water) were... ...
TTATGTGACAAATATTGAACTGGATAAAGGCGTTCTGCCAGCACCAATTATCAGAAATGCGGACTGGTTTGAAAAGTTCGACCAGGCCGTATCGCTTATTGCTTTCTCCACCCGACGAAAGGTTTCCGGTGGGTAGGAAAAAGTGAACTCGAACCCTGTTCCTTCTCTTTTATAGGATAGTGGCAAATTGCCGATTTACTAGCAGTGGTCGTATAGATGGGGTGAATTCAAGATGGATGGCAGGCCCTTGCAGCGGGTCTGCCATGTCAGGATCAACGCAGTACCGGATCAAACTTGATCTTGCGTCCGGCGATCAATGCGAGCACGAACAGCGCGCTGAATACGCCACAGGCGATCAGGGGGAGAGTGACGATCATGTCCTGGGTCAATGACAGATGGAAAATGCCGCTCAACAAGGCGAGGATGAAGAAACTCGCGGCTGATCTGGACATGCTGTGCTCCTGCTAAAGATCATTCAAAATACCAAACGTTCGGCAGACGGAGCTGGCACCAGGATGTTTTCCTGGCCGATCTCCTGGCTGACAAGGCTATGCCTGTCGCTCGTCACTGCCAGCTGCGGCGCCTTCTGCAACTGAAGGTAATGCGGCTTACGTTGGGCAACCTGCGTAGCGCTGGTCTGGGGAACAAAATGAACGCCCGCTAAAACCACCAGTGCGATTGCAGGCAAGAGTGAAAGGGCGCTCTTCATGGGGCGGGCCTCGGTTGTTCTGTGAGAACAGCAGAAGCAGCTCGCATGCCAGAGTCTATCGATAATTAAATTCTTTAAAAACAATGAATTAAGTTATTTTTGGTAAAGCACCATATTGCATTTTGCAATGATGGCTTTTTGCAGTGATGCAATTTGCATGGTAAACAAGTCCGCGCCCGGCCGAGGCGTCTGCCTACACTTAAAAAGCCTACGGACGACAGCCGTTAACATGCACGCCGTCCATCGCACTGCGTATCGTCGCGGTCGACCTGTGTCTCAGTAGCTCAATTGGATAGAGCATCCCCCTCCTAAGGGGAAGGTTGGCAGTTCGAACCTGCCCTGGGACACCATATTTTTCAGCTCCCCCGCCTGTTTCAACGCTTCCTTTCACCACTTGTAGTTAAAGTTCTGCAAATTCAGACGCCTTGGATTTATCGAAGACTTCAACTCTACCTTCGCGCCTTCCCGTCTCCTCTCCCAACTAGACTGTATCTCCCATCCCGTCTGGAAGTGCGCGGGGGAGCGGGTACGGGTTGGTGCGGCAGGATTTACCGAGAACGACCTCAGTATTACGGGCACTCGGTCCCAGGCCACTGGCAAGGACGGCGAAACGGTGACGACCTAGCCCCTGAAAAAGTGAGGGACAGACCGTCTTCTATCGACTTGAAATTCAATCCAGCTCTACCCAGGCGGACTCGGTCGGTGCTTCGTTGGTGAGCCCGTGTTTGAGCGCATACATCAACAAGTCGATGCGGTTGATGAGATTTAGCTTTTGATAGATGTTGCTGAGGTGGTTGTGCACGGTGTGCTCGCTGATCCCCAGGCTCCCGGCGATGCTTACATATTTTGCGGACGGTTCGCCCACGATGGCGCGAATCAGTTCTCTCTCGCGCAGAGTCAACCGCGCCTGTTTCGCCCGTTCCAGATTGCATTTCACGGGTGTATGTCCGGACGCGGCATAGCCTGAAAGGCCGCCAGCCCATGCTCTATCCATTGCGATGTCGCTATGGTGGACCTTGAGGATGGCCTGGATGATCGATTCCGTCGGATCTTCCGCCAGGACGATGCCGCGAGCGCCAGCCTCTATCGCCTGGGCAACGGGGACGACTTCGTACAGGCCCTTGAGCAGCAACAGTTTTATTTCGGCTCTACGGGTGAGTCCTGCGACGACATCCAGAGGGTTCAGCGCATCCGGAAAGAAACTGAAAAAAATGACATCGGGCCGCAGCTGGTCGGCAAGATCCAGCGCCTGGGTATAGGTGGTGGCCTGTCCTGTCACTTCCATCTGGGGCATTCTGGCATTGATCAAGTCGTGAAGGCCCTTGAGTACGAGGGGGCGGCAATCGATCAACATCACGCCAATTGGTTCGTTTTGGTCGGTCATGATCTTCCTGACCTCCTTGAAAAACCGATGATGGCCTCCATCCGCTGGCCTTCCCGGGTCAGCAACTTGCTCACGGGGGCGCAGCGATTGAAGGAAGGATTCGAACGCCGGGAGGCCGTGATGATGCCCGCCCAGGCATTGGTAACCAGCGACCCGGGGGCCATTTCCATAAACAGCACTGGCACGCGGGGCGAACTTTTCCAGAGGGCAGGCAAAGCCCGGGAGAGAAGTTCAATACAAATAATTATCAGTGGTTTACGCATGATGATGTACTCCCTCCCGCCTCTCAACTGATTCTAGGTCAGCCCGGAGCGCTGCCAACCTGTCCATCCGTCAGTCCTCGATACAAGTCCGGTGCGGACAGGCCTGACCGATGTAATCAAGGAAGGGAGTAAACCTCGAAAATCAAGCTATTAGGCTCGCCATGGGTGGCCAATGGCCAAGGTGTGATTCTGATTGCGTTCGTCAATTAATCGACGAGTGGTGTTTACTTGGGAGCACTAATATCAGCGTAGTCAATTTATCGGCGACGCCTATTGGTCAGCCGCTGGCATTTGCGGGCGTTCATGTATCGCTGATGTTCCTGTACCAGCACTTTATTTGTGCGCGAGGTCTCGTTTTCAGTAGGGCCTACACCTATTCAGAATTGGCGTTGGGGGAAGGTTCTCAAGGGAATGCCATGGCTGGCCGATAACACGGGCAGTCAGGGACTTGTTCGTCTCTTGCGGTCGCCATGGGGGGCACTGTCTATGAGAAGGTGTTTGATAGCCTAGTGCCACCCGTTATCATCTGCGCGCCAAAAAAGGGGCTGCGAAGCTGAGTCCGTCCGTGTATTTGTCTTTGGGTTCTTCTTCTTAAATTGCCTGGAAATCTTCGATGCTGTCGTATCACCAAAAGCGTTTTCTGATCGTCGATGATTTCTCGGACTTCCGCAGTTCGGTCAGGTCGATGTTGCGCGAACTGGGCGTCAAGGAAGTGGACACTGCCGATACCGGTGAGCAGGCGCTGAAAATGTGCTCGCAGAAGGCCTACGACTTCATTCTGCAGGACTTTCACCTGGGTGACGGCAAGAAGAACGGCCAGCAGGTGCTCGAAGACCTGATGGAAGAAAAGCTGATCAGCCATGAAGCGGTGTTCGTCATGGTCACTGCCGAAACCAGCCAGGCCATGGTGCTCAGTGCATTGGAGCATGAGCCCGATGCCTACCTGACCAAGCCGTTCAACCGTTCCAGCCTGGCCCAGCGCCTGGAGCGCCTGGAACAGCGCAAGACTTTGCTCAAGCCGATCCTGCAGGCCCTCGACCGGGGCAAGCCGATGGAGGTGCTCAACGCCTGTATCGCCCTGTGCAAACAAGATATTCGTTACTCGCCGTTGTGCCTGCGCTATCGCGCCGATGCCCTGCGCGATCTGAATCAGAACGAAGCGCTGGAGCGCCTCTACGATGGCATCATCGCCGACCGCCCGTTGCCATGGGCGTTTGCGGGGCTGGGCAAGCTGCTGTTCAAGCGCGGTCAGGTCGGGCAGGCCAAGGGCATTTATGAGAAAGCCCTGAAAGTCTTCCCGATGATGCCGTCGCTGTATGACGGCATGGCGGATGTATTGGTCGCCGAAGGGGACACCAAGGGGGCGCAGCGCGTCCTGGAAGAGGCAATTCGCCTGTCGCCGCTGGCGGTGCGTCGCCAGGCGATGCTCGGTAAGCTGGCGATGACCAACGAGGACTTCGACACGGCGGCCAAGGCCTATCGTCAGGCCGTGAGCCAGGGCGCCCAGTCGCGGTTCAAGGATGCCGAGAGCAACCTCGGCCTGGCCCATGCATTGATCAGCAAGGGCAGCGAGAGGGGGCTGGACACGCGGACCCGCCTGGAAATCAACACAACATTGAGTGCCGTGGCCAAGGAAAACCCTTCCGATCCGGGCCTGCAAATCCGCGCGCGCCTGATGAAGGCCACCAGCCTGCTGCTCAACGACGCCGAGACGGCCGACAAGCTCACCGAGCAAGCCTTGCTGCGTCTGGACGGTATGGAACAATTCATGAGTGCCGAAGCGGCGTTGCTGGTAGCCAAGCAACTGAAACTGCTCGGGCAGACAGAGGCCGGTACCGCGATGCTGAAAAACTGCGTGGAAATCTACGGCGACGATCCGGTGGTCATGAAGGACATCGCCAAGCAGACCGACGATCCGAGCATCCTCAATTCCGGCAACGCCGCCGCGGAACTCAACCGTCAGGGCGTGCGCGTGTACAAGACCGGCAACCTGGTAGAGGCCCGGCAGGTATTCCGCAGGGCCCTGGCGATGCAACCGAAGAACATCAGTATCGCCCTGAACATGGCGCAGTCGTTGTTGCATGGCACCGATACCAGCGTTCCCTCGGCAGAGCTGGAGGAGTGCCGGGGCTGCCTGAAAATGGTCGGCCTGATGCCCGACACAGACGCGCGCTATCCGCGCTACCAGAAGCTGAAAAGCAAGGCGTTTGGTCAATGAACGACAACGAACAGGCACTGGACTTCTCCACGGTGATCGCCTCGACCGTGCACGATATGAAGAACTCGCTGGCCATGCTGATGCAGGCCCACAGCCAGTGGCTGAGGCGATTGCCGGAGTCGGCGCGGCAGGTGCCGGAGCAGGGCGTGATCGACTTCGAATTCGCCCACCTCAACGGCATGCTGGTGCAGTTGTTGGGGTTGTACAAGCTCGGCGTCAACCAGATGCCGCTGCAACCGGCCTATCATGAGCTGGACGACTTCATCGAAGCGCAACTGGCCTGTCATCAGGAGGTGTTCGCCAGCCGCGGGATCATGGCCACCTATGAAGTGGACCCGCTGAGCCCGCTGGGTTTTTTCGACCGTGAGTTGATCGCGTCGGTATTGGCCAACTGCATCAACAACGCCATTCGCTTTGCACGGCATGCGGTGTTGATCAGCGTCAGCGACGAAGCCGGGCAACTGGTGTTGACCATCAATGACGATGGCGAAGGGTATCCGGCGCAGATGATCGAGCGTCAGGCCGATTACGTGCAGGGCATCAATCAAAGCAGCGGCAGCACCGGGTTGGGCCTGTACTTTGCAGGACGAATTGCTGCGTTGCATCAACGCAACGGTGTGGGTGGGCGTACCGAAATCAGCAATGGCGGGCCGTTGGGTGGTGGACTGTTCCGCCTTTACCTGCCCTGACAGACAGCATTTTTTTCGACGCTGCTTGAAATTCCGAACACGTGGAGCCTATTTTGTACGGTCGCCGTTCGCGGCCCGCACAATAACAAGGATAGCGTCATGACGACCGTTGGCCTGAGTTCACTCGCGCAGCGATTGACGGGCATTGATGAAGTTGAATGTGTCACGCCGGATTTGAATGGCGTACCACGGGGCAAAGTGATGACCTCCGAGGGGTTTCTCGACGGTCGACGTTTGCAGATGGCGCGGGGCGTGCTGCTGCAATGCATCATGGGCGGATATCCGCCGGCGCGGTTTTACGGCAGCGACGATGGCGACCTGGCACTGATCCCGGACCCTGCACAAATCCATCGCTTGCCCTGGAGCCATCCACCGCGGGCCTTGGCCATTTGCGATGCGGATGAACTGGGCACCACCACCAGCTCCAACCTGTCGACCCGTGGTCAGCTCAAGGCGGTGATTGCCCGTTACGCGGCCCGCGGCCTGGCGCCTGTGGTGGCGACCGAGCTCGAGTTTTTTGTCTTCGCTCCCAATACCGATCCGACCCTGGCTTTTCAACCGCCACTGGGGCTGGACGGTCGCCGCGAAGATGGTCAGTCGGCGTTCAGCGTCAGTTCCAACAACGGCTTGCGGCCGTTCTTCAATGAAGTCTACGAGTGCATGGCTGCGTTGGGGTTGCCTCGCGATACTTTCATGCACGAAATGGGTGTCAGCCAGTTCGAGATCAATCTGCTGCACGGTGATCCGCTGTTGCTGGCCGACCAGACATTACTGTTCAAGCACCTGCTCAAGGAAGTGGCCCTCAAGCACGGCCTGAGTGTGGTGTGCATGGCCAAGCCGTTGGCGCATACACCGGGCAGTTCGATGCATATCCATCAGAGCGTGGTCGAGATCGATTCCGGGCGTAACGTGTTCAGCGACGAGGCGGGGCAGGAGACGGCCACCTTCCGTCACTTCATTGCCGGTCAGCAAACGTGCATGGCCGATTTCACTGCGTTGTTTGCGCCGAACGTGAACTCCTATCAGCGCTTGTGCCACCCTTACGCCTCACCGAATAATGCCTGTTGGTCCTACGACAACCGGGCGGCCGGCCTGCGCATTCCGGCCAGTTTGCCGGTGGCCCGTCGGGTCGAGAACCGCTTGCCGGGGGCCGATGCCAACCCGTATCTGGCGATTGCCGCAAGCCTGGCGGCGGGGTTGCATGGCATCGAGAAAACATTGGAGCCGAGCGCGCCGATCCAGGGTGAGTTCGAAGTGCCGGACAATCTTTCGTTGCCGTGTACCTTGCATGCGGCACTTGAGCGTCTGAAACGTAGCCAGTTGGCCAAGGAACTGTTCGGCGCGGAATTCATCGAAGGCTACATCGCTTCGAAGACCCTGGAACTGACCAGTTTCCATGATGAAATTACTCCCTGGGAAAGACGTGTTTTAGCAGCCCAGGCCTGACGTTCCGTCGACATCCGGCTATCGTTTAGCGATAGCCGATTCTCACTGCAAGGAGCCGCTCGGAACGCCGATGCGCCAAATCTGGAAATCCTTTCGAGCATTGTATTTCGCCTCGCTGATGATGTTGATCGGCTCGGGCCTGTTGAGTACATACCTGGCGTTGCGCCTGGCTGCCGACCATGTCGACAGTCTGTGGGTCGGTGCGCTGATGGCTGCCAACTATTTTGGCCTGGTGCTGGGGGGCAAGATCGGTCACCGGTTGATTGCCCGGGTCGGGCATATCCGGGCGTGCCGGGATTGTTGGCGCGGCGGTGCTCGGCCATGGGCTGGTGGACTGGTTGCCGGCCTGGCTGTTTTTGCGGGTGATCGTCGGCCTCGGCATGATGTGCCAGTACATGGTGATCGAGAGCTGGCTCAATGAACAGGCTGATGCCAATCAGCGCGGCATGGTCTTCAGCGGCTACATGATCGCTTCGTACCTGGGATTGGTGCTGGGGCAGTTGATTCTGGTCATGCACCCAGGGCTGGGGCTCGAATTGCTGATGTTGGTCGCCCTGTGCTTCGCGCTATGCCTGGTACCCGTGGCCCTGACCCGGCGCATTCACCCGGCACCCTTGCACCCGGCACCGATGGAACCACGGTTCTTTATCAAGCGCGTGCCGCAGTCACTGAGCACGGTGCTCGGAGCGGGCCTGATCGTCGGTTCGTTCTACGGTCTCGCGCCGCTGTATGCCTCGCAGCAAGGGTTGTCCACCGAGCAGGTCGGTCTGTTCATGGGTAGCTGCATTTTTGCCGGGCTGCTGGTGCAGTGGCCGTTGGGCTGGTTGTCCGACCGCTACGATCGGGCCGTGCTGATCCGCAGTTTCGCGTTCAGCCTGGCACTGGCTGCACTGCCGCTGGCGATCATGCCGCAGGTGCCGCTGGAGGTGTTGTTCATCGCCGGGTTCCTCTGTTCGCTGGTGCAGTTTTGCCTGTATCCGTTGGCGGTGGCGTTCTCCAATGACCACGTCGAAGGCGATCGCAGGGTGTCCCTGACGGCGATGTTGCTGGTCACCTATGGCGTGGGTGCGAGTATCGGGCCGCTGGTGGCAGGTGTGCTGATGAAGCTGTTCGGCAGCCAGATGCTCTATGCGTTCTTCAGTTTCTTTGCGTTGGTGCTGGTATGGCGGATTCGCCCGAAAGCAGTGACCAACCTGCATCAGGTCGACGACGCACCGCTGCATCACGTGGCCATGCCGGACAATATGACGAGTTCGCCACTGGTGGCCTGCCTCGACCCGCGTGTTGACGAGCAGGTAGTGCAGGATCAGATGCACAGTCCGGTGAGTACCGGGCCAGAGCCTGAATCAGAACCTGTCACCGAAACTGAAACCGATCAGCCGCCGCAAGACCCTGATACGGGGCGGGACCCTAACTTCAGCGAGGCCAGGCCTTAAAACCGAGGCGCAAAAAAAACGGGCAGTCACCGCAAGGGACTGCCCGTTTTTTGTTGATGCGCTATCAGATGTCGTCTTTGTCGAAGCGACGCGCTTCGCGTTGCAACTGGTAGACGAAGCGTTCGACCTGACGCTGCACCAGCCCGCTCATGTTGTGGAAGCGAACGCCGGCAAAGGTGGTGGAAATCCTTTCTTCGAAGTGCAGATAACGCAACTCGACCGGCGCGGTCATCTTGCCGAAGGGCAGGTCGGCGTTGAAGCGGTCGTAAACTTGACCCAGTTGCAGGCTGCCGGTGATGTCGCCGTCGAAGCGCAGTTTGCACCCGGTGGCGGAAATATCCAGCAGCTTGCCGCTGATGGGCGCCTTGAGTTTTTCGCCATCGAGGTTGACGTTGACCAGTTGTGCCAGCTTCAGCGCGGCGCGGAAGGCATTGCGGCGCTGGTGGTACACCACTTCATCGGGCATGGGGCCGCGATAGCAACGGCTGCCACCGGACTCGTCGATGTTCAACTGGCCGTTGCTTTCCCAGGCAATGCGTACGCCTTCGTGGAAGCCTTCGACTCTGAACGACTCGCCCGCCAGCAGGTAACGTTCGCCGTCACGGGGAATCATTTCGTCCAAGGCAATCATGTTGCTGTCACGGTCCAGATCCACCAGGTAGCTCTGGAAGCGCTGGCTGCGCTCGTGGAACGTGATGATCAGCGGGTCATGGCTTTCAAGCAACTGACGCAGGTTGCTGGAGATTTCCAAGGGCGTGGAGAGCACCTTGGGTGGCTGCGGAGCATCATCCACGGATAAGGCATTGGACACGTTTAATCAATCTCCAGACAAAATTTGACTACGACTGGCTATCAGTTTGCCAGTATGTTGCGCGTCTTGATAGAGCGGGGGGTGCCTGACTGAGCGGGCGCGGCTTGGCAAGCTTGGAAAATGTTCCGTTGGCATCGTAAAGCGCCGGGGTTTCACCGCCGTTGAGGATTTTCAGCTGGGTGGCTGTAGCGGCCTGTTGAGTGAGGATCGACTGGCCGTTGTTGGCGTTGATGGCCTGGCACTGGGCCAGGAGATCGGTCAGCACGTCACTTTGCGCCAGCAGCTGCTCGCCAATGCTCGACTGGCTGGCCAATTGCTCCAGACCGCCACGGTTGGTCGGCAGGTTGAGGCTGGCAAGGATTTCACTGCGCTTGCGGCCATGCTGTTCGAGCAAAACGACCAATGCCTGTTTCTGCGCCAGGATGTTCTCGAGCAATGGCATGTCGCGGCCATGCAATGCGAGGGATTCGGTCTGCAGTAACTCCAGCAGGTGTTGCGCTGGGGCAAAGTCGTCGGTGATCAGTTGCAGTAAATGAGTGTCGTGCATGGCTGGCCTTGGGTTTTAAGCGTCCAAAAGCCTGGCGCCGGCGGTGGCCTAGCGCTGGGCTTCGAAGTTGAGCAGTTTGCTGGCTACACGGTTGCTGTCGACTTTATAGCTGCCATCGGCAATCGCTGCTTTCAATTCGGCCACGCGGGCTTTGTCGACGGCAGGCTGATCGCGCAACTGTTCAGTGACCTTCTGCAACTGTTGAGCCTCATCGCTGAGATGTACCGATTCCCCGCTTTTGACGGTTCCGGCCTGTTCGGCCGCGGATTCCAGCGGCGCGGATTTGCCGGCCTCGGCACTTTCCTTGCTGGCGCTGGTACGTGTACTGCCCGTCAGGGACGAGGAGCTGTTCAAACGGCTGAAATCGATGACCATGATAAAAAACCTCTGGGAATTTGGACGCTTGCCATGGTTTCGGCCATTCCCTGGAAAACTTTAGGCTCATTTATCAATGAACCTTGCGCGCGTCAGCGCAGCACAGTCTAGGGAACAGCCGCGGCAAGCGCCACATCCTGATGAACAGAGCGAATTACATGGACACTTCCACCTGCCCCGGCGCCATGACCTGCGCCTTGATGACTCGTTGGGAATTGAGGTTTTTCACCCGGATCTGCTCGCTCAGGCTGCCGTTTGACAGGGCTTCGCCCGGCATGCGCACGCTGAGGGTACCGCTGCGGGCGGTTATCACCACCTGATCACCCTTGCGGATGACTTCGGCCTGTTCGATATGCACCAGGGTAATCACCTGGTCGGCGACCATTGGTCGGGTCAGCCGCTGCCCGATCGCCTGATCGAGGGCGGTCAGGTAGCCCTGGCTGATGAGGCTGATATCGCGCTCGCGCAGGACCACATCCCCAGGCTCGACGATGGCGGCACGGCGCAGTGGCCGGGCGCTGGTCACGACATCGCGAAACAGGCGGACTTGAGCGGGTACGAACACCGTCCAGGGGGAAGCGCCCTCGCAGCGAACCTTGACCGTAACCCGTCCCAGCGGCTTGGGACTCTCGAGTGTTGCTGTCAATTCCCTGTCGCACATGGGCATGTGCATGCGCGGATCGAGCTGGTTGACCTGGATCTCGTAGCGACCCTCCGTTTGACTGGTCGCCAGATAGTCTTCTACGGTGAATTCAAGAAAGCCCTGAGTGACGCCGATAAGCATGTCAGGCAAGGTAACCGCGTCAGCAAGGCGTTGAACAGGCAAACAGCCGCCAGCACGCCGAGCAATTTGCGGTAGGGTGTGGTCGGGCGTCGAAAAAATGTCGGTTTTGTGTTCATAACGATTAAAAAAGCAAGCGCCGTGCCGTTTAGTGATGAAGGCGCGTCGCAACAACACTTGGCGTTGGCGTAGGAGTCTGGCATGGCTGGTGTAATGGATTCGGTAAACCAGCGCACGCAACTGGTGGGGCAGAATCGCCTTGAGTTGTTGTTGTTCCGTCTCGACGGACAGCAACTGTACGGGATCAACGTGTTCAAGGTTCGGGAGGTGCTGCAATGCCCCAAACTGACGCTGATGCCCAAATCCAGTCCTGTCGTGTGCGGCGTGGCGAACATTCGGGGGGCGACCATTCCGATCCTTGATCTGGCGATGGCGACTGGTTCCGGCGCGTTGAAAGACAAGAACAACCCTTTCGTGATCATCACGGAGTACAACACCAAGACCCAGGGTTTCCTGGTCCGCTCGGTGGAACGCATCGTCAACATGAACTGGGAAGAGATCCATCCGCCGCCCAAGGGCACCGGGCGCGATCACTACCTGACGGCGGTGACGCGGGTCGACAATCAGTTGGTCGAAATCATCGACGTCGAGAAGGTGCTGGCGGAAGTGGCGCCGACGCCGGAAGCGATTTCCGTGGGTGTGGTGGATGTCGAAACCCAGCATAAGGCGCTTTCGTTGCGCGTGCTGACGGTCGACGACTCGTCGGTGGCGCGCAAGCAGGTCACGCGCTGCCTGCAAACGGTCGGCGTCGAAGTGGTGGCGTTGAACGACGGTCGGCAAGCGTTGGACTACCTGCGCAAACTGGTCGACGAGGGCAAGAAGCCGGAAGAAGAGTTCCTGATGATGATCTCCGACATCGAGATGCCGGAGATGGACGGGTACACCCTGACGGCGGAAATCCGCAACGACCCGCGCATGCAAAAGCTTCATATCATCCTGCATACTTCATTGTCGGGGGTATTCAATCAGGCGATGGTCAAGAAGGTCGGTGCCGATGACTTCCTGGCCAAGTTCCGTCCTGATGACCTGGCATCCCGGGTAGTCGACCGGATCAAAGCAGCAGATATCAGCTAGGGTTCGCACCCCTGGCAGTCAACACGATTTAAGAGGCGGCATCATTGTCTACGGGTAATTTGGATTTCGAACAGTTCCGGGTGTTCCTGGAAAAAGCCTGTGGCATTTTGCTCGGTGAAAACAAGCAGTACCTGGTCTCCAGCCGTCTCAACAAACTGATGGAACAGCAAGGCATCAAGTCTTTGGGGGAACTGGTTCAGCGCATGCAGACCCAGCCGCGCAGCGGTTTGCGCGAGCAGGTGGTGGATGCCATGACCACTAACGAAACTCTGTGGTTTCGTGACACCTACCCGTTTGAAGTCTTGAAGAACAAGGTACTGCCCGAAGCGATCAAGGCCAGTCCCGGTCAGCGCCTGCGCATCTGGTCGGCAGCATGCTCGTCGGGCCAGGAACCGTATTCACTGTCGATGTCCATCGACGAGTTCGAGCGGGTCAACTTGGGCCAGTTGAGGATGGGTGTACAGATTGTTGCCACCGACCTGTCCGGTACCATGCTGAACAACTGCAAGACCGGCGAGTACGACAGCCTGGCCATCGGCCGCGGCCTGTCGCCTGAGCGCCTGCAGCGTTATTTTGACCCGAAAGGGCCGGGGCGCTGGGCGATCAAGGCGCCGATCAAGAGCCGGGTGGAATTCCGTTCCTTCAACCTGCTGGACAGCTACGCGAGCCTGGGCAAGTTCGACATCGTGTTTTGCCGCAATGTGTTGATCTACTTCTCCGCTGAAGTGAAGAAGGACATCCTGTTGCGTATCCACAGTACATTGAAGCCGGGGGGGTACCTGTTCCTCGGTGCTTCCGAAGCGCTGAACGGTTTGCCGGATCATTACCAGATGGTCCAGTGCAGCCCGGGGATCATTTACCAGGCGAAGTGAATTTGCCGGCGTCATTGAAAACGGGAGTCCTCATGGGCTCCCTTTTTTATGCCTGCCGATTTCTTGCAAACGCTGCTGGCCCCTGTGGGAGCGAGCTTGCTCGCGATGGCGGTGGTTCAGTCGACTTCGACGTTGAATGTCAGTCTGCAATCGCGAGCAAGCTCGCTCCCACAGGAGATAGATGTGTCCCTGTAAGCGGGGGCAGCGGCAGAAAAGCGGCATGTGGCGGAAAACCGTTGCCGCTTTTCTGGCATTGCCGTGTTGCCATGGCCTGCAAGGCCCCGGTTTTCGGGGTTTTTTGAATTGGCATGGGGCTTGCTAAGTTGATTCTACGAAAAATCAGGTCACCCGAAGGTTTCCCGACATGAGCATCAGCTTCGATAAAGCGCTCGGTATCCACGAACAGGCCCTGGGCTTCAGAGCCCAGCGTGCCGAAGTCCTGGCCAACAACATCGCCAATGCCGATACCCCGAACTACAAGGCTCGGGACCTGGACTTCTCGAAAGTGCTCGCCGAGCAGAACGAGAAAACCAAAAGCGGCACTTTCGCCTTGAACATGACCAACAGCCGTCATATCGAGGCTGAAGGCCTGGGCAATGGCGACGAGTCGTTGCTGTATCGCACGCCGATGCAACCGTCGATTGACCAGAACACCGTGGACGCCCAGCTTGAGCAGTCGAACTACGCGGAAAACGCGATCGGCTTCCAGGCCAGCTTCACCCTGCTCAACAGCAAATTCAAAGGGCTGGTGTCAGCCCTGCGCGGAGAGTAAGCCATGTCTCTATCCAGTGTTTTCAACATTGCCGGTAGCGGCATGAGTGCGCAGACCACGCGTTTGAACACCGTCGCTTCGAACATCGCCAACGCCGAAACGGTCTCGTCGAGCATCGACCAGACCTACCGTGCGCGTCACCCGGTATTCGCCACCATGTTCCAGGGCGGGCAGAGCGGCGGCAGCAATTCGCTGTTCCAGAGCCAGGACGCCGCCGGTCAGGGTGTTCAGGTGCTGGGTGTGGTCGAAGACCAGAGCAATCTTGACGCGCGCTACGAGCCGAACCATCCGGCGGCCGATGCCAAGGGTTACGTCTACTATCCGAACGTCAACGTGGTGGAGGAAATGGCTGACATGATTTCCGCAAGCCGTTCGTTCCAGACCAACGCCGAAATGATGAACACCGCAAAAACCATGATGCAGAAGGTCCTGACCCTCGGTCAGTGATAAGGGGCGACTCAGATGAGTGTTACCGATTCCACCAGTGGTTTGAGCCTCAACGATATCCTGGCCAACTC
>LNAP01003958.1_pt1 | contig 13952 bp, 14 predicted proteins | sample 602601 | NCBI WGS metagenome assembly LNAP01 (sample SAMN02440304, study PRJNA202911) | soil metagenome | biome: Subtropical and temperate rainforests or woodlands; isolation source: soil samples (1 kg each in a 20% v/v slurry with milli Q water) were... ...
ACAAGTGGCCGAGAAGCGCCTGGACGCCAACTTCTTCCAGCACCAGCCGTACCTGGATGAGTTCAACAAAGCCAAGGGCACCCACCTGGTCAGCGTCGCCGGCGTGCACCTGGAGCCACTGGGCGCGTACTCCAGCAAGTACAAGACCCTGGCCGAGCTGCCGAACGGTGCCAATGTAGTGATCCCTAACGACGCCACCAACGGCGGCCGCGCGCTGTTGCTGCTGGCCAACCAGGGCCTGATCACCTTGAAGAACCCGACCGATATCCTGTCGACCATCAAGGACATCACCGGCAACGAAAAAGGTCTGAAATTCCGCGAACTGGAAGCCGCCACCCTGCCGCGCGTGCTGACCCAGGTCGACCTGGCGCTGATCAACACCAACTACGCCCTGGAAGCCAAGCTGGACCCTTCCAAGGATGCCCTGGCGATCGAAGGCAACGACTCGCCTTACGTCAACATCCTGGTGACCCGCGAGGACAACAAGGATTCGGACGCGGTGCAGAAGCTGGTCAAAGCCCTGAAGACCCCGGAAGTGAAGAAATTCATCAACGAGAAGTACAAAGGGGCGATCCTGCCGGCGTTCTGATCGGGCTCCAACACACCGCAGTTCAGAATGTGGGAGCAGCTTTATGTGGGAGCGGGTTTGCTCGCGATGCAGGCGCCGCGGTGTATCAGTTACACCGCGGTGATGCTATCGCGAGCAAGCCCGCTCCCACATTTGTTTTGTATGGTCAGCAAAATAGCCGTTCGGCTCAGTTGCGCTGCAACAACCCCGGCAACTGCGCCACCAGCTTCTGGTTGTTCAACGGCGCACGAATAAACCCGCGCTGGGTGCCGTCCGGGCCGATCAACGCCAAGTTACCGCTATGGTCGACGGTGTAGTTCGGCTTGCTGGTATCCGCCGGAATAAACGGAATGCTCACGGCATTCGAGACCTTCTGCACCTCTTCCACATTCGCCCCGGTCAGGCCTGCAAATTGCGGATCGAAGTAGCTCAGGTATTGCTTGAGCTGAGTCGGCGTGTCGCGATGCGGGTCAACGCTGACCAGGATCACTTGCAGCTTATCCACCACGTCCTTGGGCAGCTCGCTCTTGATCTGCCGCAACTGGGCGAGGGTGGTCGGGCAAATGTCCGGGCAGAAGGTGTAGCCAAAGAACAGCACGCTCCACTTGCCCTTCAACTCATTGACCAGTACCGGCTGGCCGTCCTGGTTGGTCATGGTCACAGGCGGCAGCTGGCGGCTTTGCGGCAGCAGGATAATGCCCGCGTCGATCAATGCCGTGGGGTCGCCCTGGCCCTTGCCAGACAGCACTTTGTTGACGGTCAGGCCCATGATCAACGCCACCAGGGCCACCAGGATAAAGACAGTTTTTTGAGTTCGAGTCATAGGTTCAACAATAAGTAGTGGTCTACGAGCAGGGCGATAAATAGCAGGAACAGGTACCAGATAGAGTACTTGAAGGTATTGATCGCCGCGTGCGGCCGACTGCCACGGTACAGCACCCAGGCCCATTGCAGAAAGCGCGCGCCCAGAACCAGCGCACACCCCAGGTACAACAGCCCGCTCATATGGATCACATAGGGCATCAGGCTCACCGCCAGCAGCGCGAAGGTGTAGAGCAGGATATGCACCTTGGTGTAGTGCTCGCCGTGGGTCACCGGCAGCATCGGGATATCGGCCTTGGCGTACTCCTCCTTGCGATGGATGGCCAGGGCCCAGAAGTGCGGCGGGGTCCAGGCGAAGATAATCAGCACCAGCAACAACGGCTCGGCACTCACATGCCCGGTGACCGCCACCCAACCGAGCAACGGCGGCGCCGCGCCGGCCAGGCCGCCGATCACGATGTTCTGTGGCGTCGCCCGCTTGAGAAAACCGGTGTAGATCACCGCATAGCCCAGCAGTGAGGCCAAGGTCAGCCAGGCCGCCAGTGGGTTGGTAAACGCCAGTAACAAGCCCAGCCCGGCCACCGCCAGCGCCAGGGCAAATGTCAGCGCGGCGGCCGGCGACACCCGGCCTTCCGCCAGCGGCCGCTTATGGGTGCGCGCCATCAGCGCGTCGATGCGCCGGTCCACCACATGGTTCACCGCCGCTGCGCCACCAGCGCACAGGGCAATCCCCAGGTTGCCGAAGATCAGCACCGTCCACGGCACACCGGCGCGGGTGGCGAGAAACATACCCACCAGCGAGGTGATCAACATCAGCACCACCACCTTGGGCTTGGTCAGCTCCAGGTAGTCGCGCCAGATCGCCTGGCTGTGACGCTCGCCAATCAAGGTCGCCATGGCATCTCTCCTTTAAGGGTAATCAGACCCGACACGTGCTTGCGCGGGCTGAAGCGCCAACCGAACGGCACTTGATGGCGGACCCGCACCAGGCTGGTACGGGCGTGGTAATTGACCAGCACCAGGGTCAGCAGCAGCGCTGCACCGCCGGCGTTATGGGCGACCGCCACCGGCAGCGGCAAATGAAAGTACACATTGCTCAGGCCCAGGCCGATCTGCACGGCCAGGGCGGCCAGCAGCAGGCCCGCCAGGCGGGTCATGCCCACCGCCTTGAGCTGCCAGGCCAGGCCCAGCAGCGCCACAGTTACCACCAGCGCGCCCAGGCGATGGGTCAGGTGAATCGCCGTACGCGCATCACTGTCCAGTTGCCCGCCCAGGTAGTTGGGGCCGATATGCTGGGTCAGGTGAAAGCCATTGGCAAAATCCGCCGCCGGCCACCACTCGCCATGGCAGGTCGGCAAGTCGATACAGGCCACCGCCGCATAGTTGGAACTGACCCAGCCGCCGAGGGCGATCTGCCCGATCACCAGCACCAGGCCGGCGGTGGCCCAATACTGCAAACGCCGGGGCACGATCAGCGCCGGCAACACCCCGGACAGACGCAGGGTCAACAGAAACAACAGGCTTAACGTCGCGAAGCCACCCAGCAAATGCCCAGTGACCACCTGCGGCCAGAGCTTGAGCGTCACCGTCCACATGCCAAAGGCTGCCTGGGCAAACACCACAACCAGCAGGAACAGCGGCAGCTTCAACGGCTGCCCCGGATGCCGGCGATGGGTCCAGGCGCGGGTGGCCAACAGCGCGATCAACAACCCCAGGGTGCCCGCCGCATAGCGATGGACCATCTCGTTCCAGCCTTTGTCGGCCTCCACCGGCGTGTCCGGGAAGTGCAACTCGGCATGGGCCAACTGGGCCTCGCTTTTCGGCACGCTGATAAAGCCATAGCAACCCGGCCAGTCCGGGCAACCGAGGCCGGCATGGGTCAGGCGCGTGTAGGCGCCCAGCAGCACCACAATCAGCGCCAGCAGGGTGGCAAACAGCGCGAGGCGAAATCCAGGTTTGGCCATGACGATGCCCTTATCCGATATTCGACAGTTTCAGCAGGTGGCGCAGGTCGTTGAGCAGATCCTTGCCCTTGACCCGCGCGTCATAGCGCAGCACCAGGTTGCCGTGGGGGTCAACGATCCACAGTTGCGCATCGCCCGGCGCGGCGGCATTTTGCTTGAAGGTCGGCAGGTCCAGGGGCAAGCGCCGCAATTGCGGGTATTCGGCTTTGAGCTTGGCCTCGTACGCGGCGCTGACCGGCTGCGCACTGGCCAGGGCATGGCTGGCACGGGACGCATCACGCCCCAGGCCGATCTGCAGTTGGCGCGCGAGGTAGACCAACTGCTGGCAATCGGCGGCGCAGGCCGCGGGTGCGGTCACCAGCAATTGCCAGCGCCCCTCGTCGGCCTGTACGCCGATATCGGCGCGGGTCTGGCCGTTGCCGATCATCTCGCCATGATCACTGCGGTTATCCGGCACCCAGAACTGCCACTTGTACATCAGGGTCGCCAGCACCATCGGGCCGATCACCATCAGCAGGATCAGAATCAGTTGCCAGCGCCCCTTGCTGCGATTGGGCGCCGCTGGCGTGTCAGACATGTTGAGTGGATTCATGGCCGCTCCCATGGTGCTTCTCCCTTGCGTTGTGCCAGCCGAGGTAGAGGTAAAGGCCCAGCAACGCCAGCGCCATGGCGAACCACTGCACGGCATACCCCACGTGTTTTTCCGGCCCCATGGCCACCACCGGCCATTGGGTTTCATAGGTCGCCGGGCCCGCTTCGGCCCGTAGTTCAAAGGCAAACCCGCTGCGCTCCAGCTCGGCCCACAGCGCCTGCGGGTGCAGCGTCGTCAGCAGGCGCGGCCATTGCGCGGCTGCCGGGTCGGCGTGTAGCTGGAACGTCTCGCCGGGGGCGACATACACCCAGGCGTTGATATTCAAAGGTTGGTCGGGGGTGGTGAAAGCTGGCGGCGTGCGCCGATCCGGCCACGGCAGCCAGCCGCGATTGAGCAACAGCCACTGGCCGCTGGCCTGGTCATGAAAGGGTTGCAGCAACTCGACGCCGGCCTTGCCGTCGCGCATGCGGTTATCCAGCAGCACGCTGTGCCCGGCATCGAACTCCCCGCGCAACTGCACCCGGCGAAAGGCCGGATCAGCCACCGCCGCCAGTTGCGCAACGCTGAGAGGCTGCGCCGCCCGGCGCTCGGCGTAACTCTGGAGCAGCGCCTGTTTTTCCTGGCCACGGGACAACTGCCAAAAACCCAGGAACACCATCAACGGCAGCAACACCAGCACCACCAGGGTCGGTGCAATCCCGGGGCGAAAGCGTTTCATGGCGTTACCGCGAAGGTCGATGCTGCGCTGGCTATACTGAATCTCATTGCCCGCCCCTCAAAATAAAGAGCCCTGGAGCCTGACCATGCTCAAAGCCGCTATTGCCCTGATGCTGATCGCTACCGTTGTGAGCCTGTTCAGTGGCTTGTTCTTTCTGGTCAAGGACGAAGGCCACTCCAATCGCCTCGTCACCGCCTTGACCGTGCGTGTGGTGCTGGCCGTGATCACCCTGGCGCTGATCACCTGGGGGTTCTTCAGCGGCCAGCTGGTTTCCCACGCCCCCTGGTAAGTCGCTACAGCACGTAGACGAAGAAAAACAACCCGATCCACACCACGTCGACAAAGTGCCAATACCAACTGGCCGCTTCGAAACCGAACTGGTGCTCGGCATTGAAATGCCCCTTGAGGATGCGCATCAGCATCACGAACAAAATGATCGTGCCGATGGTCACGTGGGCGCCGTGAAAGCCGGTGAGCATGAAGAACGTCGCGCCATACACCCCGGACCCCAGCGTCAGGCCCAGCTCTTTATAGGCGTGGATGTATTCCTCAGCCTGGAAGCCGAGGAACGCCACCCCCAACAACACGGTAATCGCCAGCCAGATCTTCAGCGCGCCGCGATGGCCCTTGCGCAGGGCGTGGTGGGCGATGGTGATGGTCACGCTGGAGCTCACCAGCAAGATGGTGTTGACCAACGGCAGGCCCCACGGGCTGATGGTGCCTTCCGGCGCCGGGAACAGCTTGGGATCCGGGTTGTTGAGCAGCGGCCAGGCGAACTCGAAGTTGGGCCACAGCATATGGGCAATGCCCTTGGAGCCCTCACCGGCGAGCCACGGCGCCGACATATGCCGCACATAGAACAGCGCGCCAAAGAACGCGATGAAAAACATCACCTCGGAGAAGATGAACCAGGTCATGCCCCAGCGGAACGAGCGGTCCATCTGCGCGCTGTACAAGCCGGCGCGGCTTTCTTTGATCACCGCGCCAAACCAGCCAAACATCATGTAGGCCAGCAGCAGGCTGCCAACGAAAAAGATCAGCGGACCGTGGGATTCCGGGCGGGCCGCCTTAAGGTCGTTGAACCACACACCCAGGCCATACACGGTGATCAACAGCCCAAACGTGGCAATTATTGGCCATTTGCTTTGCGCTGGTACGTAGTACGTATCATGAGTCGACATGTATCCGTTCTCCTAATCGAGCCCGCAGGCACGCCTAGCCGCCGGTATGGACAGCCACGGGCGGTTGGCGCGCAGTGATATCGAACAGCGTGTACGCCAGGGTCAAATGCTTCACATCCTTGGGCATGTCGCGATCGACAATGAAGCGCACCGGCATCTCGATGCGCTCTCCCGGCTGCAGCACTTGCTGGGTGAAGCAAAAACACTCGGTCTTGTGGAAGTACATCGCCGCTTCGGCCGGGGAAATACTCGGGATCGCCTGGGCTGTCATCGGCTTGTCGGTGGGGTTGAAGGCCACGAACACCATCTCGTTGACCGCACCGGGATGGACCACGATTTCGTCGGCCCTGGAGTGGAATTCCCAGACCATATCGATGGCATTGGTCGACAGGAACTGCACCCGTATCTGGCGCGAGGGGTCGACCACCTGCGAGCCCTCGTACTGCCCGGCGGTCTTGCCGTTGATGCCAAACGCTTTGCACATCACGTCGTAGATCGGCACCAGGGCAAAGCCGAAGGCGAACATCGCCAGCACCAGGATAAGCAGGCGCGTGACCAGGCGGTTGAGAGGTACGGAGTCAGCCATGACGCCCACCTGGGCGAGCTGGCTTCGCGATGAGGCCCTCAAGCTCTGCAGGGGTCTTGAGGCCGCCATCGCGGGCAAGCCCGCTCCCACAGGGGCTCGGGAGTGTTTTCATGACCGGGTTCATTTGACCTCCGGCGGCGTGGTGAAGGTGTGGTAGGGCGCCGGTGAAGGAATGCTCCACTCCAGCCCTTCGGCGCCATCCCACGGCTTGGCCGGTGCCGGCTGGCCGCCACGGATGCACTTGATCACGATAAACAGGAAGAAAATCTGCGTGGCGCCGAACATAAAGGCGCCAATCGACGACACCATGTTGAAGTCGGCGAACTGCAGGTTGTAGTCCGGCACCCGCCGCGGCATCCCGGCCAGCCCCACGAAGTGCATGGGGAAGAACGCCATGTTCATCCCCACGAACGACAGCCAGAAGTGCAGCTTGCCCAGGGTTTCGTCGTACATGTGGCCGGTCCATTTCGGCAGCCAGTAGTAGGCCGAGGCGAAGATCCCGAAGATTGCGCCGGGCACCAGTACGTAATGGAAATGCGCCACCACAAAGTAGGTATCGTGGTACTGGAAGTCCGCCGGAGCGATGGCCAGCATCAGCCCGGAAAAGCCGCCGATGGTGAACAGGATCACAAAGGCCACGGCAAACAGCATCGGCGTCTCAAAGGTCAGCGAGCCTTGCCACATGGTGCTGACCCAGTTGAACACCTTGACCCCGGTGGGCACCGCGATCAGCAGGGTGGCGTACATGAAGAACAACTCGCCCACCAACGGAATGCCCACCACGAACATATGGTGCGCCCACACGATAAACGACAGGAACGCAATGCTCGCCGTGGCGTAGACCATTGAGGTGTAGCCAAACAGCGGCTTGCGCGAGAAGGTCGGGATGATCGAGCTGACGGCACCGAAGGCCGGCAGGATCATGATGTACACCTCGGGATGGCCGAAGAACCAGAACACATGCTGGAACAGCACCGGGTCACCGCCGCCAGCGGCGCTGAAGAAGCTGGTGCCGAAGTGGATATCCATCAGCATCATGGTCACGCAACCGGCCAGTACCGGCATCACTGCAATCAGCAAGAAGGCGGTGATCAGCCAGGTCCAGACAAACAGCGGCATCTTCATCAGCGTCATGCCGGGTGCGCGCAGGTTGAGGATGGTCGCGACCACGTTGATCGCGCCCATGATCGAGCTGATGCCCATCAGGTGGATGGCAAAGATAAAGAACGTCACGCTTTCCGGGGCGTAAGTGGTAGAGAGCGGGGCGTAGAAGGTCCAGCCAAAGTTCGGCCCACCGCCCGGGCTGAACAACGTCGAGACCAGCAGCAGGAACGCCGCCGGCAGCAGCCAGAAGCTGAAGTTGTTCATGCGCGGCAGGGCCATGTCCGGTGCGCCGATCATCAGCGGGATCATCCAGTTGGCCAGGCCGACAAACGCCGGCATCACCGCGCCAAACACCATGATCAGGCCATGCATGGTGGTCATCTGGTTGAAGAACGCCGGCTCGACGATCTGCAGGCCCGGCTGGAACAGCTCGGCGCGGATCACCATGGCGAACGAACCACCCAGCAGGAACATGGCGAAGCTGAACCACAGGTACATGGTCCCGATATCTTTGTGGTTGGTGGTCAGCACCCAGCGCATCAAGCCCTTGGCGGGACCGTGGGCGTGGTCAGCGGCATGACCGTGGTCATCAATCACAGTGCTCATGACCGTTCTCCTGCAAGCAGATGGGCGGGGCGGTTCAGGGCATACGCAATGAAGAGGTTCATTTGCTTTCCGCCTGTTTGATGGCCAGCACGTCTTTAGGCGTGACCATGTCGCCTTTGTTGTTACCCCAGGCGTTACGCTCGTAAGTCACGACCGCTGCAATATCGACTTCCGACAGTTGCTTGCCGAAGGCCGCCATCGCTGTACCGGGCTTGCCGTGGTAGACGATGCTCAGGTGGTCTGCCGCCGGTCCAGTGGCGATCTTCGAGCCTTTGAGCGCCGGGAACATCGGCGGCAGGCCCTGGCCTTCGGCCTGGTGACAGGCTACGCAGGCGGTGTGGTAGACCTTGTCGCCACGGGCCACCAGCTCTTCGAGTGTCCACTCTTTGGAGGTCAGCTCCTTGAGCTTGGCAGCTTCCTCCTTGCGCTCGCCGAGCCAGGTGGCGTAGTCGGCCTTGGACTTGACCTCGACCACGATGGGCATGAAACCGTGGTCTTTGCCGCACAGCTCCGCGCACTGGCCACGGTAGATGCCGGGCTTCTCGACCCGGGTCCAGGCCTCGTTGACGAAGCCGGGGATGGCATCGCGCTTGACCGCAAACGCCGGCACCCACCAGGAGTGGATCACGTCGGCGGCAGTCACCAAGAAGCGCACCTTGGCGCCCACCGGCAGCACCAGCGGCTGGTCGACTTCCAGCAGGTAGTGTTCGCCCTTGGTGGCCTGGTTATGGATCTGCTCGGCGGGGGTGGCCAGGTTGCTGAAGAACTCGACGTCCTGGCCCAGGTATTTGTAGTGCCACTTCCACTGATAGCCGGTGACCTGGATATCGATATCCGACTCACTGCTGTCGTAGATGTTGATCAGGGTCTTGGTCGCCGGAATGGCCATGGCGACGAGGATCAGCAAGGGCACCACGGTCCAGAGAATTTCCACCGTCGTACTTTCGTGGAACTTGGCCGCCACCTGGCCCGTGGAACGTCGATGCATAATCATCGACCAGAACATGGCGCCAAACACGATGATGCCGATCACCACACAGATCCAGAAGATGGTCATGTGCAGGTCGAATACGGCGTGACTGACTTCCGTGGCCCCTGGTGCCATATTCACCGTCCAGGCGGCCTGCGCCTGGCTGAATACTGACCACAAGAGTAAGCCCATCCAAACATGTGGATGTCGCGTCATTGCGGGTTCCCCTTATCGTTCTTGTTATCCCGCCGGTTTGCACCTGCGGCCAAGGGGGCGGCTTCCAAACTGCTTACATCCGCCAAGCCTTGCCTGCCTAATGCAGTCGGGCGTCATCAGCTAATTGCGTACATCCCCGAGTATAGACAGCGACTGCGACCCCGCAATGTGAGGGGGCAAATCAGTGAAAAGAGACGAACGGCGCTGGCCAGCCCGCAGATTGAAGGCCTATCCGACGAACGATGGCGATTCGATATAACAGCGATGCATAACCATGAAATAATTATGACAAATGCATCTTAGGGGCTCGTATAAACGAGCTACCTTATGCAATCCCCTTTCCTACGCCCGTATTACTGGAGCTTTCATGAACACCGCCGCATTGCGCGAGCAGATTTCCCGTGCCCATCAACACGAAGCATCCACCGGCCTGTTGGCTAAACAACTGGACGCACAGTTACCGCACCTGCACTCGGCCATTTCCCTGGCCGAGGGTGATCGTAACGCGGTGATGACACGTTTCGTTAGCGCCTACATCGCCCAGGTCCCGGACCTGCTGGATGCCGCCAACGACGTGGCCCGGGAAGCCGGAATTGAAAGCCAGATCAAGCCGGTGCTGAAAATTGCCGAGCACTTCTTTCTGCAGCCACCCGCGATCCTGGCCGCCCATGAAGGCCTGAACGGCCTGCTGGACGAGGCCTACCTGGCCCATCGGCTGGTGGAAGAAGTCAACGATCTGTATATCAAGCATTTCGGCCAGCCCTTGATTCCGGCGGACACCACCGTTGCCAATGTGATTGCCCACCAGTTGATCGGCGAAGATTTCGCCAATCAACTGGACGAAGCCGTGCACCTGGCGGTGGATGAAATGCTCAATGAAGAGAGCTTCGCCCTGGAGTCCGTCGAGGCCTATCGCGAGCAGCTCAAGAGCCCGGCAACGGAAGCCGCGTGGAAACGCTGGCCGTGCCTGTCGCGCCAGTTGGGTGTGGAGTTGGAGCTGGATCAGCCGGCCTGAGTTTTCCTGCCAGGCATAGAACAAATGTGGGAGCGGGCAAGTCGAATCGTCGCACCGCCGCGCCCACATTTTTTTATCCGGTTTCGTCAGCCCACTGACGGGGCCGAACCAATCCGCGTCGTGGTACGTATCCGCCCTTCCAATCGACGCTTCAACCCCCGCGCCTCGATCACCAACTTCGAACCCTTCGCCGCATTGGCCCGCCCCCATTCCTCCAGCAACTCCAGACACGAATGGTCCACGTAGCTCAGGTTATTGAGCGGCACATGCACGGTGGTCCCCGCCGGCACGATCGCCAGCACCTGGGTCAATGCAGGCACCTTGAGAAAGGTCGCCGCCCCCACCAGTCGCAACTCCATTTCACCGTCCTCGGGCAGGTCGACCAGGCTGACTTTCAAGCGTGATGCCTTCCACGCCAGTTTCACCAGGGTCAGGCCGAAGCCCACCAGCACGCCCGTCAGCAAGTCGGTAAAGATGATCGCCAGGGCCGTGGCCGCGTAGGTGAACATCGGCATCCGGCCATAGCGCCCCAGGCCACGGAAAGCCTTGAGATCCACCAGCTTGATCCCGGTGTACACCAGCACACCCGCCAGGCTCGCCACCGGAATGCTCTGCAGCACGCTCGACAGCAGCAACACAAAGGCCAGCAGCCAGAGACCGTGGAACATCGCCGACAAACGCGTGGTCGCTCCCGCCTGGACGTTGGCCGAGCTGCGCACAATCACACCGGTCATGGGCAATGCGCCTACCAGACCGCACAGCATGTTGCCTACACCCTGGGCGGATAATTCCTTGTCGAAGTCCGAGCGTTGGCCGTTATGCATGCGGTCCACTGCTGCCGCCGAGAGCAGAGTTTCGGCACTGGCAATAAAGGCCACCGCGAAGGCCGCGATCAACAGGTTGGGGTCGGCCAGGTTCAACAGGTCGCTGGGGCGCAGCCAATCAATTGCGTCGGCAAGGTTTTCTGGCACCTCAACGCGCTTGACCTGCAGGGCCAGCGCCAGGCTGGTCGCGGTCGCCAGGCCCACGCCGAGCAATGCCCCCGGCACAAAACGCAGTTTTTGCGGGCGAAACCGGTCCCACAACCACATCACCAGCATGGTCGCCAGGCCCAGCAGACCGGCTTGCCAACCGAGCCCGCCACCCAGGCTGGGAATGGCCTGGGCCACTGCGGCGGGAAAGCCGGCGAGGTTATCCAGCCCGGAGGGTTTGGGCGCCCCATCGAGCATCACGTGGACCTGCGACAGGACAATCAACACTCCGATCCCCGCCAGCATGCCGTAGACCACCGCCGGCGCCGTCACCCGGAACCAGCAGCCCAGGCGCAGGCGCCCGGCCACCAGTTGCAGGAAGCCGGCCAACAACAGGATCGGCCCGAGCATCAGCATGCCGTGCTGGCGCACCAGTTCGAACACCAACACCGCCAAGCCGGCCGCCGGCCCGCTGACTTGCAGGGGCGAGCCGGCCAGCCAGCCCACCACCAGGCCACCAATGATCCCGGTAAGCAGGCCCTTGGCCGGGGGCATGCCCGAGGCAATGGCGATCCCCATGCACAAGGGCAAGGCCACCAGAAACACCACCACCGAAGCCAACAGCTCCCGTGGCAGCACTGTTTTTAATTGAGCTGCACGCATGATGACTCTCCCGAGGCATTCGCCGGGCGTGGCAAGGCCTGGCTGCATCCATGGCAGCCATCGCATTACCCGGCAGGGGATTGTTTTAGAAGCGGGCTTTGGGCGTCGCCGAAGGGATCGGTCCGGAACCGCTCAACGGCCGGAATGTGGCCTGATCCGCGTCGTAGGCTTTGATTTCACTGGTCTCGATGTTGTAGATCCAGCCATGGATAAACAAATGACCGTTGGCCATGCGCGAAGCCACGGAGGGGTGGGTGCGCAAGTGTTGCAACTGGGCGATGACGTTTTCTTCGGTCAGCACCTGCATGCTTTCGCCTTCGTTGGCGCAATCACAGTTGTCCTGGACCATGGTCTTGGCGACCTCGGCGTGGCGCAGCCAGGCTTTGACCGTGGGCATTTTTTCCAGGCTCTGGGGGTTGAGCACTGCCCGCATGGCGCCACAATCGGAGTGGCCGCAGACAATAATGTGCTGCACGCCAAGCGCCAGCACCGCGTACTCGATGGCCGTGGACACACCGCCGTTCATCTGCCCATAGGGCGGCACGACGTTACCTACGTTACGGGTCACGAACAGATCGCCCGGGGAGCTCTGGGTGATCAGTTCCGGAACAATGCGCGAGTCGGCACAGGTGATAAACATCGCCCGTGGGCTCTGGGCCGTGGCGAGCTTCTTGAAGAGCTCTTCCTGCTGGGGGAAGACCTCATTATGGAAATGCAAAAAACCATCAACAATGTGCTGCAGCGCTGCATCGGCGGACTCCGCCTCGTGAGGGGCTGAAGCCGACGCAGCCAACGGCTGTTTATCCTTGTCACTCATGATTCATCCTCGTGGTTGGGGCAGGAGAGTCTTGTAGTTCAGGTCGACGCGCGATCACCGGGAAACAACACATGGAAACCACCCAGCCAGTGCCGCCGACCCACCAGTCACTTGATGAACAAGGTACCTGCCGAAACTTAACTCAAACTGAATCAACCGCTCTATCTCGCGGGTTTCAGTGATGTCAAAACGCGACCACCCTGGCCGGGCAACACGCGCTTTTGTGTCAGTCTACAACAAAGCCAGCTGCCTGCCGGGCGGACAGAATGCACTGCAATCAAGATTGAACCCTTCCCGACGATTGAGCCCCAAGCGCTTGATCGCCTTGGCAAATCGTTGCGCCAGCAAATCGGCAAACGGCCCCTCACCGCGCATGCGCACGCCGAAGCGGCTGTCATAGACTTCCCCGCCACGTACCTGGCGGACCAGGCTCATCACATGGGCCGCTCGCTGCGGATAATGGGCCGCCAGCCATTCCTCGAACAGCGGCGCTACTTCAAGGGGCAGGCGCAGCATCATATAGGCCGCGCTCTGCGCCCCGGCGGCATGGGCTTCGGCCAGCAGGCTTTCCAGTTCACTGTCGTTGATCATCGGAATCATTGGCGAACACAGCACACCCACCGGGATACCCGCCTCGCGCATTACCCGAATCGCCCGCAGCCGCGCCTTGGGCGCCGCCGCACGGGGCTCGAGGATGCGCTTGAGTTCATCGTCCAGGCTGGTGAGGCTGATCATCACCGCCACCAGCCGCTGGCGGGCCAGCTCCGTGAGCAGGTCAAGGTCACGCAGGATCAACGACCCCTTGGTCACGATAGTCACCGGGTGGCGATAGCGCAGCAGCACCTCCAGGGTTTGCCGGGTGATCTGGTATTCACGTTCGATGGGTTGATACGGGTCCGTATTGGAGCCCAAATTGATCGGCGCGCACACGTAGCCGGGCTTGGACAATTGTTGCTCCAGCACCTGGGCGGCGTTGCTCTTGGCGATCAGCTTGGTTTCAAAGTCCAGGCCCGGGGACATGTCCCAGTAGGCATGGCTGGGCCGCGCATAACAATAGATACAACCGTGCTCACACCCCCTGTAAGGGTTGATGGAGCGGTCGAACGGTAGGTCCGGCGAGGTGTTGCGGGTGATGATGGTCTTCGCCGTCTCGATGCGC
>LNAP01003959.1_pt1 | contig 13951 bp, 12 predicted proteins | sample 602601 | NCBI WGS metagenome assembly LNAP01 (sample SAMN02440304, study PRJNA202911) | soil metagenome | biome: Subtropical and temperate rainforests or woodlands; isolation source: soil samples (1 kg each in a 20% v/v slurry with milli Q water) were... ...
CGATGAGCCAGGCGTAACCCGGCGCGACCGCCAGCGCCAGCAGCGCCGCGCCCATCACCACCTGGCAGCCGACCAGCCCGGCGCGCCCGCCGTAGCGGTCCACGGCGATGCCGGCTGGCACCGCGAGGAAGGACGCAAGCAGGTAGAACGCCGACGACAGCGCGCCGACCTGCGCGCCGCTGAGCCCAAAGTCCGCTGCCAGGAACGGCGCCAGCGGGCCCCACAGGTACGCGCCCACCGACATCGCGCCCTGCGCGGCGGTGAGCAGGGCGAGCACCGCCCACGGGCTGCGTAGCGGCATCGGGTCTCCGGCCGGGGTGTTATAGGCTGATCTGCCCTGCCAGCCGGATAATCCGGCTGGCAAGCGAACGAGCAGCCCGTGAGAACATGACCTCCGCACATTGAATTTTACGCGCTGAGCGCAACTATGCTCAGCGACATATTGTTCAGCGGTCCTTATGTCGTATAGTCGGCGTTAATACGGATATATTCTTCCGATAAGTCGCAGCCATAGACGGTAAAGCAGCCTTCCGCGATGTTCAGATCCACTGAGATCAACACTTCTTTGCCCTGCAGGTGATCCTTAACCCTTTCCAGCCCTGCCTCGTCTAGCTGACTTGGGTATACTTCTTCGGCCTCCCCGAAGACGATCTTGACCTTGTCCGGATCGATGTCTAGATCTCCCTCGCACTTGCCTATCGCCATAGCTACACGCCCCCAGTTAGGGTCAGCGCCGTGTACAGCGGTCTTGACAAGGGGTGAGTTGACGATGGCCTTGGCCACGCGCTTCGCCTGGGCGTCATCGCGCGCGCCGGTCACCCGAACCTCTATCGCCTTGCTGGCTCCTTCCCCATCCAAGGCGATCATGCGCACCAAGCTGAGAGCGATGTCGTAGAGCGCCTGCTCGAACTGGGCCAGATCTACCTCACCAGCTAGGCCATTGGCCAAGATAGCGGCAGAGTCGCTTGTAGAGGTATCGGTGTCGATGCTCAGAGCATTGAACGTCTTATCGATAACACGGCGGAATAAAACACCTAGCACTTCCGGCGAGACCTTCGCATCGGAGAAGAAAAAGGTCAGCAAGGTAGCCATGTTTGGCTCGATCATGCCCACGCCTTTCGCAATGCCCACCAAGCTGGCGTTGCCGACCTTACGCGCGGCATGCTTGGCGCGGGTATCGGTGGTCATGATCGCTACCGCACACCGCTGGAAGTCAGCCGTCTGTAAGACAGGCACATTAGCCAAGAAGGCGCGAATCTTCTCCATTGGATACTGGTGGCCGATCACACCGGTCGAGGCAATCACCAACTCCTGTGGAGAAACGCCAACTGCTCGGGCCACACCCGCCCGCACTTCTTCAGCATTGGCTAGGCCCTGGGGGCCAGTGGCCACGTTTGCGTTCCGGGCGATCACTACAACCCCCCGCGCCGTGCCACGCCTAGCGACCTCGCGAGACAAAGTTACACTCGGGCCCGCGAACCGGGACTGGGTGAATACCGCACTGATGCTTGCGGGTACGTCCGAGAGGACCATCATGAAATCGTCTTGACTGCCCTTGATGCCCAAGTTAGCAATGATGCTGCTGAAGCCTTTCGGCCGGATATGCGCGTCGCCCATATCAGTTCCCCAAGAAGTGTGAATGCCCCGCCATAGGAAGCGCAGAGAGTTGCTCGCGTAAGCGAGCGCGGTCAGGCTTTCCCGTCGGCGTCAACGGTACCCGTTCGAGCGCCACAATGCCAGCCACCACACCGAGTTCTTCGAGCAATTCTACGAGCCGTGGCTGCAGGTTGTGGGCAGTTGCGGAATCGGCCTGCACCACCACGTGTGCCCGGCGCCAATCGTGGGGATCGACCAGTACCACCGCGCGCTCGAGCGCTAGCTCCAGCGCAATACGCCCCTCGAGGGCAGGCGCGAACTGCGTGCCCTTGCTCGTGAGTAGGGCATCGGTGCTGCGCCCCAGTATCATCAAGCTGCCGTCAGCCATGCGCTGGGCGATATCGCCGGTGGCGTAGGCATCGTCCTCAACTGGTTTGGCAGACAGCGGGAAGTAGCCCGAGCCACGATGATCGGAGCGTGCGATGATCTCGCCGATGTCCGGCTGGGTAGAGTCCAGGGCCACCAGGTCCACCTCAACGTCACCAACCGGACGCATGCCGCAACTAACCTGGAGCCGTGTGTCGAAGTTGGCGAGGATCATCCCAAATTCCGTGGAACCGTAGATCCGCTTGATCCGTATCCCCAGACAGCGCTCAGCTTCCAAAACGACCTGATCGTCCAAGTAAGCACCGCCACAGAAAGGCTTGTCCAATGCTGTTAGTCGAACCTTCTCCCGTTTTGCGCATTGCGCAAGCTCCAGATACTGTGATGGCAGTGCACTCATGACTGTAATGCGGCGTTCAGCGAGCACCCGAAGGTTGTCTTCGACCTGATTAGCTTCGCCCAAGTATAACGTTGCCCCAGTCAACAATGCAGGGAACACATGTAGGTCGACGGCATGCCCGCCATCGAGAGTATGGATGTTTAGGTACCGGTCACTGGCATCGAGCCCAGCACATTCAATCCAGTGCATGATTTCCCGAAACAGCCGGTCCTGCCGCCACAGGGCGAGCTTCGGAGCTCCAGTGCTGCCGGACGTTTCCTGCATGCGCATCGGGCCGGTAAAGCTTTTTGTCACCATAGGCTCCGTGCCGACCGGCCCCAGTGCGCACAGGCCGAAGCCGGGCACGTCGAGTCCGCAAGGCACAACGCCATGTTCCGTGATCAACACCTTGGGCCGGACCTGATCAATACGCTTCGCTCGGTGCTCCGCGCTACTTTCTGTGCTGATTGGGCAGTGTACCAGCCCCAAGCCTGCCATGGCCAATAGCAGAGCCACGTAGCCAATGCTGTTGGCCAGCTGGGTTGCCACTACGTTGCCCTCACGCAGACCAGCAGCATGCAGCCGTCTCCGCAACTGCTCAATGTCGTCCAGGAGCTCGCCGTAGGTCCTCGCTGTGCCTCTGTTGTCTATGATGGCCACCTTGCGCCTATCGCTCGCGACCATGCTGTGGAACCGCTGCAGAAACATAGATCGCCTCCCTCAGCTGCCGTGGCCAAAATACAGCTTCAGGTGCTGGCCCACAAGCTGAAAGCCGATCTCGCTGAGGCGGTGGTGGAGTGGCCCGTTGACGTTAGTAAATGTCAGGGGCTTGCGCCGCCGACGGTGGATGCCAGCACACACGTCATTCAGCATCCGATCTGATACGCCGCGAAGCCGGTGCCCCGCCTCAACGAAGATAAAGCCCAACTGCTCGTGTTCTTCGTCCTGGCAGGTCAGGGCCGCACAGCCCCCGAGTTGGCCGTCAACCTCTACCACATACAGCGCTTGGCGTTGCATCAGTTGACGGACAGTCTGCGTAGCCTGCTCGCGGCTGGATATCAGCTTCACGCCAGAGTCCTGTTCCATCTGAATCCGGTACTCAATCAATCTCGCCTCGTCGGCACGCTCGGCCAGGCGAGTCGCCACATTCGGGGTAGTCTTGGCTGGGAACGCTTCGAACTGTTTGAGAAGTATCTCATCGCGGCGGCCGGTGAGGGGCAGCCAGTCCCGTGGCCAGCACTGTGCTAAGCGCTCCAGGACCGCCTTGGCGCCCAGCGCCATCTTTGGACTGGCGCGGCGCTTGGCGACGTGCGCTAGCAACGCTTCGTCCGGATCACCCGCGGCGAGGATGACCGGTACGGCGAATGGTGGCAGATCAGGCAGCAGCGCGACCGCTCCACACAGTCCGGTGTCGCCTTGACGCACGAATACTTCTAGGCCCCTCGGACAGGTGCGTAGAGCGGCTGACAAGAAGAGCTGGGCATCGGCATCACCTGCATGGCGAATGAGAGTCAACAGGTGGGAATAGTGGTCGCGAGAGAGGGTTTGGATGTTCAAACCGATGTACCTCTTCTAATAAACCACGAACGAGTCAATGGTGTAGTTCGCCGTTCGCCCCAACCAGCGGCATTCGGAGATCGGCGCGATTCGGGGCGCCCTGGATAGAGCATGGAGACCGATCGCCCTGTTGGGGGAGCACGGGGGTGAACCTATCCGGTCCGGCTTATAGACACGGCGTGCGTCAAGCCGCCGTCGACGTCGGCCCGATCTGGATCTCCATGCCGAGCCATCACCGTTTTCCCTTTTTGGTCTAGTGCATCACGGGGTCTCGCGCCTTGGCCTGGCGGTTCGCCGACTAGAGCTGGCCGCCATAGGCAGTGCGGTCCGATGATCTTGGCCGCAAACGCCAGCCCTTCGCTTGCTTGCTTCATCTGGATTCCCCGTGCCAGTAGCTGAATCGCACCTCGACGCCGACGCCGTGCCGGGCTTCCTAAAGAGTTGGAAGCGGATACAGGGTACTCCACCAGGCCGGGTCGAGAGGGGAGGCGTTGAAGTCCAGCCTCGATTGGCGCGGTCCTAGCGCGATGCAGGCAGCCGATTGGGAGGCCCAGACGCTGCCCTCGATTTCACGCCGCCAGATCAGTGCATCTGCGTCGCTGCTGTACTGACCGTCACCCGCAAGCAAGTACAGCCATCGCCCCCAGGCTTGCGTCGGCGACGTATTTATATCAGGCTGCGGAAGTGGTGACGCGGCGAATAATGGCAGGTGTCGTTTGAGGCGTGGGTGAACCTCGCCAATGCCGCGGTAGCACAGCCCATGCACTCCTCTCCCGAGGCGATAACTGCTTAGCGTTCTTGTATCCCACTCATGGAGTAGCAGGCCGGCGGCATCGGCCTGGCCGAGGATGAAGCCATTGTACTGGCGGATCGCATCGATACTCCAGTACTGCTCAGGGGCGTCCAATGCAATCAGCGGCAACCGCCCCCGGCTACGGGTTGCGCCGCGGATGCGTTCAGGACGGTTAATTAGGAAGCTGGCCCGATGCTGACGACGATCCAACGCAAGCCAGGTACCGCCGGATTGCAGGTCGAGACCGCCAATGACGTCTGGGTGACGACCAGGCCAGTGCTGCGCGGGTGGCATCCATAGGCGGTCGACCGCCTCATCGCGCACCGAGGCTAGGAGCACTGGCCAGTTCCGTGAAAGGCCAACGGCGGCAATGATTGTACACACGGTCATTCGCCAGCCAGCGTGGCGCCCGGCGCCTGGGCGACCACATCAAATGTCACCTGACCGCGCAGCAGCTTGCGACACGTCTGTGGTTGCAGCCCGCGGCGCCCGTGCAGGGTGCGCTGGTTGTCGATGATCAAAAGGTCGCCGGTTTGCCACCGATGGCTGTAGATGTAAGGCGTGGCGGTCAGGTGCTGCTCTAGTGCCGCAAACCACGCCGTGGATGCCTTGGCCGTCAACCCTGGTACACGCACGGCCCAGCTGGCCTTGGCTTGGTCATCGAAAGGCAAGGCTATATTGAGTGAGCGCACGCGGCCGTAGTCGCGGAAGGTGGAAATCGGGTACCAGCCTTCAGGGACAGTAGCGAAGTAGCCGCGCTCAAGTGCTAGGTACTCAAGCCTGCCGTCCACCAGTGGGCGCCGCAGCGCCTCAGGCATTTCGTTCCAGGCTGCCAGCTGGTCGCAGACGACGGTGGCGCCGTCCTCCTCAATGTTTCTGACCTCGGCGGCATAGAGAATAATGAGGTCGACCTGGGTGCCGAGCAGAACGCCATCGGTGTGCAATGGCAAGCTGCTGCGCCCAGTGATGACCTTTTCCTGGTCGTGGGTGCCATCGAGCTTGAGGATGTCGGCGAACCCGTAGCCGATCGTGGCGTTGTCGTCAGCATAAGAAACCTTGTCGCCAAGACTTTCGACGAAACGCCGGAAACCGCCTTCGTCAAAATGGACATTGCGTAACAAGGTCATGCCATAGTTGAGGACGGCCCGGCGAATGGCCGTCAGAGGGGTGTTGTCAGGCAAGTGGATACCTAATCCGGACGCAATCAGAGCCTTACCGTGCACGTCGTGCGAATGCGCAGAGATGTTCATGGGCTGCTCCTTCAGTGACGATGAGCAATTGAGCGCACCGAACGCTCGAGGACATCCTCGGGGCTTAGGGGAGACAAGGGGGCGCGAATGGCCTGGTCCAGCTGGGTAGCCAAGATCTCCCGGTATAGCACCGGCGCACTGTATTTCTGGCCGGTCATGCCTTCTATCAGCTGGGCGAGCGCTGCGCCCAACCCATTGCCATGGTGGATGGCCGTTTTCTTGCGCCAAGCTACCTCGGTCGGCAGCCACTGCTCCGCTGCAAGTCGTAGGTGTCCCTTCTCACGACCTCGCGCGGTCTTGACCGAAGGGCAAGTGTCTAGCGCCACGCGGAGTACTCGTGGATCCCAATAAGGATGCGCCAGTTCGCTACCGCAGGCCCGGGCAGCGATGCTACTGAGTTCGCTAGAGTACCGCGTCTTGTTGACCTCGACGGCAATGCTGCTGCGAATGTCGTCGGCGACGCCGTCACCGGTGGCCAGACCCGAGTTGATCAAGTCCGACCCGTAACCGGTGAAGATCAAGTGACCTTCTTCCAGTTGACGGCAGAACGCGGTGATCGCCACCCCAATTTCCACTGCCTCGGGTTGCGGATGACCAAAAGCACGGATGGTCTGTGGTAACGCCAGCAATATAGACTGCGGGTCGAGTTCGACTCGGTTCAAAGGGCGACCGATAGCATCGGCCAGTTGTTGGGCTTGGTCGAACTCATTGCCCCAGGGCGTACCGATGCTAAAGACTCCAAATGTTGGGCACTGTTGGGCGAGCAGGGCCGCGACCAAACCGGAATCGACGCCGCCGGAGACTAGAGCGACGACCCTGTCGGCGCACTCCAGATGAGCGGCGATGCTGTGCTGTAGTGCGGTGATCTGCGCCTCCCCGGCGAGCAAGGCATTGCTGTACCGAGAGCTTTGGAGTGCCAGGCTGTCGGCGATCACACTGCGCTCGACGCACGTGCGGTTGTCCTGCAGAACAACCTCCAGGCGACTGCTGTGTGGTAGCCGGGAGATTCCATGGACGCTCGAGCGCTCACCCAGGTAGATGCCGCCATCCTTACGCACACTGAGGCAGCAATTTGTTAAGAGCACCCAGGCGCTCGCCGCGATAAGTAGGTCGGTCGCGATAATGAAATTGCCTTGATGATCGGCTCTCCAATACAACGGAGTGATGTTTCGGCTACTGGTGAGGACGGTAAGATGGTTGCCCTTCACCTCGAGGGTGTTGTCACCGCCCACGATGAAATGTGTGAAAGGGCGACCTAACGCGTCGGTTTGGTGGTCCGAGGGCGGTACTGACCAAGCTGAGACATAGCAGTGGAAAGCCGAGGTAGGCAGCGGAAGTTGGGCGCGCTGGAGCAGTTCAACGGGACGACTGGACAGCAACAGCCAAGGTTGCGTGGTCACGAGCCAACCTTCAGGGTCGTTGCGCGGAGGACTTTTCCAGCACGGCCTTCATTCGTCCTTGTGCCTCGCCTGCGGCGAATGCGGCACGATGGGCCTGCTTGCCGGCAACTCGGGTCTGCTCCAAGCCTGCAATGAAATCACGATTGAGGTAGATCTTAGTGGTTCTGAATGCTGCACTGGTAAATCCCGCAACCCGTCGCGCCTCTTTCAGAGCAGCGGATCGCAGCTGCGTGGCGTCAACCACACTATGTAGCATACCATTGTCTAACGCGCGTTCCGCGGGCCAGGCCGCGCACGACATAAGCATATTCTGCATTAGGCTGCGGCCTACAACCTTCTCCAGCATGAACCCGCCGAAGGTGCAGGCGATGCCGAGCTCGAACTCGGGCATCTTCAAAACACAGCGACTACTACCTATCCTATAGTCTGCCGTCAGGGCGATCTGCAAGCCGATGCCAATGGCGTAGCCGTCAATGGCCGCAATCAGTGGCCGGGTCAGTTCCAGGGCGGCGATGTACAGATCTGTGATGTGATCAATCCACACATCCACCTCCTCGCCGCCTTTGAACGTTGAGGTTTCGTGGAAACTACCACCAGCGCCGAATGACCTCCCATCACCGCTGTACAGCAACACCGCATGTACAGCGTCATCACCATTTAAATGTCTCAACAAGCTGGTCAGTTTTGCCATTCGCGGCATAGACCATAGGTTGTGCCGGTGCGAATCGGAGAATTCCACAAGCGCGATCCCATCATTGAGGGATACTTCGAAATCGTAATTGAGGTACTGTTTAGCGTTGATTTTCATCAGCAAACTCCTTCTTCCTAAGCGTCCCATTCCGGACGATTCCCTTCTAGGCGCCCGACGTGGCCTACTGCGGGCCGCTGATGTGCTGAGCAAGGTGCTGGGATGAACATACGCTTGCACAAGAACGCCACCACGACCGCACCTCGACGCCGACATCGCCCGCGACTTCTATCAGGCTGACCACTGCGTGTCAACGTGGTTGAGACCTGGCGTGGATGTTCGCCCCCGTCTGAGCCCGGCCCGAACCCGGGCGGCGGTCTTCAGGCCGCCGGCTGCTCCAGGCTGTAGTCCGGTACCTCGACCTCGACGTCACCGTCCAGCAGCTTGGTGACGCAGGACAGGCGCGCGTTGGCGGGCGCGCCTTCCGCTGCCAGCGTGCGCAGCTCGGTTGGGAACGGTGCGCTCAGGTGCTCCATGCCGGACAGGATCAGCACGATGTCCGAGCCGCAGTTTCCAAGACCACACGAGCTGTGGATCGGGATACCGGCCCGGCCCCGGACCAGTCCGAGCAGGCTGGAGCCGGGCATCACCCTGCGCCACGGCCCGCCGTTGATGCGGATGCGCGCCATATGGGCTTACCCGGGGCTTACCAGCGGGCAACCCGAATATGCCCACGCCGATCGCCTCGGACACCAGCCTGGCGCCAGCGGTGCACGCGCGCTGCGTGTTGATGTCGTCGGCGCGAACGTATTTGTCCAGCACGCGCAGGCCGTCGTTGCCGTGTTCCATCTCGACTTCACCGCCGTGGATGCGGAACCATTCGGCGTCTTCTTCGGACAGGCCGTAGTGCTCGACAGCCGCCTTGCCGAGCGAGCCGAACACCGCCGGTGTAACGGTCTCGACACCTACCGCGGTGGCCGCCATGCCCTCGACCCAGGGCCGGTGGAACACGTAGCCTTCGACCACGATGCGCAGCATGTGGATGTAGGAATCGGGCTCGAAGGACACCCAGTCCGGGCCTTCCAGGATGGCGTCGCCCGGACCGCCGAGCGCATTCACCGCCTGCGCCAGCAGGAACGGGTGGTCGCGCTCGATGTAGGCGTTTTCCAGCAGCGCCGCCTTGACCACGTGGTCGTTCTTGGGGCAACCGGCGGCCAGCGCCGCCACGTATTCCGGAAAGCCGGTGATGACCCATTGCAGGTTGGCCATCATGCGGGCGAATTTTTCCCGCGGCAGACGCCCGCTGCGGATGTCGGCCAGCACCGGATGCGCCAGCCCGCGAGCGGCGATCGGCTCCAGCACGTCGCGCTTCATGTGCTGCAGCCAGTCGCTGTTGACGGCAATCAGGTAGTCGGTTGGAACGTTTTCAATCACGCTAGCCATCGGGTTCTCCTCCTCGAAACAGTTGTTTGAAGAATCGATCTGGGTGATGGCCGCGCCGTCCCTGGCCGCGGCAATCCCGCGTCCAAATGAACCACGCCACGAGCTGCTGAACGGACGGACCGTCCGCGAACCGGTTTCCCTGGCGTGCGCTCGGGTTTGCAAGCCTGCCCGACACCTGTTCGAAGCAGTGCATCCGAACCCGCTGTCCGATAGTGCGCCCGCTCGTGCGGGGTGACAAGACGGGTTTGAGCAGGCACAACGCGACCTGCAGCCCATTCACGTGCGCCAAAAAAGAGCCGGCCGGCCCCGCCAAGGAGCCGGCCGGCTACCCCCTTGCACTGACGGCTCAGGCCGCCGGCTGTTCCAGGCTGTAGTCCGGCACTTCGACCTCGACGTCGCCGTCCAGCAGTTTGGTGACGCAGGCCAGGCGCGCGTTATCGGGCGCGCCTTCGGTGGCCAGCGTGCGGGTCTCGGTCGGGAACGGCGCACTCAGGTGCTCCATGCCGGAGACGATCAGCACGATGTCCGAACCGCAGCTGCCCAGGCCGCAGGAAGTGTGGATGGGCACCGCGCCGCGGCCCTTGATGAGGCCGAGCAGGCTCGAGCCGGGCATCACCTTTCGCCACGGCCCGCCGTTGATGCGGATGCGCGCCATATCGGCTTACCCGGGGCTTACCAGCGCGCGACAGCGTCGAACAGCCCGGTGCCGATGGCCTTGGCCACCAGGCTGGCGCCGGCGATGCACGCCTTCTGGGTGTTGACGTCGTCGTTGGCCACATATTTTTCGAGCACCCGCAGGCCCTCGTTGCCGTGCTCCATCTCGACTTCACCGCCGTGGATGCGGAACCACTCGGCGTCTTCCTCGGCCAGGCCGTAGTGCGTGATGGCCGCCTCGCCGATGCGGCCGAACACGGCCGGCACGACGCTTTCCACGCCCACCGCGGTGGCCGCCATGCCCTCGATCCACGGCCGGTGGAACACGTAGCCCTCGATCACCATGCGCAGCATGTGGATGTAGGGATCGAATTCGAACGACACCCAGTCCGGGCCTTCCAGGATGGCGTCGCCGGGACCGCCGAGCGCGTTGACCGCCTGCGCCAGCAGGAACGGGTGATCGCGTTCGATGTAGGCGTTCTCCAGCAGTGCCGCCTTGACCACGTGGTCATTCTTGGGGCAGTTGGCGGCCAGTGCCGAGACGTATTCCGGAAAGCCGGTGATGACCCAGCACAGGTTGGCCATCATGCGGGCGAATTTGTCTTTCGGCAGGCGGCCGGCCTCGATGTCCCTGAGCACCGGGTGCGCCAGCGCGGCGGCGGCGACCGGCTCCAGGATGTCGTTTTTCAGGTGCCTGAGCCAGTCGGCCTGCACGTCGATCAGGTAAGCGGTGTGGGCGTCTTGCACTACGGTAGCCATGGGCTGCTCCTCCAGGTGATGTCACCGCCGGCCGGTGGCCGGTGGCTGTGTGATTCAACCGTGAGCCGGGCGGGCAGCCGATCCGTGGCTTCCCGCGAGCCATCCCTGCGGCCCGCGCGTCCTGCGCAGGCATCCTGCCGCCCGGCCCTGGGCGGCGCTTCGATGTATCGCTGCCGGCGGCTCGGCGGCCACCGGGAGCGGCCGGCGTCCCTCAGGCGGCACCGGCCCTGGCAGCCGCCTCTTCCTCGGCCACCATGTCCAGGTCCATGCCGAAGCCGGAGGCCTCCACCTCGTGCCCCCAGATGTCGGCTGAGTAGTACTCCTGCTGGCTGGGCGCGGTACGCGCGCCCCAGCCGAGTTCGGACAGCCAGCCGGACGGGTTGCCGCAGTAGAAGGTGACGGCCTGGTCGTTGGAGTGCTTGCCGATGTCGATGCCGACCGGCAGCTTGCGCGCCCGTACCGCGTGGTAGGCCACACCCAGATCGTTCAGGTCGGTGTACTCCAGCATCAGGTGGTTGATGCGCTTTGGCATCGGCCCGCCCAGGAAGGCCACCGAGTGCTGGCGGTCGTTGCAGTGCATGAAGGTCGGCATCACCACCGAGCCGTCGGGCTGGCGCAGCTTGTACTCGACCGAGCCGCGCATGCCGAAGACCTTGGTGTAGAAGTCGTAGGCGGCCTTGACGTCGTTCTGGCGCAGGATGCAGTGGCCGAGACCCTGATCGCCGGTAACGAAACGCCCGAACATGGGCCGGCCGGGATGGAACGGCCGGAAGGTCATTACCTCCGGACCGTAGAACACCTCGGTCGGGTTGCCGCCCGGGTCGGCGAGCTTGAGCAGCCCCAGCACGCGGCGCTCGTCGCACTCGGCGCTGCTGGCGAAGCGGTACGGCACCTTGGCGGCCTCGAGCTGGGCGGCCATTTCCTCGAGTTCGTCCGGCCCCGGCACGCGCCAGCCGATGTAGGCCATGTCGTCCTCGTTGCTCTGGTGCAGCACGAAGCGGTGGTGCCAGTCGTCCAGACGCAGGTACTTGCGGTCGCCCTCGCCGGCGTCGTGCAGCTCCATGCCGACGATTTCGGTGGCAAAGCTCTCCCACGCCGCCATGTCGGTGACGTTGAAGCCCATGTAGCCCAGTTCCGTAACCTTGACCATTGCAAACTCCCCCACAGGTGAACGCGCACCACATCCGTTGCAGTGCCGGCTGCAGGGATTACGCCATGCGGCAGCCGGCGCAACTTGACCGAAGTCAGGCCGGCGCCGCCCTGTACCACTGCGGCGGCCATCGCGTATGCTCCTGAACACTCGTCAGGCCGCCCTGGCGACCCACCCATCCAGAACGAGAGAAGGAGAACCTCGCCCATGAGCGAATCGCTGGTCACCTATGCCCGCGACGGGCATGTCGCCGTCCTGACCATGAACCGCCCGGAGGCCATGAACGCCATGTCCGTGGCCATGCTCACGGACCTCACCGCCGCGGTGCGCCGCTACGCGGCCGACGACGAGGCCTGGGTGGCCGTGCTGCGCGGCGACGGCCGGGCGTTCTGCACCGGCGGGGATCTGAAGGAAGCGCTGGAGCTGATCGGCGACGAGCCGGCCAATTTCTACGTCATGCCGCGCCAGGGCCTGGAAGCCTTCGCCCTGGTACGCGCCACGCCCAAGCCGATGATCGCCGCCGTGCACGGCTACTGCATGGCCGGCGGCCTGCTGCTGGCCAACGCCTGCGACCTGATCGTGGCCGGCGAGTCGTGCAAGTTCGGCATTCCGGAAACCTCGGTCGGCATGCCGACCATGGGCTATCTGGACCTGTGGAAATTCATGGGCCCGCGCGTGTTCATGGAAAAGGTGCTGACGGCCGAGCCGTTCGGCGCCGCCGAAGCCAAGGCCTGCGGCCTGGTCAATCGCGTGGTGGCGGACGACCAGGTGCAGGCCGAGGCCATGAAACTGGCGCAGAAAATCGCCGGCAACTCGCCCCGCTCGGTGGCCGCCCACACGCAGGCGGTGCGCCTGTCGGTCAAGTACAACCGCGAGGTACTGGAGGAATTCCAGCGCCAGATCTGGGACCCGGTCGTGTTCGGGCAGGACATCCAGGAAGGCCTGGCCTCGTTCGGCCAGCGCCGCAAGCCGGAGTGGAAGAATCGCTGAAACAAGGCCATCCGCTTGTAGGAGCCCGGCTTTGCCGGGCGATCGCTGGCGACCCTGACGATGCGGGGTGTTGATCGCCCGGAGAAGCCGGGCTCCTACAGTAGGCAAGGCATGGGTGATCCGAAAAACAGAACGACACCCGGCGCACGTCAAGGAGAAACGCCATGCTCGAACTGACCGAACCGGAACACATCCGCCTGCTGCGCGACCAGCTGCGCCGCTTCGTGGACAAGGAAATGCCGCGCGAGGCGGCCGCGCGCTGGGACCGCGAGGATATGTTCCCGCGCGCCGTGTTCGACAAACTGGCCGAGCTTGGCGTGTGCGGCCTGACGGTGCCGGAGGAATACGGCGGCGCCGGCGTGGACATTCCGGCCTGCATGGCGGTGATCGAGGAACTCTCGCGCCGCTCGCTGGCGGTGTCGGTGCCCTACATCATGTGCACCTGCTACGCCGGCATGAACATCACCGAAGTCGGCTCCGAGGCCCAGAAGCGCGAGCTGCTGCCCAGGATCGCCGAGGGCAAGCTGATCTTCGCCTACGGCCTGACGGAACCGGACGTCGGCTCGGACCTGGGCAGCGTCAAGACCACCGCCGTGCGCGATGGGGATGAACTGATCATCAATGGCGCCAAGCGCTTTTGCTCCGGCGCCGACGAGGCCGACTACATCTATGCCCTGGTGTGCTCCGATCGGGCCGGCACGCGCTACAGGAACCTGTCGTTCGTGCTGATCCCGCCGACCGCGCCGGGCGTCACCGTCACCGCCTTCGAGTGCATGGGCGTGCGCGGCATCCACACCACGGACGTCAACTTCGACAACGTGCGCCTGCCGCTGGCCAACCTGGTCGGCGGCGAGGCGGCCTGGAACCGCGGCTGGGAAATGCTGGCCGGCCCGGGCCTGGACGTGGAA
>LNAP01003960.1_pt1 | contig 13949 bp, 12 predicted proteins | sample 602601 | NCBI WGS metagenome assembly LNAP01 (sample SAMN02440304, study PRJNA202911) | soil metagenome | biome: Subtropical and temperate rainforests or woodlands; isolation source: soil samples (1 kg each in a 20% v/v slurry with milli Q water) were... ...
GTTGGCTCATGGAACACGGGTCTCTAAGCGATGGGACAGGACTGGGCATAACATTACATCAATTAACCAACAAGGAAAACTTGATCAGAGTTTCCCTAACAACAATCCGACAAAGGGTAAAGAAAAAACAACCAGGCTTACTGCCCAAGTATGTTTAATATTCGAACCATTTATCTCCAGAATCCCTAAAATTGTAGCTAGGAAAAAAATAGTTCCTAATAGTTGCCCATAAAATCCATTGAAGGCAATATAAAAAAGAAAGGATCCCGCCCCTGTTAATATTGCAACGATTAAGCTTGCAAGGCAAGATAATGCAAAAGATCGCTGTATAATTTCATATATAGATAAGGTGATTAATGTCAAGCACATAACGACAAATATAGGAGTCGCTTCTAACGCGTGCAAGCCACTTATTTTTGCTATCATTGCCAGATTATAATATGTGCCCCACGCATCCGTTTGAAGGGATTCAAAAAACGCACTCCCTCCAGGGATGACGTTTCTTGCATTAGCACCTCCGAGAAAATGGTCAGCCATTAGGGCCCAGCTGAAAATATCGTTATTGCCGATTCGGCCGATTGGTTGACCAACGAATTTAAACGCAATGATTGACTGGGCGGAAAAACAAATAGCAATAATTGGTACTATATAATAAATTCCATTAGGCTTAGGGCGTCCGATCATGGACCTTATAGCGCTATAGTTTTTAATATAGTTCATAGTATTCAAAAATGCTAATCCTGCCGCAACGATACAAGCAATAGTAATAAAGCTATCTACTGCAATCCCAACTTTATAAGAGTACCAAGCGGCAAAGGTGATGATTGCCATCCCCGCTGTGATGAAAGTCGTCGCCGGTGCTGTCTCGGAAATACCCACAAAAGAAATAATTAATCGACCATATAGATAAAATACACCGATAAACAAAGACACGATTAATGCTATTGACAAGCCATTGTTGACTAAATTTCCAAATATTGAACTCATTTTTAACCTTGTACGATTTACAGAAAGCTGTTCGGGAATCCTCCCTAACGGTAATGGATTCAACCTATCAGTGCAACGCTTCGTCAAACACTTCAGCTGGAATTTTTTAAGGTCTAGACTCTTTCTCAAGGTCGGGTTCAACTGCGCAGCGCTCTCGTCCTACTAATTTTAGGTATCTAGCCACCACGCCCGCCTATTGAAAAAATGCTGCCATAGTAAACGGTTTTGGGTTTCGATCGGCTGATTCGCCAATGACTACTAGGGCACGGGCATGAAAGATGGAAGGCTATATCCGTTGCCATTATAAATGGCCTTGAGGGCTGAATGCTTTTGGCTACGATACCTCGTCGAGTTTTCAATCAAGGCGAAGCGGCCTTGTCATTTGAATCCTCAATGATCACACAACGGCTCCAGCGGCATTTCTGCTCTGCAGACCAACGTAAATCTTCTAGCGCGACCCGACGGCCATTGCGACGATGCTTCCATTGAAACCTATATCAGCTCGACCCTTCCGTTGTCCTGAAATAGCGCTGTTTTAGCTTCCTATGGCGTTCACTGATAGAACATAACGACGTCCGACCCTATAGGCCGCTCTATACAGCTTGGTTCAACAGAACAGAGGTCTGGGGGCGTAGATCCTCTTCTAGGTCGTCCTGCAGTATGTGCTTCAGCAACCTATCAGATTGAAGCGTCTCTGCTCCGATACTGTTCATACCGGTTCTCAATGCGCAAAAGTACTTTGGGCAGTTTATGAGAAAAGTCTTTTTGTGCAACACCCCTCGTTATCTATTGCCACAGCTGTTGCGGGAAATTTTCCGATATATCGTCTCAAGATCTTCCAAATGCCGAAATGGGAACGACGCACGCGCAGTCGCAGCCTACATCTCCCCATGATATAGACGGTATAAATAAACCGTCGCCGGTATCTTTCAATATCGCGAGCGATTCTCAATCATGAGTTGTCCTGCCGTCGCAATCGCCAGATCGCAATTTACGCTACTTAGTCAATAGCCTAGATCATTTATTGAAGAAAGAATTACAAATAGCACCGAAATAGCCAAACAATTTATAAGGAATCTTTGTTCCGATCATCAATATATTTGTATATATTCCATTTTTTTTACAAGCGCGAACCAACTCAAAATTTTGGCGCACACGTTGCCTTAATCCAGAGGTGCTTATTCCACCTTCACGCATTTTTACCATTACCGTTTCGAATCGCTTTAGTCGTGCGCCATGAGTAACGAAGCGGGTTATTAATTCAAAGTCAGCAGCGACGGGAAAAGCCGTATCAAAGACTCCTATTGAATTAAACAGTTCTCTTCTTGCATAAAATGTCGGGTGTGGACACATTATTCCGAAGCGAATTTTTCTCGGCGAGAATATTTTGGACGAATATTTACGAGTAATGATATTGACGTTGTCTCGCTTTACAAAGACCAGGTCAGCATATGACCCATCCACATCGGGGTTTTGTTGCAAGAAGCTGACTAGTTTCTCGATAACGCTATTATTGATAAACATATCATCAGAATTCAATATCCCGATAAAATCCCCTGATGCGGCGGCGACGCCCTTATTCATTGCATCATAGATACCTTTATCTGGCTCGCTTATAAGGATAGCAATATCTTTTCTATACTCATTGATGATAGATAGTGTAGAGTCGGTCGATGCGCCATCTACAACAATATATTCGATTTCAGGATGAGTTTGTCCTATGACAGATTCGATTGTTTCACGAATAGTAGCTTCACTGTTATAACAAACAGTGATGATTGAAGTTTTCAATTTTATCTTCTAATTAATAATCAAAAGCCGCCCCGAAGTGCATCGGGCTACTCATAATTTTTTCTACTAGCTCCTATAATTATGTTGATTTTCGATAAACCATCGATAAGCGCTATCAAGTCCTTGTTCCAGGCTAATATTCGCGTGCCATCCTAAAGCATTCAAGCGTGAAACATCCATCAATTTTCGGGGAGTACCGTCAGGCTTAGTGCTATCAAATCTAAGGCGTCCCTTAAACCCAGTAACGCGAGCAAGCGTTTCAGCTAATTCACGGATAGTACAATCTATGCCCGTTCCTACATTTATATGGGAAAGCATTGGACGGGTATGAGCCTCATAGACTGTTCTGTCCAGCTCCATAACGTGGACACAGGCCGCCGCCATATCGTCGACATGCAAAAACTCTCGCATTGGCTTGCCGCTACCCCAAATAACGTCTTCCTGGTCCTCATGCTGAACCGCGTCATGAAAGCGTCGCAACAATGCGGGGATCACGTGGCTATTTTCAGGATGATAGTTATCGTGTGGGCCATACAGATTCGTGGGCATTGCGCTGCGGTAATCTCGACCATATTGACGATTATAGCTTTCACAAAGCTTGATCCCTGCAATTTTGGCAATGGCGTAAGGCTCGTTTGTTGGTTCCAATATACCTGTCAATAAGGCGTCTTCCTTCATTGGCTGTTCGGCATGTTTGGGATAAATGCAAGAAGATCCCAAAAACAATAGCTTTTGCACGCCAGTTACATGCGAGGCATGGATGACATTTGCCTCCACCACCAGATTCTCGTAAATGAATTCTGCCGGATAACTGTTGTTAGCGTGGATGCCGCCTACTTTGGCAGCCGCCAGATATACCCGATCAATCTTGTGCATCCCGAAAAATGTCATGGTCGCCGATTGATCGAGCAGGTCTAATTCATCGTGCCCCGCCACGAGGATGTTCTGGTATCCCAACCCCTTCAGGCGGCGGACGATCGCTGAACCGACCATTCCCCGATGGCCAGCAACAAATATGGTCTGATTCAAGGTAGTCATTAAGTCTAGTTCTCCACCGCCACCGGCATGTCATGACCATGCTGCTTAAGAAATGCATGGCGTTGCGCCACCTTCAGATCTTCTCGGATCATTTCGGCGCACATTTCTTGAACAGTAATTTCCGGCACCCATCCGAGCAAAGCCTTGGCTTTGCTCGGATCGCCCAGGAGCGTCTCCACTTCAGCAGGACGGAAGTATCGGGGGTCGACGCGCACAAGGATATCTCCTATAGCTAGCGCCGGGGCTTTGTCACCTTCGATGCTTTCGACGATCGCAACTTCATCCACGCCCTGCCCTTCAAATCTCAAGCCGATTCCCAGTTCTGCGGCGGACCAGGAAATAAACTCCCTTACGGAATACTGCACTCCAGTGGCAATGACGAAATCCTGTGGTTCATTTTGCTGCAACATCATCCATTGCATGCGTACGTAATCCTTCGCATGGCCCCAGTCGCGCAAGGCATCCATATTGCCCATATAAAGACACTTTTCGAGGCCTTGCGCAATATTGGCAAGGCCGCGAGTTATCTTGCGCGTGACGAATGTCTCGCCACGGCGTGGTGATTCGTGGTTGAACAATATGCCATTACATGCGTACATGCCGTAGGCTTCGCGGTAGTTCACCGTTATCCAATAGGCATACAGTTTCGCTACCGCGTAAGGGGAACGGGGATAGAACGGTGTAGTCTCTTTTTGCGGAATTTCTTGCACTAGGCCATACAGTTCGGATGTGGATGCCTGGTAAAACCGCGTCTTCTTCTCCAGGCCCAGCAAGCGGATAGCCTCAAGTATGCGCAAAGTGCCCATTCCGTCCACATCAGCGGTATATTCCGGCGACTCGAAACTCACCGCTACGTGCGATTGAGCGCCCAGGTTGTAAACCTCGTCGGGCTGGACTTCCTGGATTATCCGTGTGAGATTTGAAGAATCCGTGAGATCGCCATAGTGCAATACAAAATGCTGATTGCTGACATGGGGATCTTCGTATATATGATCTATGCGCTGGGTATTGAAGGATGAGGCGCGCCGTTTTATTCCGTGGACCTCGTAGCCCTTTTCAAGCAGGAGCTCTGTAAGGTAGGAACCATCTTGACCGGTAACGCCCGTTATGAGAGCTTTCTTGATAGACACTGAATAATCTCCATATTTAAAGATTAAGACTAATTGATTTAATTATCGCCATTTGGCGCTTTCGGCATTCTATATTGTTCAGGCTTGAAGAAAATCAGCCCAGTAGATTTCTGTATACATCCAAAGTCCTCTGCGCGCATGCTTCCCAGGAAAAATGTCTCAAACGCTCCCGCCCCTTGGATATCAGTTCTTGAGTTTTCCCTGCTGACAAAACCACGCGTTCAATAGCCGCCGACATATCCTCAGGGGACGCAGGATCGAAGTATTCGCCGGCATCTCCCACGACTTCGGGCACAGAGCTGGTGTTGCTTACGACTACGGCACAATTATGGGCCATCGCTTCAAGCGGAGGCAAACCGAAGCCCTCGTAAAATGATGGATAGACCAGCGCGGCCGCGTCCTGGTACAGCGCCCCAAGCGCCGCATCGCTGCCGCCAGCCTGTCGCACTTGCGGCGCATGATATCCCAATGACCTGATTAATGCTTGCTCTTCGCCGGTAAACCGGCCTCCGCCAAAGGCGACTATATCGAATGTCGCCAGCAATCGGGGAGACAGCGCCACAGCTCTCAAAAGCCCTGCAAAGTTCTTATAGCCTTTTCGGTTACCGACGAACAGTAGATAAGGCCTGCTATCTGCAACAAATGCTTTCTGGGCAGCCAAAGAGTGCGAGGCGAAGCTGTCGAAGCCCAAATGCACAACAGATACTTTATCGACTGGAACCTCCAATACAGCATGAAGGTCTCGGCGCGTGCTTTCTGATATGCAAATCACATGATCGGCGCGCTGAACCGCTTTCCGTTTGTAGTCGGAGAGGCGGTTAAAATTAGAAAACTGTGTCGGAAACCGCTCGTGCACCATATCGTAGACGGTTAGTACCGTGGGAATATTTGACTTGGCGTCAAATGCGGAAAAATAGGTCTCATGCACGACGTCGGGCTTCCATGCGGACACCTTATGCCGGCAAGCCAGATGATTGTATGGGAGGGCCAAGCGCATTGCCTTCGTGGCTTTCCGGCTAATGCGATGCCCATAGCGCAGGGAAGCGGGAAGCAAAGCCAGATACTCGTTGCAATGCAAAGGCGAGAAAACCTTGACCTCCTGCTCGATCGCGAATAGATGCTCTACGAGGCGCGTGATATACCTTGATATTCCACCACATGCCTGCAAGCTGAAAATCTGGTAGTCAAACGCAATGCGCATAGAGGACCTTTCTTTTTCCGCTGTAAACCTGTTGGTGTCAATTCAAGATGGAGGCATCGGAGCCCAGTCTCAGTAATTGAGCCTCCACCATTTTCTTGACCATCACCTCGAAGCTGACGGTGGGCTCCCAGCCCAATTGTTCCCGCGCTTTAGACGGATCAGCGAGCATTTGACGCGACTCAATAGGTCGCACCAGTCCGGGATCGCTCACTACTTTCTCGCTCCAGTCTTCATCGACACAGCGATAGGCGATTTCGCATAATTCGCGCAGCGTATGCAGCAGCCCCGTACCGATAACGAAATCGTCTGCCTTGTCTTGTTGAAGCATCATCCACATTGCGCGCACAAAATCGCCCGCGTAGCCCCAGTCCCGGGCTATATCAAGGTTTCCCAAGGAAAGCTTGCCGCCTTGAACGATAGGATGCCCCATCTCGTTAAGATCGGGCGAGTCGGTGATGCCCAGCGCGGCACATGCAGCGCCATAGGCGATTTTTTGCGTCAAAAAATGCAGCGGCCGGCGCTCGCTTTCGTGATTGAATAAAATCCCATTGGCTATGTAGAGTCCGTAGCTCTCGCGGTAGATTCGCGCCATCTGATGCGCATAGACTTTAGCCGCCGCGTAAGGATTCACGGGATTAAACGATGTCTTTTCGTTTTGTGGAACCACATCGGCCTGGCCGAACATCTCGGAAGAAGAAGCGTGGTACACCCTGCACTCAGGGCGGTTATGGCGCACTGCCTCGAAGAGCCGCACCGCGCCCAAACCATTGACGAGCAAGGTTTCAGAACCGCGCGCCCAAGACTCGCCCGGCCGGGACTGCGAAGCCAAGTTATAAATTTCGTCGGGTTTGGACTCTTGAATGGCCGATGATATGTCGACCCCTTCGGCCATATCGCCAAACATCATCTCTATGCGACCTGCGAGATGGCTACTATTATTCGGCCGGTACCAGCTTTCCTGACGGGCGAAACCAAATACCCGATAGCCCTTTGCAAGCAGCAGCTCGGCCAAGTAGGAACCGTCCTGGCCGGTAATACCGGTAATCAATGCTCTTTTCATACGACCACGCTTCGTTTTGGCGATGCAACCGCCTCTTCATACAGCCGCAGCAGCGACCGGGCACTGTCCGCCCATTGAAACCGGCCGGCCTGTTCAGTCGCAGCCTCCCGCAACTGATCGCGCTCCTCTTTATTTTTGGCGAGAGACAGCATGGCTTGCGCCCAGGCTTCGGAATCTTTGGGTGATAACAGAATAGCCGCCTCTCCGGCAACCTCGGGAATCGATGAGGTCCGTGAGGTCAGCGTTGGCGCGCCAAATTGCATGCCCTCCAGGACCGGCAAGCCAAATCCTTCGAATAAGGACGGGTACAAATTGGCATAGCAGTTCCGGTAAAGCCAAATCAATTCATCATCCGATACATAGCCCGTCATGATGACTCTGTCGGCGATTCCCAACTCCGCCAATTGCCTCTGAAAATCTTCCATCAACCAGCCTTTTCCGCCGGCAAGCACTAGCGGCATCGGCTGGCCTCCCAGCCCCAGATAACGAGCATAAGCTTTGGCAAGGCTGCGCTGATTCTTCCTGGGCTCTATCGTTCCGACATTCAGCCAATACCCGCCTGCGGGAACATTCCCCAAAGCCTTTGGACGCTTTCCTTCCATGGACGAATCGGCGAATCGCGAGCATGGATAAATCACCCGAATGCGTTCTTTGGGAAAATGCGGAAACACCTGCAGATAGTGGGAGCGGGAAGCTTCGGAAATCGCCACTATCCAATCCGCCGCCATGGCCGACCTGAATACCCCTTCAAAGCAACCAATCCGATTGGACTCGGTAGTCCAGCCTGGATTCACCAGGAAGCCCATGTCATAAAAAGTGTAAATCAGCCGGCTGGACGAAAGCTGTGTAGGGCACCAGAAATTGTTCGCATGTATGACGTCGGGCATGCCGAGCGCGCGCTCTGCGTCGGTGCCCGTCCAAAATATTCGTGCCGTTTCCCGAGAGACATGGCGGGGACCGTAACGCACATCCGAACCTGAATAAGGATTTCGTAACGGCATCAAATGGTCAAAGTAGAAATCGCCAAAGCTCGGAAAAAGCGAATATCGGTTTTCGGGGGCTATCTCTAGCATGGATGTAATCACCGCATGCGAGAAAAAACCGCAACCTGCCTTGCCAGAACCCGTCTGTGAGATATCAAAACCTATATGCATAATTAAATTGCCCTACGACAGGTGTTATCCAACCAGGTCGTCTCGTAGCTCCTATGCCAATGGCAACAATGCCACCTTGGAAGCATACCTGCGTTCTAGCTACGGAATGACGAAATTCACCGTCTGTTCAAGTGACTGCAAAAAGTCGTGGACGCCCATCGGCCCATGTCACGCACCATTCCAGCCGAAATTTTCCGGTTCCACCGCCAGGCCGCACTGATGGATGCAAACAGCAATTGGGCAGTGAACTGTTTCGGGCTTGTTGCCCGATCTACCTTCTCTTCGACCACCACATGCGCATAGTTGAACAACCATTTATCCGGCACGTGACCGAACATTGCCTTGAACATATCGTTGATTTCTTTGTGCACTTTCAGGCGCGAACCCATGGTCTTATTGTCCGCGTACAGTCTGGATCCTGCCAGTTTTCGTTCCAGGTATGCAAAACGCACCCCCGCCTTGCCCAGACGTAGCCAATAGGCATAGTCCATGCAATAGTTCAAGGACTCGTCAAGCAGCCCATGCTCATCAACCACACGACGACGAAAAAACAATGCCGGCTGGCAAATAAAGCATACGTCCTGGAGCCGTGCAAAGTCCCATGGCTCCGTTGGATAAGATTCAAATGCCTGATCCTGTAGATCGATGTGGTCAGCCATCCCATACACGACGTCGATATCCGGATGGGCTTCGAAAAACTCTACAACGCTTTGAATCGCGCCCGCATAGTAAATATCATCCGAATTGAGCCAACCTATGATGTCGCCGTCTGTCGCCCGTATTCCTTTATTGACTGCATCGGTTTGCCCGCGGTCTTTTTCCGATACCCAGCGTACTCCCGAACCAAAGCTTTCCAGGACGGCAACGGTGTCATCAGTACTCGCGCCATCAAAGACCACGTGTTCGATCTCAGCGCCCGTCTGGCTCGCAACGCTTTGCAATGTGCGCTCAATGAATTGCCCTTGGTTAAAAGACGGGGTAATTATGCTTACTTTCATGACGCAATATTCATTCGTGTTAATTCGAGTAGTTGGCCATCGGCCTGCACGATACTGCAGCGCTTCAATATCGCCGATAGTTCGCGGTGGTCTTCTCCATGGCCGGTTCGTGCCGGTATAAATGATGGAAGGATTTCTATTTCATATCGCCCGCCCTCCGCCGGCAGCGCCACATGATAAGTAGCGGACTTGCCGCGCCGGATCTCCAACAATGCGCCGGCAGGCGAACCTTCTTTGTTTACCCTGACTTTCAACTTTCGTTGCGGAATCCAATTAGGAGCAAAGAGTTCGATTTCAAGCGCATGCGCCAATGACGCCGGAGCAATTTGCAAATTCAAGCTGGGGCCCACCCAACCGTCTTCATACATGCCCGTCAATACGCTGCCATGCAATTCGCCATTCAGCGCTTCCTGAAACAGGCCCCAATACTCTTTAGCCATGCGGTGGGAGTCGGAAAATTCGACCGCGCGCTTAAGCCCGTCGCGAACAAGCTGCGCCCGTAGGACTTCATCCGTCGCCAAAGACACAATTGCCTGCGAAATCTCGGTGGGTATGCGTGGATTAAACAATATGGCGGCGTCGGCGGCGACTTCCTGAAGCGAAGTATTATTGCTGCACGCCACTGGTTTGCCTGCCGCCATCGCTTCTATGACAGGAAGTCCAAATCCTTCATACAGGGATGGGAAAACCACGCCTCCGCAATTCGCCATCAGCGCTGAAAATTCCGATGTAGGTAGAAAGCCCGGAAAAACGATCCGGTCTCCCAGCCCCATGGTCGCGGCAGCGTTCGCCAACCAGCCCTGGCGGGCGCCGGGCGAACCGGTGCAGACCAGCTTTATGTCCGCTGGCAAGTCCCCGGTACAAGCCATTCCAAATGCGACAAAAAGCATTTCATGATTCTTGTGCTGCCAGAAATTGGCGGGATAAATCAAATACCGCTGCTTGACCAGGTTTAGACGGGTTATTACGTCTTCCGCCGAGCTGTCATGGCCCAAGGTTCGATGCGCCATACGCAAATAAATCGTTTTAATGCGCGTGGGGTCTAGTTCTCCAGCCGCAATAGCGGCATCACGTGAAAAATCGGATATTGCCGCCAGGCGCGATGCCTTGAGGGATGCCTGAACAAAAGTGCGGTCGCGATGCGCAACGTCTTCGGGAGAAAAAAATTCCGGATATGCTTTGTACTGCAAGTCATATATCGTACATACCGTGGGAATGCGGGGATGGAAATAAGTCGGCGCCGTAAAGGGACAAAAAAGCAAATCGGCGCCAATATTATCCAGCATGGAACCCGAACGCCGGCGCGTCAGCACCGAGCTTATCCGGTACGTTATCCGGCTGGCGAGCCTCTGCAATCTTCTCGTCGGCAGATGCGCCAATACGCGAAAAGCAAGGTTCAGTAACCTTGGACGAATCCCTTTGGCCTCCTGCGAAGCGACGATCAGCTTGCGCCTGACGTTGGGACCATCCAATTCGGTTAGTTCCTCGTCCGAAGCGGCCTGCGTCAGCAACACGAACTGCGTCTGCGGCGCCATTTCAGCCAAGCGGCGCAATAGCTCCAGCACGAAAATCTTTGCGCCCCCGTTCTCCCCGCCGGGCAGGATGGGCGTTAAGTCCACTGCGATAGTGTTGAGCTGTTTATCCACTGGTGTCCTGGTTTCTTATTTATGAAGGTGATGCGCCTTTTTCTTTCGCGACAAGACTCTCTTGCGGAATGTCGCCTTCTTCCGGAGCATTTCCGTCAATGTTGTTATGCTTTCCAACCTCGCGGCGCGGTCTGCTTCTGACTCCTTAAGCATTGCTGTGAGCGCTTGAATTTGTTCCCACCGTGCCGCGCGGTCTGCTTCTGATTCAGCCCATTTGCGCGTCAGATCGAGTTCGCGCCCCCGTAGGTCCAGCAGCGCCAGCGCTATCCGCCCCGACGGCTTGGACAATAGGGCTTCTTCCACCTGCACTATCGTGTTCGTAGAAAAGGGAACCCGACTTACTGCAAAAAACATGTCATATTGACCGAAAATCGCGGGCTCAAATTGAATGTATTCGGCGCCAAGCTGTTTGAATAGCTGTGTGGCTGAGCGGTCGCTGAACAGATAAATATGCTCTTCAGGAATCAGCATATCAAGGAAAGGCGTGCCGGCCGCCACCATTGAAGCGTAGTCTGCCCCTTCTTTATACTGAGGAGTCTGTACAAGCAACAAACCGTCAGGTTTAAGCAAAGTAAGGCATTGACGCATCGTACCCTCGGGATCAGGCAAATGTTCCAACACATCCATCAAGACGATAACATCGAGACTGCCAGGGGCAATGTCAAGGGTCTCAATAGGACCGGTAACGACCGGCACACCAAATGTTTCTTTGGCATAGTCGACAACCCATGGGCTCATTTCGACCCCAGAGGCATCGTACCCCGCCTGCCTTAGTAGGGCAATAAAACTGCCGTGCGAACACCCGAGTTCCATGACCTTCGCAGGCGGTAACTGATATTTAAGCATGGCTTCCAGCCAATGCAGATTGCGCTCCGTGATGTCACTGCGGCCACGAGTGTGGATATCGCCAGAGCCGAGGTCTTCCTGCTGGTGCTCCAACCAGTACTTCTTTCCGTAGTAGGCGGTGTCGTCATCCCCTACCAGAAACTGCGCTGGCGCCATGTCCTTCGGATATACAACGGTACCGCACTCACGGCATTCACTATAGTCCGGGCCAAAGGGATGAAGGTCTGTATTACCGCACCAACACGATCTCATCTTTCAGATTCCTCAATTTCCTTAATTATCCGTGCAGGATTACCTGCAACCACATGCCACGAAGGGATATCATGTGTGACGACAGACCCTGCACCGACTATTGCGCCTTCGCCTATAGAGACACCTTTCAATATTATCGATCTTGCTCCGATCCATGCGCCCCGGCCGATTATTACTCTTTCAACTGGAATTGAATTCCAATCCACCGAACCTCTTCTAAAAGCTTGTAGGTCATTCTTCCTGACACTAAATTTAATGTTATGACCGTCCGTGTCCGAAATATTTACGTGATAAGAGATTAAGACATCATCTCCGATTGTTATCGAGCCGGCACAATCGACTATCGTTGAACCTCCAATATAAACATTATCTCCAATAGACACCTTACTAGTTTCGTTCTCGCAAACGACATACCCTTCAATAAGGCAATCATTTCCGATCTCTATTGAACCTCCTTCTTTACGAATCTCGAGAGATCCAGAAATATCGGTGTTAGAGCCAATAATTTTATTCATTTCTATTTCTATTAAAAGTTAGGCAAGCAAAGCAGAACAATGGGAATTGAATGTCTTTTATTACCGAATGTTCAATCTGCAAATCTTTCTAAAACATGCCACACTCTTTCCACTATAAATTAAAATCAGCACGATCCGGCCAATATATCGTAAATTCAGACTTGCTTTATTAAGCACTATTCTTGAATTCAAAATTAAAATCACCAGGCAAATCTGCGACGCCATGATGCGTAAGAGGAGGCCCGTCATGCGCTTTGCGCAAGCCAATAGAAATTACGCCCGCCTTGGGTAAATGACAAATACGAAAAACTCGAGCAAATAACTCATCATGGCTTAATCGAGACATCTGTTTATAGCTATCCGAATCAATGGATGCCAGCCCCAATTCATACGAGTAATCGCCCACTTCCAATTTCAATTGAATACTTTGCCGGCAGCGAACGACTGTGCCCGCAGGCAGAAAATCAGGAGCCACGCCTCCATATTCCAGCGAACCCTTGCCATGAACATTCACGCCGCGGGAGTTTTGAAGGACTATGCCTCCCAACGGTACAGCAATCGGTTTAAAGATTTGAAATTCATAGTAAAAAAAAGCCGTTTCGTTTTGGGCAAAATTGTTCCGGGAATTGCCAAATTCGTCGCAAACGGCATAACGAATGCATTCTCCACGACCATTTCCAACTTGAGTAAGCGCCTTGGCGCTTTGAAAAACGTCGTCATCAGGCCAAAACTGATCAGTGCCTGGAAAAGATACTGCGTCTTCGGCACTATTTGTAGACGCATCAACCGGTGTCAATAACTGATCAATATCTGCCGATTGATGCTGCAGATAATAATGCTTGGTGGCTTCGGTTGCCGGACCCAAAAACACCTGCTCTCCCTTACGAAGCAATAATCCGCGGCCGCAAAACTGTTCGACCTCCGTCATGGCATGCGTTACCAATAAGATGGCTGCACCCGAACTACGCAACTGTTCAAGTCGTGCGTAGCACTTTTGCCGGAAGAACACATCGCCCACCGCCAATGCTTCGTCGATAATGACAATAGAAGCATCAATATGCGCCTGCACCGCGAATGCCAGGCGTACGAACATGCCGCTGGAGTAGGTCTTGACCGGCTGATCGATAAACTCGCCAATATCGGCAAACTCGACAATCTGATCGTAGCGTGCCTCGATTTCTTTCTGGGTAAGGCCAAGAATCCGCCCGTTAAGAAACACATTGTCGCGGCCGCTGAATTCGGGATTGAAACCGCTGCCCAATTCAAGCAATGCGGCGATACGGCCGGTCACTTGCACTTCCCCCGTCGTCGGCGCCAGGGTGCCAGCAAGG
>LNAP01003961.1_pt1 | contig 13947 bp, 15 predicted proteins | sample 602601 | NCBI WGS metagenome assembly LNAP01 (sample SAMN02440304, study PRJNA202911) | soil metagenome | biome: Subtropical and temperate rainforests or woodlands; isolation source: soil samples (1 kg each in a 20% v/v slurry with milli Q water) were... ...
CAACGAACTCGGCCCTACCTTAAGCATGCGCGGCATCGACAACGTCAGTTACTACCGCCTGCTGCAAGACAACAAGCGCCACTACATCAACGACTCCGGTACCGGCAACACCCTGGACCTTAGCCACCCGTGCGTGCTGCAAATGGTCACCGACTCGCTGCGTTACTGGGCCACGGAAATGCGCGTGGACGGCTTCCGCTTCGACCTGGCGACCATTCTCGGCCGCTATGCCGACGGCTTCGACGAACGCCACAGCTTTTTGGTCGCCTGCCGCCAAGACCCAGTGCTAAGCAAAACCAAGCTGATCGCCGAACCCTGGGACTGTGGCCCTGGTGGTTATCAAGTGGGTGGTTTCCCACCCGGTTGGATGGAATGGAACGACCGCTACCGCGACAACGTGCGCGGCTTCTGGCGCGGCGACGAAGGCCAAGTGGCCGAACTGGCCAGCCGTCTTACCGCCTCGGGCGATCTGTTTAATCAACGCGGTCGCCGCCCTTACGCCTCGGTGAATTTCATCACCGCCCATGACGGCTTCACCCTGCGCGACGTGGTGTCTTACGACCACAAACACAACGACGCCAACGGCGAAGACAACCGCGACGGCAGCGACAACAACCTGTCGTGGAACCATGGCGCCGAAGGCCCCACCGACGACCCGGAAATCCGCAGCCTGCGCCTACGGCAGATGCGCAACATGCTTAGTACGCTGTTGCTGTCGCAAGGCACGCCAATGCTTGTGGCCGGCGACGAATTCAGCCGCACCCAAGGCGGCAACAACAACGTCTATTGCCAGGACAACGAGCTGGGTTGGGTCGACTGGAACCTCGATGACGAAGGCAAAAGCCTGCTGGAATTCACCCGCAAGGTGATTGGCTTGCGCAAGGCATTCCCGATCCTGCGTCGTGGGCGTTTTCTGGTGGGGCAGTACAACGAAGAACTGGGCGTCAAAGACGTGACCTGGCTGTCACCCAGCGGTGATGAAATGTCCCCGGAACAGTGGGAAGACCCGCACGCCCGCTGCCTGGGCATGCTAATGGACGGCCGCGCCCAACCCACTGGCATTCGCCGCAAAGGGGCAGACGCCACCCTGCTGCTGGTACTGAACTCGCACCACGACGTGGTGAATTTCACCCTGCCCGACGTGGCGCAAGGCACCGGCTGGACTTGCCTGCTGGACACCAACCGCCCCGACGACGACAGCAAGGAGCACTTCGAATTGCACCAGGCGTTCACCGTGACAAGCCGTTCGCTGCTGCTGTTCGAACTGCAACGCGACCAAAACGCATAAACGGCGGTCCCGTAGGTTGGGCTGAGCGCAGCGAAGCCCAACAGCAACCGTTGCGCATGAGCGGTCCCTGTTGGGCTTCGCCGTTGGCTCACCGAACGCCGACCGACCCAACATACGCCTGTTAAGCCTGATAGACCGGAGCCCTGCCTATGGAACGCTATTCGAGCGATACCGATGTGCAGGCCTATCTCACCACCCTGCAAACCCCTGTTCGCCAACCAGGCGCTGCACTGCGGCAACTGGTTGACGCCGGGCTGGCTCACCTGCCCTACCCGGCAGGCGGCGCCACCTTGCAGCGCTGGCGCGGACTGGCTTGTGTAGCGGCCCACGATTTAAGCCTGTGCAAGCTGTACGAAGGTCATACCGACGCCTTGGCGATCATCGCCGAAGTGCAAAACCACCCCCCATTCGACATTCCTGCTGACAGCACCTGGGGCATGTGGGCAGCCGAACCGCCGCACGCCAAAGTACAGCTCAATGCCCGCACCTCCAGTCACGAAGTACGCCTGGATGGCCTCAAAGCCTGGTGCTCGGGTGCGGCGCAAATCAGTCACGCGTTAATCACCTGCTGGGACGAAGAAGGGCAACAGCAGTTGGTCGCCGTCGCCCTGCAACAACCCGGTGTGGAGATTACGAGCAATGGCTGGAACGCCGTCGGCATGGCCGCCAGCGGCAGCGTTGAAGTGCGCTTCGAACAAGCGCGCGGGCACCTGATTGGCGTGCCCGGTGCCTACCTGAAACGCCCTGGCTTTTGGCAAGGCGGTGGCGGTATCGGCGCCTGCTGGTTTGGCGCCGCGCAAGCCCTTGGCGAAGCGCTGCGCAGCCATTGCGCCAAACGCAGCGAGCCCCATGCCCTGGCCCATTTGGGCGCGTTGGACACGGTATTAACCGCCACCGCAGCTTGCCTGCGCAGCACCGCCGCGTGGATCGACGAACAGCCTTTCGCCAACGCCGAACTGCCGGTAAGGCGCCTACGCAGCCAATGTGAATACGCCGCCGTCCAGGCCCTTGAACACGTCGGCCGCGCCTTGGGCGCTGCGCCCTATTGCCGCGATGAAAAATTTGCCCAACTGCTAGCCGACCTGCCTGTCTACGTTAGACAGAGCCATGCAGAACGCGACCTTGCCGCTCAGGGTGAGCGGGTTGCCGAACTACCAGAAGGAAGCTGGATGCTATGACACCGAACCTGATCAACAGCCAACTGATCGGCACCCCGTTACAGGCCTGGAACAGATCCCGGCGCCTGGGCAATGTGCCACCGATCAGCCTCGACGAGCTGCTGCCGACAGGCGCGCGAGCGGTGATTGTCGCCCCGCACCCGGACGACGAAGTGCTCGGCTGCGGCGGCCTAATGCAACTGCTCGGGCAGCAGCAGATTCCCATGCTGCTGATTTCCGTGACCGCCGGCACCGCCAGCAACATGGGCTCGCACTACTGGACGCCGCAACGCCTGAGCATCGCCCGGCCGCTGGAAAGTGCGCAGGCACTGCGCCGTTTGGGGCTCGAACAAAGCCAATATAAATGGCTGCACGGCGGCTATCCCGATACCCAAGTAAACCTATTCGAAGACGAACTGACCCAGTTTCTTCTCGGCTACTTGCAGCCCAACGACGTGCTGTTTACCACCTGGCGCGCTGACGGCCACAGTGACCACGAAGCCACCGCCCGCGCCTGCCTGGCAGCCTGCGCACAGGCCAAGGTGCCGCTGCGGGAAATCCCCATCTGGGCCTGGCACTGGGCCGACCCGGAAGACCCACGCATTCCCTGGGAGCGGGCGCGCAAACTGCCCCTCGACACCTGGACCCAAGCGCGTAAACGCCACGCCATTCAAGCCTTCGCCAGTCAGATCTATCCTGACCCGCAAGCCGACCTGCCGGCCGTACTACCGGCCTGCGCGCTTGAACGTCTGCAACAACCGTTTGAACTGATGTTTGTCTGAGGGCTGGCGTTTATGAGCGTCGCAGATAGCTACTTTGAAGGCATGTTCCAGGCCGATGCCGACCCCTGGGCCATGCGCACCCGCTGGTATGAACAACGCAAGCGGCAACTGACCCTCGCCTGCCTGCCCAAGCGCCAGTACAAAAGCGTGCTGGAACTGGGCTGCGCCAACGGCGAACTGAGTGCCGAGCTTGCCAACCTCTGCGGCCAACTGCTGTGCTGCGACACCTCGGCAACCGCCCTGGACTTGGCACAAGCGCGGCTGCAGCAGCGCACTAACGTGCAGTTCTGGAAAGGTCGACTGCCCAAGGAGTGGCCGCCCGGCAAATTCGACCTGATCGTGTTCAGCGAGCTGGGCTACTACCTCGACAACAACGACCTCACCCAGCTTATTTTCAGCATGCGCTACGCCCTCGCCCCTGGCGGCACGCTGCTGGCCTGCCACTGGCGGCCGAGCATTGACGGCTGCCCGCATACCGGCGACCAAGTACACCAAGAGCTCCACCATTTACTACGCATGCCGCGCCTGGTCTGGCACCAGGAAGCAGATGTGCTGTTGGAAGTGTGGTGCGAAGACGCCACCTCCGTAGCTGAACGTGAAGGGCTGACCAGGAGAGACACATGATTGGCATCGTAATTCCGGTACACAACGAAGAAGCCCTGCTTAGCGATTGCCTGATGGCCGTGCAGCGTGCGGCCAAGCATTGCGCCCTGAACGGCGAGACTGTGCATATTCTGGTGGTGCTCGACAGTTGCACCGACGCCTCCGCCCAAATCGCCCTCGCCCATGGCGTGGCCAGCATTGCCGTCGATGCCCGCAACGTCGGCGAAGCGCGTGCCCGTGGCGCCCGCCTATTGGTCGACCACGGTGCGCGCTGGATCGCCTGCACCGACGCCGACAGCCAAGTGGCCGAAGACTGGCTGGTCGCCCAGCTGAGCCAGGAAACCGATGTGGTCTGCGGCACCGTACAGATTGGCGATTGGGGCGATATCCCCGACACCGTGCAAGCCCAATACAGTGGCCACTACCACAACGGCGACGGCCATCGGCATATCCACGGTGCCAACCTAGGTTTTAGCGCCAGCGCCTACGTTCGCGCGGGCGGTTTTCAACCGCTGACCGTGGATGAAGATGTAGAACTGGTGGCACGCTTTCAACGCAGCGGCGCCACCATTGCCTGGAGCAGTAGGCCGCAGGTCACCACCAGCGCGCGCCTGGACGTGCGAGTTGAAGGGGGCTTTGCCGCCTACCTGCGCAACCTGTATGTCGGGCAGCAAGCGGGGGCCTGACGCGGTCGTCGCCGCGCAGTGTCCACAGTCCCCTTAGCCGCGACTTTGGCCGCGCCGACAAGGGGGCGGCGCATAAGCTCAAGCCTCCCCAGCTGCCGCCGATACGGTCTAAACACCCGCTATCAGCAGGAGGCTAAAGCCCATGGACCAAGGCATTCGCGGCGCAGCATTTCAATTCTTGGCTAACCGCCACTTCAACCGCTTAGTCAGCAAAGGCCCGGAGCCCGAGGCCAGCAAACAGGCGGTTGTAGCGATAAAGCCAGCGGCCACTGTCGGCATCATCCTCTCCATCGGGGCCACGCCGACCCCTACAGAAACCAGCGAAGCCAAGCTGCCCGACGGTTGGCGCAGCAAGCCGATGCCAGCCGATCTGCTGGCCAAAACCACCGAGCAAATCATCACCGACGGTAAAGATGCCGACGTGCTTAAAGAGCGCCCCAAGAGCGAAGACCCCACGCGACTGGCGCTCACCGAGCAAGCTAACCAGTTCGCGCTGGGCAAAGCGGACAACCCGTTTTCCGGCCTCAGCCGGCAAACATTGTCGAGCATCAGCTACGACGACACCGGCGCCTACACCACCACTGAAATCGCCGCTGCCATGCAGGAAATGCGTGAGGACGACGAGATCTTCTGGACCGAAACCTATAAGCGCATCAACGATGCCGAGATCAAAAACGGCAACCAAAACGATACCCAGCCGATGCTGCTCAAAGCGCAGTTGAAACTGCTCAGCAGCATGAGCAAAGCGGAACTGACCACCGTCGACTACTCCACTGAATCGCTGTCCATCGAACTCAATGACTGGGAGCTCGCCGGCTTTAAAACCCCCGACCCGGTCGAGTACCCGGAACTGCTGGAACCTGAAGCAACGGTATTGGCCGCCACCACCGATGCCAAAGGCAAGCCGGTATGGAAACACTTTGCCTTGAGCCTACTCACCGCCGACACCACCAAACTCAAGCTGATGAGCGAGGTGTCCAGCCCCGACACCGCAACAGATGAGGGCGCCGAGGGCAAACCCGAAACCGGTAACTGGCTGCAGATTTATGCGCAGATACAGCGGCTTTAACGGGCGACGGCAACCGCCTGCCGCAGCAGAAATGCCCCCCCACGCTCTGCTAGGCTGTGCCCCCCACTTCGCCCGCTGGTTGACCTGATGAGCTATACCCCCGCCGCGCTGCGCATGCTGGAAACGCTGGGTATACCGCTGCAGTGGGTGACTGAGCGCAAGCTGCAAGAATTTGTTGAGGCCTCTGCGCTCACGCTGGCGGAGGTTGAGGCGAACGGCAGAAAGCACCTGCTAACCCCCGACGCCGCTCGCGCGTGGCAGCAGTTGAAAACTGCCGCCAGCCGCCACGGCGTGGATATTTTCATTGTGTCGGCGTTTAGAAGCGTTGAACGCCAAGCGGCAATCATTGAGGGCAAGCTAGCGTCGGGCTCGACGATTGAACAGATAGTGACCGTTAACGCGCCGCCCTTCTTCAGCGAACATCACACCGGCTGCGCCGTTGATATCGGCACGCCTGGAAGCGCCGCCCTCGAGCGCGAGTTTGAACACACCCCGGCCTTTGCTTGGCTCAGCGCAAACGCACACGCCTTCGGCTTCCAACTGTCTTACCCGCTCAACAATGCCAACGGCTACGTGTATGAGCCCTGGCATTGGCGATTTACCGGCTAGCGCTGCTGCGCACTATCCCGTTGGGCTTCGCTGCGCTCAACGCCAACCTACGGGATAACGCCATACACCCCGTAGGTTGGGTTGAGCCCCCGGCGAAGCCCAACAGCAGCGCCACGCACCATCGCGTTGGGCTTCGCTGCGCTCAACCCCAACCTACGGGCTAACGCTATACAACCCGTAGGTTGGGTTGAGCCACCGGCGAAGCCCAACAGCAGCGCCACGCACCATCGCGTTGGGCTTGGCTGCGCTCAACGCGAACCTACGGGGTGGTGGTGGTCTCTTCGGGGGCCTCGGCCGCGAGCTTTAAGCGGTCGGCTTTGCTGATGTACTTGGGCTTATTTTTCGGCGCCAGTTTGGCGTTGGCTTTTTTCGCGTGCGCCTCTAATAACTGCTTAATTTTTTTCCGGCGGTTCATAGGTTTCTACTCGGTTTTTGGAAAACACCACGGCGATTGGCTACTGCTAGCCGCTGGCATTGTCCTTGATAAAGTCGATAAACGCCCGCAGCGGTGACGGCACGTAACGGCGCCCAGGGTAGTACAGATATTGCCCAGGAAAACTCGGCCACCAGGCTTCCAGTACCGGCTCCAACGCTCCGCTTTCTAGATGCGGGCGCAGCCAGTCTTCGAATAAATACACAATGCCCAGGCCGTCGATGGCGGCTTGCACCGCCAGGTCAACAGCGCCACCGATGCGCACGATCAGCGGCCCGGAAGGGTCAACGGTCAGGTTCTCGCCGTCACGTTCAAACTCCCACAGCGGCAGCGAACCACTGGGGAATTTGCCCCGCAGACAAGCGTGCTGCAGCAATTCACTGGGGTGTTGTGCACGGCCACGGGCGTTGAGGTAGGCCGGCGATGCCGCAGCGGCAAAGCGTTGTGTGCGTGGGCCGATGGGCACGGCGATCATGTCCGGCTCCAGGCGTTCACCGTAGCGAATACCGGCATCACAACCCGCCGCCAGCACATCCACAAAACTTTCGTCGACCACCACTTCCAAGCGGATATCCGGGTAAGTTTGCAGAAACGGCGTAATGATCGCCGGCAGTACCAAGCGCGCGGCACTCAGCGGCACATTCAGTTTCAGCGTGCCGGAGGGCCGATCGCGGAAGTCGTTGACCACATCCAACGCCGACTCCACTTCCGCCAGCGCCGGCACAATGCGTTCCATCAAGCGCGCCCCCGCCTCGGTCGGCACCACGCTGCGGGTGGTGCGGTTTAACAAGCGCACGCCAAGCCCAGCCTCCATGCGCCGCACGGCATCACTGAGGCTGGAGGCAGATTTACCGCTCAGCCGCGCGCCCTCGCGAAAACCGCCGGCTTTTACCACGGCAACAAAGGCCAGTAAGTCTTGAATATCCGTCGCCACTGTTCTCGCTCCCGTACAACCTGTGCCGATTGCAGCTCATTATCAGCGCAGTGGTCAATGCCTATAGTGGGCCCACTTCCACTGAACTCACCGTAAGCAAGAGGCACACCCCATGAGCAACGCCCGCCAGGCCGGTACCTTTCAACTCGGCGACCGCACCGTAAACCGCATGGGCTACGGCGCCATGCAACTCGCCGGGCCACAGGTATTCGGCCCACCGAAAGACCACCACGCCGCGCTCGCCGTGCTGCGCGCAGCCGTGGAAGCCGGGGTCAACCATATCGACACCTCCGATTTCTATGGCCCACACGTCACCAACCAACTGATCCGCGAAGCCCTGCACCCCTATGCCGATGACCTGGTGCTCGTCACCAAGGTCGGTGCAGTACGCGGTGCCGATGCCTCTTGGAACCCCGCCCACAGCCCCGAACAACTCACCCGCGCCGTGCACGACAACCTGCGCAACCTCGGCCTCGATGTACTGGAGGTGGTGAACTACCGCGCCTGGGGAACGATGCACGCCCCGGACGACGCCTCAATCGAAGAAGGCTTTAGTACGCTGGCCGAACTGCAACGCCAAGGACTGATTCGCCACCTGGGCTTAAGCAACGTCTCGGCTGTGCAAGTAAAAGAGGCGCAGAAAATCGCCCCCGTGGTCTGCGTGCAAAACCACTACAACCTGAGCCACCGCAACGACGAAGCGCTGATCGCCGAACTGGCCAGGCAAGGCATCGCCTATGTACCGTTCTTCCCCCTCGGCGGCTTTAGCCCACTGCAATCGGAAACGCTGTCCAGCGTAGCGGCGCGTCTGCACGCCTCACCATTAAGGGTGGCACTGGCGTGGTTGCTACAGCGCTCACCGAACCTGCTGCTGATACCCGGCACATCGTCAGTGGCGCACCTGCAAGAAAACCTCAGTGCCAGCGAACTGGTAATTACCCCGCCGTTGCTGGTTGAACTGGATGGGCTGGCGTAGGCGCTAACGGTAGTGGCTTGCCACCGGCGCAGATGAACGAAAAAAAACAGCACCATTCGCGCTTGGCATTCACCGGCAAATAGGCAAAATGCCCAGCGGTTGCGCGTGGTACAAACGACCGTCGGGCAGAATAGTGGCCTATGCGCCGGGTGACGCATAAAGGCCGGAAATCGGCCGCTATTATTCAGGCCAACGCCTGATTATTCTCCCCGGCAAATAAAAACCGTCTATGCAAGGAGCAGTGAGCATGTTGGAAACCATCGAGGTATTTGTCGGCTGTGACCCTAACGACTGCGACCTTGAGCAAATGATGGTGCTGGACTACAGCATTCGTAAGCACTGCTCACAGCCGGTGAATATCCACTGGATGCAACTGTCGCGCGACCCGCAAAGCTTCTGGTACTCCAACCCTGAGCAGCAACAAGGCTGGCGCAGCGAAGCCTGGACCACGCCGTTTTCCGGCTTTCGCTGGGGCATTCCGGCGTTCCGCGAGTACCAGGGCAAAGCCATTTACATGGACACCGATGTGCTCGTGCTCTGCGACTTGGCAGAAATCTGGAACAGCCCATTTGCAGCCGGCAAGGTGGTTATGGCCAAGGGTGGCGAGCAGTCCTGGCGTTTTTGCGTGTCGATGTGGGACTGCGCCGCAGCACGCGACCACCTTCCCGCTATCGAAGACCTGCGCAGCAAACCCGAAATCCATCAGCAGTTGAAAAAGTACTACAAGAAAAACCCTCAGGTCATTCAGCCGTTCGATAGCCAATACAACAATATCGACGGCGAAAACTCGCCGATCGAACAGATCAAAATCCTGCACTACTCAGACATGGGCACACAGTTTTCCCACCCACTGTCCTTCGCCCGCCTGCAGCGCGAAGGTGGCACCCACTGGTTCGACGGCACGGTGATGCCGCACCCGCGCAAAGACCTACAGGCCCTGTTCGACGAGTACTACCAACAAGCGCTAGCCGCCGGTTATAGCCTCGACAACTACCGTATGGCGCAGGTATTCGGCCCGTTCCCCAAGTACTCGCAAAAAACCTACACCGGCAACGACGTCACCCGGCCCAAACACTGGTGGCAACGCTTGGGATTATTCAAGGCACTGTCCAAGCAGGGATAAGCGTGGTGCTGGCAAACAACAGGGCTTTCAGCCCCGGATCGGCACCACTGCACATTCGCCGCCAGCACAACCTGCTACCGTCGCCGGCTCCTCGTTAAGCGCCCCCACATGACCACCACGCCCGCCGCCGAACCCTACGTCGCCAACACCTCCGGCGATCGCAGCCGCGCCATACCGCTACAAGCGCAGGGCGGCAGCTGGGGCGCGTTTGTGTTTGGCGGACTGTGGGCACTGTGCAACGGCGTTTGGTTTGGCGCGCTAAGCTTTCTCACCCTGCTCGCACCGCTGACCCTGGACAGCTTTCCGCGCTTGAGCTGGCTGGCCATGAGCATTGGCTTCTTAGTCTGGGGCTACCTGACCGTCAGCGGCCGCCACCTAGCCTGGACGCACAAACGCTGGGCCAGCTACCAACAGTTTCGCGATACCCAGCGCGCCTGGTCGGTAGCGGCAAAGGTCGTGTTTGGCGTCTCGCTAATCCCCGTCGTTTTCATGGCCGGGCTGTGGATGCTCCTCGGCCAGGGCTTGAGTCATATGAATGGCTAAGGGCTAGGCACCAGAGCGGCGTAACGCAACTGACGTGGCGAGCTAAAGACGATGCCAATTCCGTCCCCTTCTGCCCCGCCTTTTCCTTCTACAATCGCGCTCCCCTTTGTTTCGGACACCTACCGTGGCGCGTCTTTTTCCCTTGCTGTTTTTGCTTCCTGGTTTGGCTGCTGCGGCACCGCCGTTGCTGGAAAACACTGAGCTCTACAGCAAGCTGGTCAGCGATTGCCACGATGTTGATCTGGCTACCTGGAAGCACCCGACCCGCGCGGTGTTGGAGAAAAACGCCATTCAGATTGAGCGTGTGCAGCTGTGTAATGGCGGGCACTATCCGATTTTTCACGTGCAGCTGCCTTACGATCCACAGGGGCAAACCAAGGACTTTTTCATTCCGCTGTATGAGCAAATGCGTAAAGCCAACGGTAAATGGCCTTACGCGTTTGTCGCTAGCAATGACGCGCAGGTGCTGTACATCAGCTACCGCGACAACGGCACTATCGCGATGGATTACGAGTTTTACGCTGCGCCGTAAAAACACGCTAAGCGTGGTGCTGCGTTTTGGTTAACCCGCGCCCTTCCCTGCTCTAAACCGCGCGAAACTCTACCGTCAGGTGGCTAACTTCATGCACGGGTTTCAGGCGTTCACGAATGCTTTCGGCACTCGCCGTCGCGTGGCCAAGAACGCTGACGATAGCGGCATGCGCCTCGGGCCCAACTCGCCAAACGTGCAGATCAGTGATGGTGACGTCACCTGGCTGCTCTACCCGTTCGCGGATTTCCTGGGCGACGTGTTCGTCGGTTTGGTCGAGCAGCACGGCCGAGGTAACGCCGATTAGAGTCCAGGCCCAACGGGCGATAACGATGGCGCCGACGATGCCCATTACCGGATCGAGCCATACCCAGCCAAGGTAGCGGCCGGCAAGCAAGGCGATGATAGCCAGCACCGAGGTCAGTGCGTCGGCGATGACGTGGACGTAGGCGGATTTCAGGTTGTTGTCGGTGCTGTTATGGGCGTGATGGTGGTCGTGGTCGTTATGCTCATGATCGTGCCCGTGACTGTGGCCATGGCCGAGCAGCAGCGCGCTGGCGATATTGACCAGCAAACCCACCACGGCAATTAGCGTGGCGGTGCCGAATTGCACATCTGTTGGCTGCAGCAGGCGCATGACCGATTCCACCCCGATGGCGAGTGCCACCAAGCCAAGAATAAGCGCCGACGCGAACCCGCCGAGGTCGCCCACTTTGCCCGTGCCAAAGCTGTAGCGCGCGCTGGAGGCATGGCGTTTGGCGTAGCTATAGGCGGCCGCGGCAATGCCCAAGGCGCCGGCATGGGTGGCCATGTGGAAGCCGTCGGCCAGCAACGCCATGGAGCCGGTGATATACCCGGCAGCGATTTCGCCCACCATCATGACCACGGTAAGCGCCACCACCCAGAGCGTGCGTTTGGCATTTTCGTCGTGGGCAGCGCCAAGAAATACGTGGTTATGAACGTGATTCAGAGGGGCATTGCTCATAAACCTGTACCTGTTTTCATTTGGAGTAGCGGCGGATGGCTTCAAGCAGTTCTTCAACACCTTTGTTGCGCTCTGCTTCGCTAAGCGCGGGGTTGGCGACGTGCTCTCGCGCATGGTCTTCGATGATTTGTTCCATCAGGCCATTGATTGCGCCGCGCGTGGCGGCAACCAGGTGCAAGGTTTTGGCGCAGTCGTGTTCCGACTCCAGCGCGCGTTCGACGGCTTGGATTTGCCCGGCGATGCGTTTCACGCGTTTCAGAAGATCGTCTTTGTTGGATGCGATATGTCCCACGGGATAGCTCTCCGGCCTGAACAGGATGCGATCATAGGCATACCCCCTACCCCTATGCAAGCATTGACCGGTGAGTGGTGGGCGGCCCATAAAAAAGGAGACCCCGAGGTCTCCTTTTCGCTTATGCACGCACGCCTGACATCCGTTAGGTAGTCGCACCCTGGCTGGCTTTAACCAGCTCCGTGGCCATGTCGCGGAGGTGTCGGCGGGTAGTTACCGCGGCTTTGTCGTTCACAGCGAAAACTTGCGGGTCATTACAAACAGGTCGTCAGCCAAGGTGTTTAGCATTTTTGCCGATGCGCTAATGCCACTTTGAGCCTCGGTGTTTTCCTCAACAATTTGCGCGACCCGTTCGATGTTTCGCGCCACATCGTCTCCGGCCGCCCGCTGCTCTGCCAGTGAGTGGGCGATGGCGGCCACGGCTTGAAGGTTTTCCCGCACCGCACTGTTAATGCCGGCCATCGAAGCGCCGGTTTGAGCCACCAGTTCCAGCCCGAGGCCAATGCGCGAGCAGCCGGCGTCCATGCTGAGTTTGGCTTGGTCCATGCCCTTGTTGATGGCGTCGACCAAACCAACAATTTCGGCGGTGGATTGTGCCGTTCTAGCGGCGAGGTTTCGCACTTCATCAGCCACCACGGCAAAACCGCGTCCCTGCTCGCCGGCTCGCGCCGCTTCAATCGCCGCATTTAGCGCGAGCAGGTTGGTTTGATCGGCAATACCGCGGATCACTTCAACAATCGAGTTAATGCGGTGGGACTGCTCTGCCAGGTGATCAATGTCGCCCGAGCTTTGCGTAACCATCTTGGAAATGGTCTGAAATTCAGTCGCCAACCGGCCCACCAGCGCTACCCCGTCGGCGCTGTTTTCCCGCACGTTAATAGCCACCGACTCGGCTGTTCTGGCGCTTTCGGCAATATGGGAAATACTCACCGACAGCTGTTCCATGGCCGCTGCCATGCTCGAGGCGACGCCCGATTGCTGCCCGGAACTGCTAGTAACCTGGTCGGCCGATGCCGCTAACTGAGTAGTCGCCGCCTCAATTTGCTCGCTGCCGAAAACGATCTGGCCGACCAACTGGTGCAGGTTGCTGCGCATCGTTTCCACGGCACTTAATACGCCACGGGGGGCCTGGTCAAAGCTGATTTTTTTAAGGTCGCCGTGTGAAATTTGCCGAGCGAAATTGCCCAACTCATTGGGTTCAGCACCCAGGTTTTTGCCCAAGTAATTCACCATCAAATAGGCCTGGCCAATGCCAACCAGCAGCGCTGCGGCTAACAGTAGGCAGACCATCAGAAACCCAAACTCGTAACGCTCTACGCCCAGTTCGTATTGGTGCTTGGATTCGCTCAGTTGCACCTCGATAAGTTTGCCGAGGCTGTCGGTGATGGGGTCAATCACTTGATAGAGCTCGTTTTTGACAAAGCCGTCCAACGCAGCGCGATCTTCTTGGTCGAGTATCTTTTCCAGACGATCGAGCGGCGCATCGGCGCGCGCGAGTAAGGGCGTGATTTCAGCAATAAGGGTTTGTTCTTCAGGGATCAGATAGGTGGCGAGGTAGGCGTTCCAGGTTTTGTCGATGTCAACACGCGCGCCACGCAACGCCGTGAGCGCATGTGCCGGCGAGAAGTTGCCATTGCGCGCCTTGTGCGTGGCGTCAACGATGCTCACGGCGTATGCGTCGGAGATCAGTTTCAAATCTCTGAGCGGCACAACTCGGTCTAAGTAAACGGTTTGCAAGCCGCCCACGGTGGCATTCAACGACGTGAGGCAAACGGTCCCCATCACCGCCGCCAAACACAGCAACGACGCCACTAACATCAGAACTCGGTTTTTAACTTTCTGAATCGCCCCTAGTTTCGTAGACACCTCCAGGCCTCATAATACGGCCCATTAGGAGGTGCCATGAGCAACCCGCGTTATCCCGAAGAATTCAAAATC